>Ga0114980_10000167_pt1 | contig 44092 bp, 62 predicted proteins | sample S_140806_EF_Meta_FD_87018 | JGI IMG/M metagenome (GOLD analysis project Ga0114980, IMG submission 87018) | Freshwater microbial communities from Lake Simoncouche, Canada to study carbon cycling - S_140806_EF_MetaG | ecosystem: Environmental > Aquatic > Freshwater > Lake | place: Lake...
CCAGTTGATGTTATCTCTTGGTATGATTCGAAATCACATCTTGTCGATGATCAGTTGGAATTTCATGTCTGTTGTGAGCTCTTTCAAAGCGGCGACATCAAAGCGATGACGAGGGTCCATGAGCAGACGAACGTAGTAGTTGACAAGTCTGTCAACTCGCTTGTTCGCCATTCTTTTGGTGACCTCGAAACCGGCGATGAAACCGGCGATGAATGCCAGAATGACATAAATCATGGTGATTACTCCTTGGGTTGTGGGTTCATTATAGCCGCTGTAATTACTGCGAAACCACCTCGAAATAATCATTCTCCAGAGTAGCACCCTTTGTGAAAAGACTCGCAAACGTTTGTGCAGAAATAACACCATCGTATTTCTCCGCCGAAAAAGAGGCAATCAAAATATACCCTACAGGGAGCATGTCGTCGATGTCGTCCAGATCAATTCCGTATTGAACGGCAATGCTACTCTGATTGTCTGCGGTAATAGTAATACCTTTCATCATGATCTCCTTACATGATTTCGGCAGCTTTTTGTAGCATGCCAAAAGTTTGGTAGTAGTTTTGGTCGAATGGGGCACTCCAGAGAAGTTGGCCGTACCCATCGAGGTTCTCGTAGGCAACAACTAAGACATGACCCTGTAGAACTCTTGGCGAGTTCGGATCAAATCCATCAATCTCATCTGGGTCAAGCATGTCGGTTGCTATCTCAGGGTAGTCTGACAATAACTCCACTAGCTTCTCGTGGAACTCTTTCCGTCGTTCATTGTATTCTCGCAAATCCATTATAGCTCTCTTTCTTGTTGAGTGCCTCCAGCAGGGCTCGAACCTGCGACCAACGGATTAAAAGTCCGATGCTCTACCGACTGAGCTATAGAGGCCAAAAAAAACATAGCCTTTGATGCGATCGCCGGCTACATTTTTTAGGCAAGAGCAACCCAGTCTAAGAAGTCGTCGATGCCATCGCTCCAGGTCCAGTGTGGTAGATGCTGCCATCTTGGATCGTGGATGTTGAATGTGTCAGTAAAGACAATTGGATGCCACTGCTCTCTACCATCGATGATCGGTGCGTCATCTAACAGAACACTAGCAGTCACCATTGATTTAACTGGAGCCATGATGACTTTGTTATACAGGTCTGGAAAGTTCCTCTCGATCCACGCCATCTTATCGTTTCGACATGAGATGTTCGTATCGAGCGGTTTGGTGCACACCCATACGTCAAAGTGTTTCTCCAGATCCTTAACACCTTCTTGTGCACCAGGAGTAACTGGTAAATTTCGGAAGAATGATGACTTGTCGATCATCAGACGGACAAGCGCCTTATCTTTTTCGTTTACCATGTTCTCTGTCATGAAGTATTTTCGCTTTGGATCATCCAAGTTAGCAATGTCGAGTTCTACACCAAAAGCGATACAGAACTCCCATAATGCTAAATCAAATCCAGCGAGTGGTCCGTCCATGTCAAGAAGGAGTGTTGGTTTTGAGGTCATTCTGTTTCCTTTGATTTGCCTTTGAGCTTATCGGTGATCCACCAATAAAACTCAACAAAAAGTAGTATGAGTGTGTCGCCCATAAAATCTCCTAGTTAAGTCCATGGGCTTTTGCGTACGCCGAATATCCACGAACAGAGGATCCTTCATCTGGACTGTGAATGAAACACCCCGGTTCATCATTGTACTGAACGATGCGGTCACACCCTGCCTCTTCGCACTCGTGCGGAAACAGACCCCAGTGCTTTGAGCACCAAAGGATCTTGTCGACAGTGTATCCAAGCTCGTCAAATCCTGCGTTCTCGATACACCCAGGGTAAATACAAAGCCGATGATTCATGATTACTCCTTTACAATTGTGTTGGTGATACTGCTTTGATTCCTAGACTTTCATACATCTTGCGCATGTTTTCGTTGTTGTCAATTGCCATCTCAACATGCTCTCGATCGAGAAGCTTTTGTGCAATAATCTTCTTATGCACAAGCGTCTCTGATGTTGATGAGGGATTCAAATATAACCGATTGTATGAGACGTTGTTCTTCTCAAGCGCGGCGCTCGTTGCTTCCTCATCGGACTTTGGTCGTCCCGTGATAATGTAAATATCATGAGACGTCTTTCTTGCATTCACATAATCAATGGTCTTTTGAATGGGTCGATCTCCGTTCAAGAGTGTACCATCAATATCGACAATGATAACAGGCATTGTCTCTCCTTTCTTTGGAGCCGAATGCAGGACTCGAACCTGCGACCTATCGCTTACAAGGCGATTGCTCTACCAACTGAGCTAATCCGGCATTCAGCAGTTTTACATCATGCTTAGGATGTATTACCTCCAACCCCTTGGAGAATTTGTCGTGAAGAACTACCCTTGGGCGCGAATCGGGTAATCCCTGCACGAACGGACGAACCGGTAAATGTCCAACAGGTCGTCAGCACCCATCGTGGCGATCTCGACGGAGATTTTCTCTCGAATCGATTCCGGCTTTGGATTGATCTGGTTCAGATCGTTCGTGAGGTTGTCGACGAAGTTCTGGGCGTCGATCAAACTGCACTGAGTGCTGTTCTTGACCATCTTGATGAACAGGGCCCTACTGGAGATCTCGATCTTGTTGGACCCCGGATCTCGCTCGACTCGCACCGAGCTATCGTGATTGCTGATCTGAAACAACAGCATTATTATCTCCTTTGATTAGTTTTTGATGGTACGTATACGTACCTTGGTTCTTGTCGAGCCTCTTCCAACAATTCAATGTTGACTTTTATATCGCGCAAGATATTTTTGTAACTGTATATCTCCTGTTCGGAGAGAAACTTGTGGTTTACAATGTCATCTAGCATGGTTTCAATGTCGTCCAAATTGCGTACAAGGCGGTTGATTTGACGGTCGAGCCGATATTCTTTATCGGTATGCATTTTGTGCCTTTCGGTAGATTAGTGGAAGTTTAGCGATACTGTATCTTCATATCAATATATATTTAAGTTGGGTTCAGTTTCTTTCCAATGAGTTTTTCGTGGCGTGTCTCAAGCCTATTAATTAGAGTACTAGACGGCCCACGTGATCCACTACTGATAAGTCATTGTACTTCACTTCATTTAACGCTCGCTGTGACAGTGCGAGACGCCCAACCTAAAAGTGTGTAATCCTGTGCCACTTAGCTTCTGCAGTGGTATTGTTGATGAGATTTTCCCACAGGCTACTGCTGCAACAGTAGACGATATAGTTTGCAGACTATACCATCGCTCGGCGATTCCCGATTTCACGGTATCTCCTATATAGGGCTCCTATATAATCCAGCACATATGCCTTTGCCTTACCTGTGGTACTCAGTGGACGTTTAGGGAATTGAACCCATGCAGATGTGTTCTTTGACTCGCCCATGGGGGTATGGTTGGGTTTGTCCATCTGTCGCCTGATAACGTCCGTGTGTACGTTTTTAAGGAGAACGTACAAACTCCTATAGTTGGTTTACTTAGTACGCTTAACCACGTGAAACCGTAACCGTGTGCGCCTTCGCTGTATTTACTCTCCAGCCAGATGAGAGGGTTGTATCCATAAGGAACGACTGCCATTACAACCATAGGTTCGTCCCGAGCAGTTTAACCTCCTACTCAGGAGGGTCTTAGTCGTCCAGATGCGCTTGATGATTACTTCAGTCATTGAGCATCTCCGGGCCGCTCGGAATGTAGATCATGTGATCTGCCATACCTTGAGAAACCGCGTTAGGAACGACAATGTTTGCTTCGCCGATCAACTCATTCAGTGTCATTGGAGTCAGAAACTCCACAATGGTGAGACCATCAATGCAGATTCGCATCAGACAGGTTCCATCCTCATTGTCGTCAATACTAATAAACTTCTTCATTGCTCTCCTTTTTGTGTGTGATTATGGATAAAGAGAAAGGGCCAGTTGGTGATCAACCTTCTTCCTCCCGGGCACTGGCAAGTCCCGATCCTTACATTTGTATACCGCCTAGGTATCGCGGTTGTTGCATGCTGCTGCAGACAGCTTGTATGTAGGCCTAGCAACAGACCTGTGCGTGAACTAAGCGCATTGATTCCATGACCGCCACGCTGACCATGAAATATCTTATGAACCTGCTTGCAAACAGGTCCAAGTGCGGACATCCCATCCGAAGACGGGAACGCTCTGAGCCTAACCTCTCTTTAACGTCGCTCAGACGACGGAGAACTGGCGGATATCCCTATGTAGTGCCATCATCCCGAGTGCTGCCGTGCGCTCGTTCGTGGACGGAAATAACCCTTACCGACACTTGGCCAGTTTCTCATTCTGCTCAGCTGGGCATCAACAAAGCGGCTTCCTGCAGCCGCAACTTGTTGAGTTCGGCCTCAGTCTGCTTGATCTTCAAGCGCAGATTCTTCTGCTCCGCCTTCTTCTTGTCGATTGCCTTGTTCTTGGTCTCCAACTTCTTCTTTTCTGCTGCCGGAACCTTGGGGTACAAGATCAGGGCGTTGTTGAGCAGCTCAGCCATCATCAATCCGGTGATCTGCATCTGCTCCATCATGATGGCCTCAGCCTCCTTCGTCAAGAAGAAGCCCAGCTGTTTCGTCTCCTGATCCGGAGTCATCGGGATGTACTTCCTGCCCATTATGATTACCCTTTCGTGGTTTGTTTGAGGAAAAAAAAAGATAGACCTCAACAAAACGTGCGGTGACGAGACGTGGATGTCTCTTATTATGCAACGTAAGTTGGGTCTATCTTTCATTATAACAGCTGTAATTTTTGCGAGGTTTCACATAGGCGTATGTTGCGCCGAATGAGTCGACGTTGTCGTTCACTCTTACCGCCCCATATACCATAGACGTCGCCATTCTCAAGTGCATAGTTTAAACACTGCTCTTGAACGTGGCACATACTGCAAACGGCCTTCGCTCTCGTTACTGTCTTGTTTTCCCCACGCTTTGGAAAGAATAAGTCAAGCATCCCCTTGCACTTCGCTTCTTCTTTCCAAGTCAGTTCTTCGTAACTCTCAAATTTTCTTGGCTCAATGATGTCGACCATAATTCTCCTTTAAGTGAAGCGTAGGCTGTGCGGTGTCGCCCGCCATTTAACCAAACCCAAAGATATACTTTCGCTACAAGAGCGGTAGTTTGGCACCTACAGAACATCACTCGCTCAGATATGCGTCCCACTCTTCGGTGTAGTTCATGAATTCCTTCTCGAACACCTTCGGCGAATATGCTCGATAGTTCTCATCCATCTTTGTCACCCACCAGCCGATGTAGGCCTTTCTGATGTTCGGGACAAGCCTCCGGTCGATGGCAATCCACTTCTCGCCATCCTTCTCCTTCAACTCACCGAGCACACCAGCGATCTGCTCGATGTTGTCGTAACTAATCTGAACCGCTTCAACGCTGAACGGCTTTCGGATAAATCGGTCAAACTGCATATTGTTTCCTTTGATAGTTAATTATTGTTGTTACCAGTCTGCGCAAATATCACATTTTGGCACTCTGAGCAGCGTATCCTCATTTAGAGGAAACTCTTTTCTTCCGCACCAACAATATGTATTACGCAGTTTTATTGATCTGTGTTTTCTCAACCGATCAATAAATCTTTTCATGTCACTCGACTTCGGTCAAGTCAAGCGTCAATTGATCGTCGTTTCCATTGTCGGAGATAACAAAGTTGTATGCCTTGGTGTAGACATCCAAATATGTTTCATCTGCTTCAGCATTGTATGTCACCTCATAGTATGTACCATCAGGCATGACGGTGTTTACTAGAGCTTTCCAATTCTTCAATGTGTAACAGAACCAGACAATGTAAATGCTATCTAAAGTGAGTTCAGGAACGTTCTCCAAACGAAAGTCGTTAAAGAAGTTCATAACTCTAATTCTTGCGGTCAGTTGATGGTCATGCATTCGGATCTCCAACTGCCACGGTAGGGTGAACGTCATTAATACCCATATCTCGCTCGGAGAGTAGGTAGTAAGTTTTTCCACCATCAGTCGAGAATGCTTCTGGATTCCTTGCGGACTGCCACATCGATAATTCCTTACCGATCATGGCTCCAACATTCATCCATTCGTCGGGGCTGTCTGTCAGCGGACTAATGTTCTGGTAGTACACAACCTTTGTGAGATTATTCATAATCTCAATAAAGTTGTCGCCTACATCCAAAACGTCACTGATTGCAGCAACAGCATCCAAATATAGCTGAACGGTCTTCTTATCCTTGCCGAGCATCATCAGTTCTGCTCGAGCGTGTTCCATTCTGTTCATGCTTTAGCCATACTCCATCCTGTGATTACGCCAATTAATGTAATGACTGACCCGATAACTAGTTGCAGCATCACTCCTCCCCTCGGCTGTACTTCCGCTCAAGGTCATCTTCTCGAACGGTCACGTACAAAGACTTCAAATATGCCTTGACGCCCGTCTTTGCTCCAACAGCCCAGTGATACGGTGTGACAATCAAGTCTGCCTTTTCGATGTCTGCCCAATCAAGAGTTTCAATGGACTGTTCGTCAAGTCGAGTCCGAGCCGTGGAGGTCATCATGACCACTGTTGGCGGACGGTTCTTGTAGGAGACCTTGACCGGCAAATATGGCGTAGGCTCGTCACCCTCCTCTCGAGGCTTTAGGTACTTGATGTTCCACCCATCCTTCTCCATTAGGCGGGCATTCTTTACGTCAAGAATAACAGAGAATTCCCTGTCGCCTGCCGCATTAAACTGCCCTTCGACGCCGCTGAAATTCTTAAATATCATCTGGGCATCTTCAATGGTTACTGTGGTTTTTTCGTTAGCCATTAATTCTCCTTTTTTGTGATTCTTTATTAGCTCGACGCTTCGGAGCGATGTACTCTTTCACATCAAGTTCTGTTCGATAGACGATCAATGCTTTGGCAATGATGTCTGGTCGGCCTACAATTTCATACTCATCGACATACGTTGTCGCTACTTGAATTGCTTCCTCGTCCTCGTGGACAAGAAAGCCAATGGTCACTGCAGTGCATAATTTATTTAAATTAAGCTTTGTAGCATCCGCCCACGCGCCATCTGCCGCTTCTGCATGATCCTTCCAAATAACGTAGATGACAGGATACTTCACCGTCGTTCCTTTCGGAGTAATGTTTCTCTTGATTAGTGATTAAAAAAGAAAAACTGAATGACATGTTTCATATCTTCATTATAGCAGATGTTTAATGTGCGAGTCACTCAACAAATCGATGGAATGATCCGTAATAGTCGATCGCGTCGAATGCGTCGTGGCGAAGGTGGTCGAAATATGACATGTCAACGTCGAGTGGGTCCCGACCTAATGCCATTTGTCGCTCAATCCATCGGTAGCCTTTTGTTCCCGTGACTGCATACTTCTTACCATCTTTGATCCGCCAAAGAGCAGCGCCATTCGACAAGACAGGAACAAAACTACCTGTTCGCCCAACGTGCGTCATCTCCTTAACGTCTGTCTCCATGGATTCGTCTGAGAAATCGAGGTACATAGCACCCTGCGTGACGCTCCTCGTTTCGCACAAGTCGTCAAATGTAATCTCCTCTCCCGTAAAGAGAGATTTGAACACATATGGATGTTGGAATTGTGCCCCGACGGCCGTCCATTGATAATGATCGTCCGTAGTCGAGTGATTTCCCGGGACGAACGTTTTAGCAATATATACAGCATCATTAATGAGACAAAATTTGTCATACGTGCCCTCGTGCTCAAAATCATATCCATAGGACTTACCGAACTGCATAACAAAGTCAATGATCTCTGGTGTGGCGTCCGGGATCTTAATCGAGTCCGTCTTAATATGTGCAACGGTGAAGCCACGCTTCTGAACCTCGTGCTTCAAGTCAATCATAAATAGTGCACCACGCTTTGCCACAATATTGTCAATGTTTCGATTATCTCTAAACGGATTGCTGAATCGTGCGCTCGTCAATCCATAGACAATGTTAATGACAATCTTTAGAGCGTAAGAGAGACCCTCTGCGTTTGTAGCGTTTCCGTCTAAATATCGAGCAAGTTTTCCATTCAACATCTGAGCTGCTCGCTCATACTCTTTATGCTTAATAGCCAAACGAGCTTCCTTCAGCTCAGAAAAGCGCTTGGTATAGGGACCAAAGAGATTGAGTTGCTCGATTGATGTCGGATGCATACTTGCAACGTCAAGCAACGCAACTTGCTCATAGATGCCTGGTTCTGCATAGACGTAGCCGCCTTCTCCAACAACCTCTCCACGATATAGACTTTCTTTGCCATCAAACTTATAACCCTTAAACTGCTCAGCAAGATTTGTGTAGACAAAACTCTTTTGAGGGTATTTGTCATCACCAAATATAATCTTTGCTGTGTGTTGCTGGGTCGTATGATTGATGCTAAGCCCGGAAATATCAGAAAGAATTGCTCGGGCAATATAGTCTTGGCGTCTATTTGCGAAGACGGCTTCTGTGGCGACAACGTCATTGACGCAGTACTCAATAACCAAAGGCCAAAGATCTTCTTTGACTGGTTCTTCCCAGGGAATATCCAATTCCATGTGATGAATACCAAGTTCGATCTGGAACTTCTTCAAGCCCTGCTTCTTGCTGCTGAAGTCGTAAATATCAGCATAAGAAAGATTGAACGCCTCGCCGAAGAGTGCGCTTTCATTGTTGTTAATGATTCTCTGACTTAAGCGGTACAATTCTTCGTTTGAGTACCCAAGGAATCTTGCGTACAAAATATGATTGTCGTAGCGCCTATTGTTAAATCCAACAAGACGAAGCTGGAACAGTTGCTCTACTTCTTGTGGAGTAGGATTAAGCATCTTTACAACTTCAGGTTTGTCTTGGTACTTCCAACACACGACAAAGAGGTTAGGATATACCTCAACGTCATAAAATACTATCGGTAGTTCACTGTTGTCAGCTGGTGTCTCCATCGCATCATCGCTCACGAAGTGCATCTTCTGCACAAGCTTAATGCAAGCCGGAGCTTGATTCGTGCTGCCCGCAGCAAATGAGAGAATCCTACCTCGAAGATCACGAACATCATAGTGCAAGCCATCCATGTACGCATCCTCAAGGATCTTATGAATAAAATCAACGCTTGGTTTGGTGCCAGGATGAATCTCTTTCCGAAGATTTCGTTCAATAAGTTCTCGTAGACTTTTCTCTGTCTGCAGTCTTTTATTATCAATCATTGACTTCTCCTTTTTCGGGAGACCACTTGTTATCGTGGAAATATCGAGCGTGTTGCATTTGGTCAGTTTTCGTCGTAACGAACTGTCACCAAGTAATGTTTTAACCTCAATTCCAACGTCGTATGCCGAAGAAAGTTCTCGGACATCTCCCGGGTAAATATAATGCAGATGTAGGCCAGATCCACTTTTACTCAATTCAGAGTATGTTGGTGGCCATAATGCTGCGGCGGCAAGATTTCGTGAAATATCTTTGTTGCCATCTTCATCGGTCAAGTCGAAGTCGATGACGATGTGATGCTCAGGCACTTTAACAAAGTGAAGCTTTCTCGTATCTAGATCTGAGAGACTCGTGGTAACCTTTTCCCATTTTCGGCCAGGAGCACCAGAATCTTTCCCATACTGAGCAGGCTGATCCAAATATAAACGGTCGAAAACTGATGCGTGATCGCCGACTTCAATTTGGTAACTGTCGTGTGCTTTGTATGGGCTAGGAGGTGTCAGATCCTTGAAGCCATGATAGTAACTACGTACCATTACACCGTCCATTTCAAAACGATCGCTAAAATAATCAAAGTAGTTTCTCAGTTCCTCACGAAACTTGTATTGTGGAAGAAGTTTATCGATTCCTGTCTCACTGCAATACTCTTTGTAGAGTTCGTAGGCTTGCTTTAACGATGTTCCATTCTGACGCTTAAAGGTGTCAAAATATGACTCGATAAAGTTGTAGAATACATCTGTCTGCAGCATCATCTCTAATGGTTTGTAGGAATTATAATAATTCTTACCCATCAGATGGTACCTTGTCAAACACTTATGTGCAATTGCGCCGAATTCAAACTCGATCTGCTGCATGAGAATATGATACCGATCGGATTCGATTTTGGCGCCGCTTGGATGTACGTCGATTAACCTTCGAATGATTCCAGATTTGGCGTCGGAGATTTTTACCGGTTGATTAGTACCCATGAAAAGAAAAGCGTTGACTCTTGCTGTGTAGCTTGGTTTGTACTTTTCGTTCATCGTCATCTCCTCATGTGAGATGATCGAGTTCAATTTGGTATTGTCGTCAATCTTCGACAAGTCGCCATCGTGTTGAATCGCAATCAATGGGTTCGTTCGAAACACCTCTGTTGCAAATGCATTATTAGTGCTTCCGAGCGCCTTTGCGTCAAACGTGGCAACATAACCATCAAACATCTTTTGGATGATGTTAAGGATTGTTGACTTACCACTTCCAGCAGGGCCGTAGAACACAAGAAACTTTTGAATCTTCTTGGAGTCTCCAGATATAACGGCGCCAATCGCCCACTCAATCTTTCCGCGCTCTTCTTCAGAATATAGCACACTTAGCAGCTCATCCCAGGCTGCTGTGTTACCACTCTCTAAAGAATATGGTAAACGCTTAGACGCATAGTCAGTCTTTTTGACCTCAGTGTTTGCAAATATCAACGTCTCGTCAAGAGCGTGGGAATTATCGCTGATGTTTTGCATGTAGGCTCTAAACGTTGACCACACTTTGGTGTTAAAGGACTTGAGATTCATGACTGGGTAGTCAAGACCGTGCTGCTCTTTTTGCTCAATCCTATGTCGGTGTAGATCTTCATCAACAAGTCGTTGAACGTCATACTCGTCGGTCGACCAAAGACCCTTCTTTTCGTCCCAGATTGCATAGAATGCCCGACCACGAACCATAAGATCTTTTGATCGACCGATTGTCCAATCAGGAAACCACTTAGGAACTCCGTTTTTTGGTTCTGTTTGACTAATTTGATAGAAATCCAAAGTGCCTCCTTTCAGTATATATCATTCTCATAAATATACGCATGAAACTGATACCAGATTTCTACTTCTTGCTGATTTTGTATTGGATACTTTAGTGGAAAGAATCCACCTTTTCCATTTTGGTGATATGTTCTCGTAAGAAAAATATCAATTGTTTTGTTTACTTTTTTTGAAATTCCAGACCTGGCATCGTTCATTTGAGAAAGTCCAATGTTCTCAAGAAATATCCAAAACCACTCTCTTGCGGGGATGCTTGTATTGAATTCAGCTCTTCTTGATAATCCAATTAAAAACTCAAGAATCGAGCACTCAAGATCCAACCAATACGCATCAACATTCAAGGCATAGTTTCTCAAAAATTCCTTCCGGATGTCCAACCCATCCTGCGCTCTATTGTCGTCTCCTTGAATATACCATAGAAACTCTATACTATGGAGTTCTCGAAGCAACTTATAGAACGTCAGGGATGGGGTTGGAACATCCACGGAAGCAACTTTGTGGTAGAGCCAGTTGAAATATAACTCTTCGACCGGCTCATTCATGTCAGCGGTCTCGGAACTTTAGGACCGAGTGTTGCAGCTCGGTCTCCTCGAGTCCGATCACCTCAGTCTCAAAGGAACCGGAGTGTCGAAGAATTTCATACTCTTTTCGGAGTTTCTCATTTCTTACGTAAACAACGTTTTGGTCCTTCGAGCCATGACCCCACTTAAGTGGACCTGTGACTGCGGGCCAGTTGTAAACAGGCGTATCTATAATGTCAGCCATTATGTCGTCGCCTTCGTAATACGTGAGTGTCTCCTGCTTGAACCCCATTTCTTCGCCGATGTATTCATCAACGTGTAGAATATAAGGTTCTTCGTTCGATCGATTGTTGAGCTCCTGCTCGTAATCCCAGCCATCATCATTCTTGAAAATGTTGATGACTACTTCTTCTTCAGGCTGCTCATACATTTCAATCTCATACTCTTCGGTTTCCTCTACCGGTTCGTTAGTTTCTTTTTCAGCGGGAATAACGATTTCGTTTTTTCCACGCTTCTTGTAGAATCGATAGGCAAATCCGATAATGCCGATGGCGACCACCCCAGCGATTACTGAGGTGGCCTTGCCATTGATCCGCTCTTCCATGATGTTCTCCTTGGTTAGATTTTATCAAATATGACACCATCGACATTGAAGTCGAGAATGATGTTTCGCTCCAAACCATTGACAAACCGTGCCGACTTCTGGTTGTACAGCCCAAAGTCAATGTAGTTGTCGCCTTTTTCGTCTAACACCCAACCAACTACAGCTCCAGCAGTTGAACGCTCGAGCCCCAAAGCATCGTACGCCTCGTTAAGAAACACATGGCCTCTAGCGTGCAATAGATCGTTGAGATAGTTTTGCTGGGCAAGGACATAGAGCTTGTTCAGCTCTGCATTCTTTGTGTACTGGATGCTGCCCTCGTCAAATATCCGTGCATAAGCCGAATACTTGTTTGGATCTACAACCATGATGTCGTGGCTTTTACCCTCAACCATCACTTTCTCAATGGCTGTGGCATGATACACTTCGAGCTCTTTGTCCTCACCGAACTCCGAACGGACTCGATCTCGATAGTTATCATAGGCCTTTGACACTGCAGCGTAAGCGGCGGTAACAGCGGTATTTCGTTTGGTCAACTGAACATGAGACCCAGTAAGACAACCAATAGAAATAGCGCCAAGAGCCACTGACGGAGCATACAGCTTGACGATGGCCATGGTGTTCTTGCTGTAGACATAGGCAAGATCTTTTTGGTATTGACCTTTTCTATGCTTCAGATCTTGCTTGACGTCGGAGATTTCGGCCTCCGCCTCATCGAGAACCTCCGGCAACTTGAGAGTTGCTCTACTAGCAAGCACCGCCGTTCCGACAACACCAACGACGCCGGCCGCAAATAGAATATGCGGAGATTGTTTGTTCAGGATAAGTCCCAATCTTCCGATTTTTTGTGTAATTGCGGTAGGTAGTTTCATACTTAGTCCTTTCACAACGGATTTGCTGCGGGAAGATCAATAACATAGCCTTCCCGAATTTGTCGAACGCCAACGTAGCCAAGGTCGGCCCATCCCCAAATATGATCGACATGCGACGACGGAAGACCGACCAGCTCATAGAAGTCTGCGATGCTTACAGAATCATACTGATCTAGAATATCCTTCATTCGCTCAACGACGATATCCGCTTCGTTTCGAGACGAGAGAATAACGTCGCCAACAGTCTGTCGTCTTGACGGACCATAGTGCGGAGGCTGATGAGGCAGCATAGCCCCTTGCTGACGATTATATGTCCTGTCAATTGGAGAATTATAGCTTACTCTCGGACGATGGACGTCAACTGGTCCTCTACGTCGAGCAGCGGGTGAGTCGCCATAGATGGCTCTTCGAGCACCGCTTTCGATCGTATCAACGAGCATATTCTTCATTGCCGGCAGAAGTACATCCCCCGCAACGTAGCGTGCTACACTTCTCATGTCGCCTCCGAAGAAATCCTTGAGTCGAGCGCCAACAGACTTCTTTCTTTTAATGACCTCGCCGGTTGTGACTTTTTCAATCTTTTTTTCCGGCTTTGGTTTTTGCTTTGGCTCTTGACTTTTATTGCTGTTGCCTGGAAAATCCATCATGCCCTTTCCATTTGTGCTATGATTTCCTTTGCGACTCCAATTGTTTCCTTAACCTCATCAAATTCTTTGGTTACTTGACCCTTTACAGCTTCAATAAGAAGCCCCGCCAAAAACCAACTAGCTACTGGAACAGAGATTCGACCGACAATTCCTGTTGGTCGAGCCGTTTGCTTAACTGCTGACTCAACAAGAATTGTGACGCCAATTGCTGCAGTGAACTGTGTGATCTTCTTTGCGACTTCGAAAAAATCTAAAGCCATTGTTATTAATCCTTTCGGTTAGATGGTCTTTCACTATAGGCGTTGTTAAAGTTGCGATTAAGCGGCAGGAGGAGGGGGAGGCGGAAGTCCAGGAGTTCCTTCAATACGAGCCTTCTCAATGGCCTCGCCAAGATCCCTAGGCACGATACTCTGGATGAAACTGGCAGCGGCCTTATCATCTGTGGCAAGTTCCATGAAGAGCGAGTCATAAGCCAAAGACTGAGCGAACTCTTCTCTCAGTTCGTCACTCTTAATGAAGCGCTTTCCATCCAAAGACTTCTGACCGTAGGCCAGCAACACAAGTTTCTTGAATTCTGCCACAAGACTCTTGGTGTCGTTGGCTTTAACGATATCCTGAAGTGTATCGGCCAAACCTTTTTCGTACTGGACCTCGAGTTCGATCAACTCGGACTTACTGAGATTGAAGTAGAATTCCTCCTCAATCGGATTGCCTTCAAAGTCCTCATACTTAATTGTTCGCTTGAGCATTGCTATTCCTTTCAGTGTTCTAGTAGTAGTGCTTTGAGAAGGATTAAATAATTAATCGCATCTCCAATTTTTTCATCCCATACAGACATGTCATACGCATCATGCGATTTAACCATGTCAAATATAGAGACAATGTGCTTGGCCATCATTCCTGCAAGTGCCTCCATCTCGCTTTCAGCCTGCAGTGCTGCGGCCACCTTGAAGTTGTGGAGTCGATCCTGATCAGTAGCGTATTCAGCTCCTTTTCGAAATAACGTCTTTTGACATTGTTCGACCTGAGCTTTAAATATCTCCTGAAACTCTTTTTCATTCATCAAAACACCTTTACATAATTGTACTCAAATGCTAGACAAGGCCTTCCTTCATTCAATAGCGAGGTAAAACTAATGTCAAGCATCCGATCGGATGACCATCCAGAATATGAGCTGGAGGACGTTTGAGGAAGCCCAATCAAATAGTAGAAGTCACTAACCGTGGCTTCCATCTGACTAATCAATTGTGCATTAATTGCGTTTTGAGCCTTTCGAATAAGCTCGATATCACCTTGGAAATATCGACCTGTGTGCATCTCGTAGCAGAGCACGTTATCGCCAGCTATAACAACGGTGTTTCCCAAAGACGTGCTGTTCACTCTGTCTTGGGCAATTTCGTCCCGAAGCTTTTTCTCTTTCTTATCACCAAGAGTTTCAACGACTTTTTCTTTGTACTCAGCGAATGCTTTTTCCGTCAAAGAATATGCAGCAGTAAGCGCGGCAGTCCTTCGACTATTGATTCTGCTTGAGCCAACAATTGCTAGAGTTGTTGCGGCCGCTGTCAAACCCGTAGGAATATGATACTTCCAATAGGTTTTTGCTATTTCTTTTGCAGACAGTGGGCGATGTTCTCTGATTTCTTGGTCGAACACGTCTCGCATCATTTTTACTGTTCCACGAACGGCAAAATATGTAGTTCCAGCAAGACCAACAACACCAGATCCCGTCAAGATCTTTGACGAGTTGTTTCTGGTAAAGACTTCGACTGTCTGTAGTACTTGTTTTGCTTTACTCAAAATCAGTCCATTCCCAGTTTGGATCATTTTGCTCAGGCTTTCTTTGAAGCATAGATATGATTAACATCACCGATACGGAGCCTAGCCCTATAAAAAAGAGCAGACCCCCAACGTAGGACATTGCGTCAAACATTTTCACTTTCGCATCTCCCTAACAAAAATCCAAATAAGCCAGAAACCACCCGTAAAAATAGTGGCGAAGATATCGCCCAAAAACTTCATTAGTCCATAAGGCTTTGTGCTCATGATTGCTCCTTTGTTGATTAGAAAAAAAAACATATGAGAAGTCGTGGGTTTACCATCCAACGAAAATGGTAATTTAGCGGTTTAGCTCCCGCACCAGATAGGTAGGTCTTTCACCTACACATTCGTGTCTTATCCACTTCTCATTATAGGGCCTGTTGTTTTTGCGAGGTTTTTTCAAAAATTCAACCCGGGAAAATTTTTGAAAAATGATAACGCTTTCTTTAGCGTCTAAATGGTTTCATTATAGTGCCTGTAATTTCTGCGAGAAAAAAAAATAGCGTATGATTGAAAAACGAAAGCCCCTGAAATATCTGGATGATACTTCAGGGGCTCCGTTTTCACTTGACCTTCGGTATGAAGTTCTGAGCCTTACTGGCGAATACATGCTTCTGTTCGTACATGACGATGACAAGAACGCTGCCTAAAGTGCCCAGAAGCGCGAGGATGGCGTCGGCGGAGGGCCTGAAGCGGGGCTTCAAGTTGTCCAACCGGACGTACATCTCTACGGTTTTGTGGTACTCTTCGGAAGTCGGTTCCATCATTGTCAGTTCTACGAGCAGTCGCTCTTTCTCCGCTTTGATGTGCTTTCGGTTCATAATTCCTTTCGGGGTAGTGGTTTCATTATAGCAGCAGTTATTACTGCGACTACGAGTTAACCACTTTAAAGGATATCGCTTTCTTCGCTTGAAGATCTGCCGGATCCCCGTTCAGCTCAAGAGAATATAGCTTTGTGCCATCCTCTTTTTCGCTGTCGAAAACAACCATCTGCCCGTCATAAGCGGCATCGCTCTTAAAATATGCTTTTGTTGACGTACGAAGTAGAACGCCAAGGAACGTTGCAATAGCAGTAATTGTTCCAACAATCTGCTGAGCGTGCGGTAAATTCCAGATTCCCGAAAGTCCTAAATATAATGTCGCCGATGCCGGAAGAAGTAACTGAACAATCGTCTTGAGCCAGTTATATGCCTTGTCGCTCAACAATGGTGTTTTACCCATTATGTTTCATCCTTTTTGTTTGTTGTTTCTGGAGCAGTAATTGGAAGTTTAGACACTTCACTCATGATTCGCTCTACGATTCCGTTACCACCTAGTTCAATATATGGATCGTATAAATACTTTTTTAATTCCTCATACTGATCAGTTTCAATGTAGCCTTTTCGAATTGCACGCAAACCTTGTGTTACAATCTTATCGTGCGCAAGTCCCATGAGAAGTTTTGTCGTAGCACTTGTTCGCTCACGTCTATGTGCCATGTATGTCCAAAAACCAGAAGATGCACCAAAAGTAGTAATAGCTACAAGAAATACTGTAAAAATGTTTGGATTGCTATACTGCATCATAATGCCTTTAGTGTTGGATATGAGAAAGAACCAGTTTCGTCTTGGACTTCAACATTTTCAATTACTCGCATTTTTTGAGAAACACCATAATTACCAACCACGTATACAATATCGCCAACGATATAGTCTTTTCTGTACGCGTATCGAGAATTCTTGGAGATTGTCGCCTCCATCAGAACTTGCGATTTGTTTTTCGCGTACAGTTCGGTTGCTTCTTGTGTGATTGCCGCCTGCTGAAATGCAGCTTGCGCTAATGTGCCAGGTACCTGTGTAACTTTTGTTACATCCACATAGCCTGTTTTATTACTCCAGCCAGTTAAAGGTGTTGATGGAAAGTAATTGGTAAGCTCAATATAGTACGTTGAACCGTTGATGCAATTTACTTCAGTTTTATTAGACCACAAATATCTTGCATCTTGAATGTCCCCAGCGTCATAGAAGAATGTAACGCTTGCCGATCGATCTGTCCCAACATGAATATATAGTGCCATTTTCAAAGCATTTGGATCATTTACAGAATCATAATGATGAATGAACGCGCCGTTTTTGTCTCGCATTGGTCGTTCAAATCGCATACCAAGATCCACACTTCCTAAAATATCAAGTATTGCGGCGTGAAGGTTGCTTCCTTTTTTAAAAGACCTTTGAATCGCTGATGCAGCTGGAATCGTGCTATCTAAAATATTAGAGACATTAGGAACCACGTTGTTTGAAGTTAAGTTCGATCCTGTTAAATATGAGTTCAAAAGATAAAGAGCCATCGCCGATGGATTAGCATTTAGCTGAATGTCGTTAGATTCTTTAGTTGTTTGATTGAATGCGGTAGTTCCGGCGTTGCTAATAATCCGTTTTTCAAGAAAAGAGTCTAGACTTCTTCCAGTTATTTCTAATTTTGGTGAAGATCCTAAATGTTCAGAAATTTCGTGATTCTCAACAATCATTACTTCTGGAGTATCAAGATGTGATACCAATGTTCCTAAAGCAAGTTGTGCTCTTATCTTTGGTGTCGGATCACATACAATTTTAAACTCTCCTGGCTCTAAAAATCGTTCAACCCATAGCACGCTATCAACGTCCGTGACAATTCCACCATTTGTATAGTTTGTGGTGTATGTTGATGGATCAAGAGTGATCACGTCCATTACAACCCCCAATAAGTTTTATTATGACTAATGGTACCAAATGTCCATGTTGGAGAAGCTAAGCTTGTATAGACACTACCGCTTACGGTCTGCATATCAACAGTAAAAGTTGTTGAACCAGGAAAAAGAATCGGCCAGGTTGATCCACTTGCTATCTTATCAAGTAGTGATGTTTTTGTACCACTTCTCGTTACATACAGATCTTTTTTATTTTCGATTGAGACCATAGTAAGAACATCATTGAGAAGAAAACTATAAATAACGGTGAAGTACCAATATGGAGTAGCAGCAGTTCCTTTATAAAACTTAACAAGCGCAAGCGTTTGCGGTATAGTAATATTCATGGTAAATCCATGAGGAGCTGTTGAGTCTGTATCAGCAAATACGGGGTTTACGTTATTGAGACCAGTAAAAGTTGATAGAGTTGGGTCGATCAAATATGGATCTGGACACGCTATCGTTAGAAGAACTTCCGGTAAATTAGAAAATAAAGAAGCCTCAAACTTTGTGACATACCCGCTCAACCGAGCCTTTTCTGTCGTTGATAGCATAAAACGAAGCTGTACTTTCGACAAATATGAAGAACTAATAACCTTCAAAAGTGCGTCTCGAAGAGAAGAGTTTGATACGCCTGCGCCTTGCGGATTCAAACGTATCTTCAATACAATTTCACGTTCTTTAACGCCTTGATCATAGTATCTCAAAGAGGACCCATCAGATGAAGATCCAAAAAACTTTGGAGTAAACTCTCCCGCATCCAGACCCGCAGCGGCTTGGAGAATATAGGGCTGCGTAAGGTCTGGATTCTTTAGGGAGAATGTGGCTATCTGTGTCGTTGTTGAATACTCTTCTGTATAAAGATGGATTGCATCGATAATCATAAGATAGACAACTCCTCTTTTGCCATAGTAATTTGATTTCTTGTTTGCCGATAAACGTCACCAACCGACAATGCCGTAGGAGAATATACATTCTGTTCGAACTTAATCTCCGTAGTGGTTGGCGTTGTTGCTGTCGCTGCTGCATCGCTTTGAGCGGCTGTTGCCGCAACGAGATTAGTTGCCTGTTGCGTTGAAACATCTGCAGTGATTGGACTAGTCTTCAATAGGGTATTGAGTTTATATGCATTCTTCTGTACATTCGTCAGGTCAAGCACCGGAGCAATAGTTGGATTAGTATCAATCATTAAGTCGATGGCAGAAAGACTTCTCATCGACTTTTCAAGAGTTTCTTGAGCAGCCTTGGTGATTCTTTGTTGATCTGGAGCAAAGCCATTTGTCACCTCGTTGGATATCGCTTCCATCGAAGAACGGACTGCCCTAGTAGATGAAGTACTTGTTACACCTTCTGCTAGGCCAAGGCTCACATAATGACCTATTTCGGCAAAGACTTTTGAAGGCGAACTGATACCAAGAATGCTTTTCACCCAGCCAGGAAGCCAATCAAGCCATGCGCCCATTTTTTCAATGAACCAGTCTTTTGCGCCAATAATACCATCCCAAAGTCCGCCAATAATATCTTTTCCTATGTCAATTAGGAACGATCCTGCATCACCAATCCAGCCGAAAATTTTGCTTCCTAAACTCTTAAACCAGTTAGTGACACCTTCGATTCTATCAGTAATGCCTTCCCAAATCGCCTTGATAATATCCCAACCAGCGTCGAAAAATCTCTTATTATTTGTTCGAATGCTTGTAGCTATACCTTCCAGAAATGTAATGATTGTATCAAACGCGGCATTAACAATTCGAAGGCCGTTACTGCCAATGCCCTGAATAAAGCTTATAATTAAATTGGCGCCTGCTTCTGTAATTGGACCGATGGATGCAGCTATTCCATTAATAAACGTAACAATGAGATTAACGCCAGCTTCAACAATGATTTGATAGGAGTTTGCTATACCGTTTAAGAATTCAGCAACGAGTTCAGCAACCGCTAGAGCAATTGGGCCGATTTGTTGCGAAATACCATTAAGAAACTTAATAATAAATTCTGCGCCAGCTTGAACTATCTGTGGTAGATTTGCTGTTAGTGCCTGTAGGAATTTAACAACGAGTTTTGATACGGTATTTGTAATCTCTGTTATTTTAGCCAGAAGTCCCTTGAGAAGGTTCATGAGAATATCAAAGCCAAGACTGATGAAGTCTGGAGTCTTTTGACGAATAGTCTCCAGAAGCATATCAATAAGTGCCATGATTGTCTTTCCAACTTCAGGCAGCACACTTTGAATGGCTTTCAGGAATTTGACAAGGACTGGCATAAACTTGGCTATCAAACTCGGTGCGATAGAAATAATGGTATTTACCATTTCAATAAATCCATCAACCGTCCTTTTGACGAAAGCCGGAATCAAATCTGCAATGCCAAGTAAGAACTTTTTAAAGCTCTCCATGCCAGTGCTGCCCATTTGACTAAATATCTGAAATGCCTGAGCCATAGCTAAAGCACCTACGCCAACAAGAGCCACACTGGCGCCGATCATGAGTATCGCGGCACCGAGGGCAACTAGACCAACCGAAACTTGTTGTGCTAAGGCTCCAGCGCCAATTATAACTAGTAAGGCTCCTCCCAAAGCAAGGAGACCAGCAAGAATATTTCCAATTGAGAGATCTGCTAGATTTCTAAAAGCTAAAGAAATAAGCAGCAGCCCAGCGCTCAGCGCAAGAAGGTTACCAACGCTTACTTCGCCCATTTTGTCTAATATAAATACCGCTCCAAGAAGAACACCGAGCATAATGACAAGGCCGCCAATTGCTTTACCCCAATCACCAACGTCCATACCACCTATTATGCGCATAGCTATAGAGATGATAAATATCGCTGCGGCAAATGAAATGAGTCCTTCTGAAACCTTTGTGATATCAACCTTATCAAGCAGCACGAACGTAATCATGAGGCTTGTTAATATGGCAATAAGCCCTTCAAGACCCATAAGAAGCTTCATTGGATCCATATTACCCAACGACTTTATCGAGGATACAAGAACTCTTAGCGCAAGAGAGAACGTGAACATGCCCTTCAGTTTTTTCTCTACGTTATTTGGCAGAGAATCAATAAAGGCAACAAGAACGCCCATGATGAGAACTAAAGCCATAAAGCCTTGTTTGAGTTGCTCCGCGGGTATCTCTGCTAGCATTTTTACTGCTTTTGCAAACTTAAGTATAGCGCTACCAAGCCCCCAAATTGCAACTCCAACGCCAAGAACGGATTTGGAGTCTACTTTATCTGTGAATTCTTTCAACACAAAGTGGAGTCCAGCAAACAAAGGAATCATAAGAGCCAGACCCTTTGCTATATCTTCCCATGCAAGTTTACTAAGAGCCCAAAGTGCAACGGAAAGAAATAGCAACGCAGCCGCAATGATCATCATGGAACTTGCTAAGGCAACAAACTTCAGTGCGGATTCACCCTCACCTAATTTAACTCTCTCAAATGCCTTTAACACGCCAAGAAGTAGCACAAGACCTATTGCGGCTCCCACAAGTGACGTTCGAAGCTCATCTCCATTAAGACGCGATAGCACGAAAAGTGCTACGGCTAAGAAACCAATCGCTTTAGCGATTCGCATGAGCGCATCTGCTTTGATGTCTTTCTCTAAGGCTTTAAATCCGCCACGAACAGAGTCGATTAGCTCACGAACTGACTTGCTGATTCCTCTTCCGAGAATGAGGTCTACTAGTCCGCCGCGAAGAAAGCCGCTAATAAACCCAAACAAACCAACTGCAATGCCTCCAAGAAGCGTAGCAAAGCCTTTTCCACTAAGTGTTTCACCAAAACTGTTAAAGACGGTGGCCACTGTTTCGCCGATGGTTTGTGCGATTCCAATGAACAAATCTTTTACCGCAAGGAGGGTTGCTATAATCCCATCCCAAACTTTGCTTAAAGCGTTTCCAATAGTAGCAAGTAAATCAAATTTCTTTGCTGTATCGTCAAGCGTACTATTTGTTTTATCTCCAGATTCAGAGCTTCCAGTAAAGAAATCCAGAATCTTTTGGTAGGAAGTGCTAAAGAAGTTGGCTATTGCTGCGCCAACTTTTTCAAGTTTTTCACCAGCCTTTGAAAGAAACTCTCCCATTTTGACGAAAGCTTGACCGGCTTTGAATGCAAACTTATAGAGCCAACTCGACGATTCTTCAAACTTAATGTCGACACCATCTAAACCAAGCTTGAAGAACTTTATGGCAACTTGGAATTTTTTTACTGCATTTTGTATCGCTGATACAACTTTACTAAAGAACTTTTGTATTCCACCAAATGAAACTAGGCGATTGTTGAGCGATACTAAACGATCTCCAAAGTTTGCTAAGAAGTCGAGTATGGGAGATCCCGCGACTCCAGAGAAAGCGCTAAACAAAGACATAACAACTTTAATGATTGACTTGATAATGGTAAAGCCAATCTCAAAAACTGCAAAAACACCCTTAAAGATTCTTCGAACTTTTCCAGCAGTCTCTTCACTCATTGCTAGTCGCTGTGCAAGCTCACGGAATTTTACGCTTAAGGCTGCAAGATCTGCGCCTGTCTTCCGAGGAAAGATTGCTCTGAATGCTTCGCGAATGGGTTTGATCGCTAGAATCAAATCGTGAAACAGGATTGTAATGCCAGCGATAAGTTCAGCTCTGCCACCAAGGGCTTTCCAATCCCCAAGAATTTTATTTCTTGCTTCTGCCTGTTTGTTAACAATAGCGACAAGAGCACCATACCAACCGGTGAATAGATTTCGAGCTTCTTCAAAGTCTCCAAAAATAAGTCTGAATGATGCCGACCAGCCAGAAGCAACTGACTCACGAAGAGTACTTAGTAGCTGAGACAACGTTTTTACTGTGGTTGCGGCCTGTTTTGCTGTTGCGCCAAGCTCCATCATTTGTAGAGCTTGTTCTTTGCTATACCCTAATGCGACAAGTTGTTCTTGATTTAAATCACCAGTAAATGCCTTTAGAGTGGTTGTCATTACGTCTGCAGTAAGCCAACCTTCTTCAAGAGTATATTGAAAATTTCCAGCAGATTTCTCCCACTGATCAAAGGTGGTCGTCATACTAACACCTTGAAGAGTTTTCATTGCCTTGCCGGTCTCAAACAAAGCTTTCTTAAAAACTTCTCCACCCACTCCGGCTGAGATCATTGACTTCCAGTCAATCAATCTTACTGTTCCCTGAGCAAGAGCCTGTGAAAGCTGATACATGCCCATAGCTGCTTGGTTTGCATCTGCACCTGAGATAGCGGCAACGTTAGAGAAACCCTTAATTGCATTCACAGATGTTTGCAGATCAACACCAGCAGCAGTGAATGTACCAATGTTTTTTACCATCTGACCAAAGTTATAGATCGTTAAATCAGAATATTGATTTAGTTGATCTAATGCTTTATTCACATCGTCAAGTGTTGTACCTTGACTTTTTGTGTTTGCAAGTACTGTTTGAATGGCATTGATGTTTGTTGAGTATTCCCGAAAGCCACCCATTACTTGATCTAAAGAAAGACTTTTTGCTAACGACTCTCCAGCATTAATGGCTTTGTTTGTGATGTTGCTAATGGTTGCGAACGCAACTGCATTTAGTAAGCTAAACTTCTCACTTACTTTGTCGACTGCACGAGAGAGGCCTTCAAGATTGATACCTTTATCTATTCTGCCAAGTTCTGACAGATTGTTCTTAACCCCTGTAAACTTGAGACTTTCTTTTAAAGAATTTAAACTTTTTATTGTCGATTCTATTTGACTTTCGAAATTTCGATTGTCAAACTTCATCGATACGATACGATCATCAACACTAGGCACGCTTCACCCTCTCCCAAATTTCATCTGCGATTTTATCAAATAGGGGTTGGATTGCTGGGTTAATATAATCTCGACCCTCAACAAATCCACCATTTCTTGTAGCATGCCCATATTGAATGAGTATTGCTACGGGAATTCCTGACTCAACGTTTGTGTTCCGCCAAATGATTTCATAGGTGCCTGATTTTTTTGGAACTTCGTAGGTCCAAGAAGACGCCGTCAGCGAACTATCAACCGGAGTTGCTTGCGCCAGCATCTCTTGACCCGCTTGTCCGTAGTGATCAAGCATTTTAAAAATATCGCCGCGCTTCATTGTTTGTAAAAAACGCTCAGTATTATTAAAAGAGCCTGATACATCTACTTTAATCATTTTACCTTCTTTATCAACTAGCTGCGAGTGTGATCAACTCTGCAGGAGTTGGCAGCGTAGCAGTCGTTGAAACTGTTCCATAAAGTTTGTTCTCAATTGCGGCCAGTCCTGTCGTTGTAGTCGTCTTTGAGTCAATAATTACATGGGAGACTGGAAAATATCCAGATGCAGTATTTGGGCGACTGTTAATCTTCCAAGCAAACTGTGTCGGCTCAACTCCATCATTTAGAGTTTGATAGGTGACTGCCGGCGGATTAGCCGTAAGGTTATAGAGAATATGAATCTTATAACCGTAGTTTGCTGCTAAAACATCATTTCCAACTGTCGTTCGATAGCTTAAAGAAAATGTGTTTCTGTTTTGATTATTAAAGAATACACCTGTTGCCGCTGATGTATATCCATCAAATGGCAAAAAGTCATTTGGGTATGTCATGGCACTAACAGTTCCCGAGAACTCCGACGGATTTGATTGGTCAAAATACTTGAGTCCATCGTAATGCAATGGGAAACTTTCGCCAGAAACGGGTTCTTCAACGACCGATACTAGACCGTTCCACACCACTCCAGTACCATTTGTTAGGTAGAGAACTCCACGATCTAAACCAATCTCGTAAAGGCGGGAGCCCGTGGCGTCCCAACTAAGTCGAGCCATTATTCCATCCTAACCTGTAGTTCCTAATTTTGCTCTTCTTTGTTCATTTAATGCTTGATTTCTTTCAGCAAGTTCATTACGTGACACCTTTTGCGGTTTGCCATTCTTTGCGCTGCAGATGCGAATGAGAGCGAATAGCTTATTGAGATGCCAATGTTGACACTCAAATGGTATATTAAACGCTATCATCCAATAGTAAATTAGCTCAGCGGTTATTGTCTCAATTGGACCATGACGCTTTTGTTCTCTGATTGTTGTCGCAGACTGTTTTGAATCGATGTAATCATTAATCTGTTTAATGTTCTGAGCGCTGAGCCTTTGAAAAATATCATCTGGGTAGTCTTCAGTTTGCAGCATACATTGTATGTACCACAGAACTTCTTCCGATGTTTTTTCATCAGGACCTAAGAAAGGCTTTTCAAATTTTGACTCCCATTTTGACAGAGAGACCAGAGAGTGCTCAAACTCCAACATAACGTCATCAACAGTAACAAAAGTCTCTGTTGACTCGTCGTAGTATTCTGTTCCAGTAATAGTAATTTGAAGCATTCTCTGGTCTCTTTCTGTCGAATAATGAATCAGCTGGTACGAGTGAACGACCAGTAGCTGGCGGCAGCCGTATCGAAGTAGTACGCATTCGAGAGCGGAACAGCGTAGATACCCCAAGTGCCAGCGCCAGTACCAATGGTAGTTGTGCCGGTAAGAGTAGCGCCAGTGGCTGCACTCTTGTAGACCACGCCAGCGGGGGTGCTCGGAATGGTAATGCCGCCACCAGTAGCAGAGAAGCCCGTCGGAATGGCAGGAACAACCTTTGTGGCCGTCGGGCTTGTCGCCATGCTGCCAATGACGCTATCCGGAGAAGGAAGTGTCGGGTTACCGCTAACGCCCCACAAAGAGTTTGTAATGTTTGTCAATGCAGTTGCGTTTGCCTTTGACGAATCAATGGTAATTAGCGAAACGGGCCTAAACGCCTGAGTACCAACCGTAGAGACTGTCACAGCAGTTGTCGTAATTTCCCAGCTGAATGTGATCGGCTCAGGTGTTTCATTAACTGTCGTATACCCGCGCTCTGTCGGGCTGGCAACTGCGCCATACATAAGATGAAGTTTGTAGCCGTAATCATCGCCAGTAGTATCATTGCCCAGTTTTGTTCTGTACGACAGACCAAAGGACTTTCTTGCCTGCTGACCAACGTACATGCCAGGATGTGTAGCCATTGAAATTAAACCATCAAACTGGTTCCATTCGTCCGGATACGTGTAGGCCTCAATTGTTGCACCAAACTGCTCAACCGAATAGAGGTTAAGGTACTTGATGTTGTCAGCATACATCGGGTTGGCTTCAGCGCCGGTCGGCTTTTCTGTGACCGAGATAAGACCATTCCAAGCAACGCCGTTTGTATAGCTACCACCAGCGTCAGGGATGTATAAGACGCCACGATCGACGCCTGTTTCGTAGTAACGGGAGCCAACGGCATCCCAAGTAAGTAGTGCCATGATTTTTCTCCTTAAAAGAAAATGTTAAAGATGTCATGATTGAGATTATCTGCAACATAAAACCGATTGAATTTGCACAAAGGTATTTTGGCAAGTTCTTCAGATATCGTGCTATCTGGGTTTTTGTCAATATAGATTACCTGATATCGAATTCGACGATTGTATAAGAGATTATCTGAAAATATAGTATTGTCAGAGTCCCTACGATATACGATGCAGGGATACTTCATACTTAAAGAGGGAGGAGGTTGAAAATATACATTATCTGTTCCCAAAATGCTTTTTAGTAGACTATGGAGTTGTAGGCGTTGGGCCATTATACACACTTCCTAACCGTAGAATTAGGCGAGGACTTTCAACTTCAACGTCAGTTACCGTCCACAAGACTCCAGCCCATCGAACATACCTGATTGTAAAAAAATGTTGAAATGCGTATTCATCTGCAATGATACTAATGGTATTCATTATAGAAATATCATTGTTGATCTTATCGCTACTATCAAACTTTTTTGTTTTTCGAACGACATCACCGAAATATGAATACTCTGTGATGATGTCTGTCCAAATTCCAGAGTTAGCTGGGTTTTCTACAGTGTCGGCATATCCAACTTCTCCGTAAAAACGCGCCACGTTAACTCCTTATATCAATCAGGGACGTGTAAAGGTCCAGAAGTCTTCAGCGTTAGTGTTCAGCTGATAGTTTGTCGTAGGAACCGCGATGATATACTGACTGGTGCCCGAAGTAATTGCGGTCTGAGCCCCAGCCGACAATGCCGAACCAGTCTGACCCTGAGCACCAGTAGTCGAGTCATAGGTACCGACATAGTAGCTGATGCCTGTAGTGGTGGGAATGGTAATAACGCCAGTGCTTCTCACGAAGGTGGGAGCAGTCGGGCTGACCAGAGTAATACCGGCAGCAACCTTCTTGACGACCATGGCGGACTTCAGTTTCACGAGAGCGCCGCACATGCGAGTCTCAATCAGGTACTTGTTCTGGTTGTAGTCAATATCGAACTGGTCGAACATCGAAACCTGACCACCAGCAGTAGCACCCATCACATAGTCAACCGGATTCACGATAACGGCGACAATGGTCGACTCATCTTCCATGGCCTCAACGCCAACAATGTTCGAAACGCGAAGCTCCGATGCCAGCTGATTGATGTCGGTGTAGATACGACGGCCAGTGGTATCCTTCAGTAGAAGGAACTTCGAGATATACGACTCAGTTGTGAAGAGGGTAGGGAGACCCGTTCCGCGGTAGTAGCGACGGTTCAACACAATGGCGTCAATGATTTCCTGGACCGACGAGGCAGCATCATCGAGGTTCACATACACGGTAGTGGTGAAGAGTTCGCTATCCTTGGCGATCGGACGGATGTTGGTCTCCGAGATCTTATCGGCCTCACCCACATCGCGACCATCACCAATCAGAGCAGCGCGAGCAATTTCCTCGTCGAGCATGATACGCATCTCAGCCTTGAGGTAGGCGACAATATCCAGGTCGGTGATATCGACCATATCATCACGGTCAAGCTTCTGCTTCTTATAGATGGTGGTCGGAGTCGTGATGCGACGGCTGATCGAGAAGAACTCTTCCTTCTTCAGCGTCGGGTTCGAACCCTGTGCGGCCTTGATGTAGCCCTTTGCACGAGCGGCCTCAAAAGTCAGGTCAGCAGCAAGAGTCTTGATGCGGCTAAACGGCGACTTCGTGGTTGCACCAAGGAACATGCCCACCCATTCACTACGGCGACGGAACAGCTCCGGCTGCGAGAGAACATTCTGCGCATCCGGGAACAACAAGTCGATGTTGGTGATGTTGTGCACAAGAGCATACTCGTTAACCGCTTCGGCGAACGAACCGCGCTTCTTCGCGTCGGCGATAATGCCCTGGACGTCAGAATGGCTCAGTTTGGTGGGAGCGGTCTGGCTCTGATCGAAGACATTGTGGGACATTGCAATTCCTTCCTTAATTTCTTTAAGAGTGTTTGTTAATTCGGTTGTGTCAAAGGCACTCTGTGCCATCGCGCTATTATCTGTAGCGTCTTCTAACGCTGTTGCAATCATATAAGCAACGACATCCTGCTGAACGGGTGTCATCGAATCATAAATTTCCTGAACGGTCATATCGGCAGTTGCCGTATCCGCTGTATCAGTCATGGTATCGCCTTTTGTAGTAGAATCGGAGTGTTGGAGTTCTAACTCAAGACCTGTATAAATAATCGCTTCGTCGTCAATTGTTGTCATTCCATCATCGTGACGAATGTTGATTGTGTCGATTAACGCGCCAGGATTTGCGCCAGAAAGGACAAGACTTACCTCACGAATCATACCATGAAGAACTCGTCCGCCCCGCTCAATGAGCTGATTTGCCCAAATTGATAGGGCATTAATGTCTTTGTGTTTCACAAGCCCTTTGGCATGTTCTGCCGCAGCTGTGTCATTAAAATAACCATAGGCATAGACACCATCTGCACGATTCTCGAGAATCGCGTGCCCAAGAACATTCTCTGGGGTATTGTGTCCATGCTGCCAAACTAACGGAACACTAATCTTATCCTGATGTTTAAATGCATCAGGCATGATTGTGCGGCCGTCAGTACACTTTAAGCCAGCTTTTGTTGCATAGCCGCTAAAATCTGCTTCCATTTTGACTGTTCCTTTCTTTCGTTACGGTGTTGGCAAAGATGGATCTGTTGGACTATTAGGATCGGTTTGTGGCATATTGCTATTAAGAAGTTGATCAGCTTTAGGATCTTTATGTGGCATAAACCCGATAAAGCTTCGAATCTCATTACTCGTGAGTATTTCATTTCGAGAGAACTTATCGGCAATCTCTGCTATGTCCGAAATTGGAACGAGTTTAAATGGATCTCTAAAGTATTTAATTCTTTCTTTACCCTTGAACTTACCAAGTCCAAGGAATGCTCGCTGCTCAGCCTCGACAATTGCATCTAGAATCGGTTCAATTGTACGATTGAAGTAGGTGATCATTGCCTTTTCATCTGCTGTGCCATTCATCACTTCTGGAGTTAGACCTAGTTGACTAAAGAGTTGATTGGTTAAATACTCAATTTGTTTCAGAAGATTGTTTTCGGCAGGACGGTTCAGCTGAGTGATCTTTTCGGTACCATCTGTGTAGGCAATGCCATATTGGCTGCCCCTAAGTTGAAACTCTATGTCTTGACGTCGCTTTTCTGCTTGTGCCTGACGAGCTTCAGATTTTATTACATAAGGTAACTGAATGATTAGGTCAAGTTTACCAGAACCAGTAGCCTCATCAACCGAATCAAGAAGGGCTAGTTTTCGAATGAGTCTTTGTAACGTAGAGTTTGGCTCGTTCATTACCGAATACAATGGATTTTCAACAATCGCAACGTATTTCTTATCTAAAACTAATTCTTGACGAAGGCCAGTTCTTTCGTTGTATACACTAACTTTTACATGTCGTGGATACCAAGCCGTAACATAACCGACTCTTAACTGTGAGATGTCAAAGTTAGACTCAAACCGAGGGTCTCCATTGGTTTCAACTGGAACTATTGCGGCAACACCTTTATCAAAAAGCGTTAATGCAATATCTTGACGAAATGCTCTAGGGCTTTGATCGATGTTTGGTTCAAAAACAAAACAATCATTAAGACTGCTGTTTGCATCCGTGAAATATCGCCCTTCTTCGTCTAATTTTACATGACGAATATTGATTCCAGCAACATCAATACTAATTCGAGTATAGATCGAAGAGATGAGCGAACGATCGTTATAAATCATTAAACGAGGTTTATCAGGGCGAATACTAGAACTCGGACCAATAACGGTCGCCTGTTCAGGACGCAGTTCCTCGTAGGCTACGAACGCATTAAATGCTTTTCGAACACGTGAAATGATCGGCAACCTATTACCTCCTTTCTATTTCTAGTAATTATGTTGAAGTTGCGGAATTACATCGAACCTAACTGGTGCAGAATTGTGCCATCAAACCAGTACCCGACGATACCGTTCTGGGCAACCGTATGCTTTCCTGCGCCAGGAGCTGCGCCACCAAGATAGATAGTTCTTGCAGTTCCGCCACTGAACGCCAACGTATGAACAACGGTGTTGCCATTTGTAGCAGCGTACTTAACCATAACATAACTGTTCGCAGGAGGCTCAACGGACGTTGTTGTCTTTGCGGTTGCAGTAGCAGCATCGGTTGTTGTGACAGAATATGTTGCGGCAAGAATGATCGGCTGACCCTTGCTGTCAAAGAAAGCATGCTCTTCGAGAATCTGGTTCTGGTTAATTGACGGCTGACTAACAAGAACAGCCTGTACATTGGCTTTATGAACACTCATGATTTTTCCTTTCGTAAGGATTGTATTTTGTTAAACTATTCGAATGCATCTTTGTGCGATTTATATGCAACATAAGCATCCATTAATGCAGAAACGTTATCAATCTTTTCATCTTTTCGTTTCTTAAAGAGTTTTCTATTTCCATTTGTATCTTCTAAGGTAACTGCATTACCCATTGCAAAGCTCATTAGATCTTGATCAAATATCAACATTCTCTGCTCACTCAGAATCTTTAATTCTCCAAGAGGAACTGATTCTGTTTTTGCACCTTGAATGACTTTCTCAATACCATAAGGACCATTTTCTGTTTCCCAACGAGAAACAAACTCTTTGGCGTTATATGGGTCAAAGCCGAAGGTTCGCACATCATACTCTGACCTTTGAATAAACATGTCAAGATCATCATAGATTTCCATCATGTCCAAAACAGTTCCCTCTAGTACATGAAGGCTATCTTCCGAAATAAAGCTTTCGTATTTCATTCTCATGGCTGCAGGAAGCTGCATCAGTGTTAAAGATGAAATATAACTTCTTGTCTTTATACCGAATGATCCATTTGACAGAGGAAACAAAAATGTAAACGCACAGAAGTCATCGCCCTGAGAAAGGTCGGCCCCCAACGAACATGGCATTCCCCAAAATTCTCTTGGCCTGTGCGGGATGGTCTCCTCATATGTAAAGAAGTAAGTATACCCCTCCATGGGAATACCAAACCGTTTTGCCAAAATATCATTTCGAGAAGCAGGCGCTTTTTCTGCCCTTTCAACATCCAAATGATAGACATCATATGTGACTGTCTGTCCAAGATTTGGATTCGCTTTCAGCCATGTTCCTGGGTCTGCTACTTCTTCGACATAATCTAATTTATAATGCCAAATCGAAATATGCGGTGCCTGATAGTCGCCTCTCAAAATTGACGCTAACTCCATTTTAATAGTATCTCCAGAACCGTTTCGAACAGTTCCCTCTGAACTGATGGCAAGAATTAAGTAGTCGTCAAGTTTTGATGCGCCTTGTTCAATGGCACCCACGACATCTTCTCGAATATCACCAGATAACCATTCATCAATGGTTGAGATTTTTGGGCGAAGACCTTGAAGTTTTGTGATGGACATAGGGCGAATCTCAAGAAGAGATCCTGTGAGCATGTTTTCAATGCCCTTTTTTGTTGAAGCTAATTTGACTCGTTCAGCTCTAGAGCCAGTCGTGTTTTGTAGGGAGCCTTCAGTTAAGAATTTAAAGAGCGGGCCTCGAGCACGGGTGATGGCCGTTCGAAGTGGAGAAACTACTTCATCAGCTTGTTTCATTGTTGGAGCAGTTGTAATTTGATGCGTAGTTGCTGTGTCAACATTTAAAAAATAACTTTGTATGCACATCGCATACATTGACTTTGCTGCGCCTCTTGCCACAATCAAATATTGTTTTGTGGTCAGTCTTTTCTTAACCATCTTCTTAACGTAACTACCCCGACTACCATCTTGTCCTGGTTGATAGATACTGCGTTCAACAAAGTAATACCAACCAAAGATCTGCTCTGCCCATAATTTAAACGAGTCAAGAAGGTGAAGGTCTCCACCATCAGTGAGTGTGAGTTCATTCTCACAATACTTTACAAATCCTTCAACCGCCATATCATCGTAGTATATATTAGGGTTTGCAACAAGGTCGTCGATTCGATTCATCTCTAGAGAAATTTCTCTGTTGACAGGAATTTCTCCAGAGAGAACCTTTTGTCGAAAGTCAAAGTAGTAACGAGGCGTGGCTACATTTGATAGCGTCATAGCCAGCTCCTTTTGATTTTGGTATTAGGTGAATGAGGTAATACCAGGATCGACTATGCCCGCACCTGTTCTAGCTGCTTTTTTAGCAATTGTTTTTGATATTGTTTTTCTTGCATTTCTCATAACAGCTTCTTTAGCCAGAGTGTTTGCAGTTTCTCCGGTCATTTTAACTAAAGCTCTTTTAATTTTTGTTGTTCCACGTGTTAAAGTTGGACGACGCAGTTCGTTATACTTCTTCTCCATCTCAAGTCTTTTGATTCGAGAAGATAGCTCTTCGTTAGTTAAAGTTTTTGGTATGTCGCCAAACTGTGTTCGACCTTCATATAGATCTTTCCTCACGCCCCAACGCATTCCTTTGACGCCAAAGTGTTCGATGTGATCAAGGTCATTAGCAAAATCATCAGACTGCATGAGTTCTGAGTCTTTAAATTTGTACCCAACGATCATGCCGTCTTCATCTTTTATAAAATCGACCCGTATTTCAGTTTCAGACGTTTCGTGTTGGATACTAGACTGCATGAGTTCTGAGTCTTTAAATTTGTATCCAACGATCATGCCATCTTCATCTTTTATAAAATCGACCCGTATTTCAGTTTCAGACGTTTCGTGTTGGATACTAGACTGCATGAGTTCTGAGTCTTTAAATTTGTACCCAACGATCATACCATCTTCATCTTTTATAAAATCGATCCGTATTTCATCCATTATTAGTTACCTCTTCATACTCGGGTGAAAGCTAAATAATCGTCGCCGGTTTCTTTATCAACTAGAATACTATACTTCATTTTACCTGAGGGGGCAAGTCCGTTTGAGTTTCTATAAGATGGTAATACTTCTTTAAGCACACTATCAAAAGCATCCTCTAAATTTTTTGCATGCTCATTTAAGTACTCATCGTATAATTTTTGATTTTTTGCAGTTTTAGATTTCCCTTTTAGAGATGCATACTTTGTTTTAGCATTTATTCTTTCTGCACCAGGAGTAGCCCTTTTTTCTATTTCTATTCTGTTAGCGGTATTACCCCGAGCTTTTAGAAGTTCTTTTAGATACTTTGTATCTTGTCGAGGAACCTTAGTCGACCTATTACCAGCGCTATCAGTTTTCGTGACGTACTCGCTCTTCCTCACACCCCAACGCATTCCTTTGATGCCGAAGTGCTCTAAATAATTCTGTGCTTCCGATAATTTAACATCGTGCTTCATTTCATCCATTGCCTTCATTCTTTCTCGAACTAAGTTTTTCATGTATTGTTCTCCACGGCTTCCAATGGCAAGCCATTTAATCTGTGCAATTACGCCAGCAATTCGAAAATCCTCATAGTGACGCGCAACCCAAGCCTCTCGAAGCTCAAGCGCGTTGATCTCCACGTCAGAGTTTGCCGTTCCACCACGTTGCGTGATTGGATACAACTTCCGATACTGATCATTACCTTTAATGTTTCCACCCAATGCCCAAATGGAAGGATACTTGTCCTTAATCATCTGAGCAAACTCAGGATCAAACGTTTTCCATTTGCTCTTTCGAAACGATGTTATCCGATCATCTACGTTGGAGCCGACCATGGCGTAATGTCCTCACGAAGTTGATTGATGCGCCACTCATACTCAGCGGTTAGCTCTTTAAGGGCAATCATGTGATGCGAAGTTGTCGGCGGATCAAACAGCGCTCTTACTTTTAGATACATATAAGTTTTTGATAAGTTTAGTAAAGTTTCATTTGTTGATAAAAAGTCCTGCCATTTTGACGTTTCGTCTTGAATGGTAAAGCCTGCTGTTGGTCCGATTCCTAACTGAGTAAGAATAGAGAATGCTGCGTTGATGTGGGTAATGATGTCTAGATCAAACGGGGTATACTCAGAATTCAGACCTAAAACTTTTTTTGTACTAAGCAGTATACTAGTTTCCATTTGTCATTTCTCAATTTATTACGAAGAAAGTAGGGAAACTTCAATAATGGACTGCTGTGTAAGCGGACCAAGCTTGCCGTCAACAACTAACGGCTTACCATCACTTGTCTTTTTAAAGAAAGTCTGCCAACGCTTAACCGCCAAAGTAGTCTTTGGTCCGTAGTAGCCGTCCAGCAGTAGTCCCTGCCCAGCAATGTCATTGAGCTGACGCTGAAAGAACTTGACGTCGCTACCTGTTGCACCCTCTGCTAAGTTTCTAGAAGTAAATTGCACAAGATTTTCCTTTGTGTCTGGCTGAGTAGGAGGTATAGAGGGCTGCTTTGGCTGCTCTCTTGGAGTAAAGACTTTTATCGGATAGTCTTTTTGTAGATCTTTTTGGCCATTATCAAACCATGTCTGCCAACCATCTAACTCGATGGGTTGCGCATGCCACGGCTCAGCACCAATAACCCCAGGTTTTCCAACGTTCATGTGCCAGCCATAGTCGAATGCTATCTGAGTTCCTTGCACCGGAACCTCACTCCATAAAGGAGCACGGTGAACATAACCAGGATTCACAACAACCATGTCCCAAGCTGCATAACCTTCAAAGGAAGGGAACTTTTGCCTCTGATGAAATGACTTTCCTTCAGGAGCAAACCCTGGTTTATTTGGCTGTGTTCCCGGCGGACGATAGCCCCCGCCAATCCCAAACTTCCCACCTTGGTGGAGAATGAAGTTGAAACCTCGGCGGGCTGCCTCCGGATGCATAAAAGGTTCAAAGGTATTGCAAAGAACATCGAATGTGACAAGTCGAGTTCCATAGCCTATTGGGTAAAGTACTTCAGTCATAGAAACCCTTTCTACCAAAGTTTTGTGTCACCATACGCTCTTGGCAAATATGGTTTTGGAAGTAGATTGCGATCTCCATAGTGAATCGCATTATGAGTTTTTTGTGATGTGGTAATCAGATACTCTGGATTTAGTATCCACTCTTCAAAGTGAATAATATCATCTGCATCCATTGGATTGATGTGATGAACAAGCAAACCTTTTTCAATCTCACATCCCTCAACTCCCAAATCACATCCTTGATCTCGAGCAATCACGAGTCTTCGGACACTCTTCCATTCTGAAGATGTATAGAATGCTTGATTAATATAGCGATCAAACCCAAATGTCGCAATACCAACACCGCCGCCAAGCCGAAGATACTCATAACGATCTTCGAACGTTGATAGATGACAAAGTTCGGAATAACATTTAAGACTCATCGTCGTATACGGTTTCTTCTTGTCCAGCGTATGTGCGCATAGCTGCAAGTGCTTGCTGATACAACGCTTGAATCTCTTTTGCCGATTCCATAGCTTCCGCTTTGACTCGAAGAAGTTCATTCTCTCTGGAAAGCCGCTCTTGTTCAAGTCGTTCTCGACTAGACCCAAGTTTTAAATAATGACTAATAACTTGAGCGGATGCCGTTCCTTCTTGAAGTTGACGTTCGGCCAAACTAATTGCCTGCGCAATAAGTTGTGACTCTCGCCCTTCTGGAGTTAATGCCGGTCGCTGTTTTGGTTTTTCATCTTGAGTATTTCTTTTACGAGCGACCATACGTTTCCTTTCCTGTATTTTACGGGCGAGATTAGAATTTGGAATGATATCATTAAACGTATGTTAATTCTAAAAAGCAATAATTTGGATTAAATGGAAGAAAACTCGAAAAGTCTCCGCCAATCGGTTCACTACTCGTTGTTCTTTGGTAATCTGTGGTTAAAACAAATCTAGTCATTCCAGTTTTATTAATTGCATTGATGAGATTTGTGCTGTTATTCGTAAATGTTTTTAGACCAATGGTATTAAACACCGAGTAACTTGCGCTTGCAGCAAGAGTTGAACTGTTTGTTGAAAGCCATGCGCGATTTCGATAGTCAACTGACTCAATAGTGCCACCAAAGTCAAATGGATACAACTCATAAACTGGTGTTGTACTAAGACCATTAAAGAAACCACTATTAAAAAGTTTAAAAGACGCAGAAAGAACGGTTCTTGTTGATCCTATCAAACTTGTATCATACTGAAAAAAGTTTTGAGTTATAGAATAGTTAACATATATATCCAAATCCGTTTTATCAAACGAGTTAGAATTTCCGCTTCCTGTTGAAAAAGTAACGCTTGCAGATCCACTAGTTGCATCTGCAACAGTTAACCAAGATGTGTCTATTGATGTTGCGCTGACATAATATGTTGTTGGTGAAAATCTAACTTGTTGCGGAACTCGAACACCCCAATGCCCATCTAGTGGTGCAGGCGGCTGTGTAAGAGATGTGAGACGAGATGTTTGACGAGTCATTACCAGATCTGCTTTGATGAGGTCGAGTCCCACCGAGAGATACCACACATAGGAACCATCGTGATTTGTGTAGCATCTGGAACTGCAAGTGCTGTAGAAGCACCCAAATAGCCGTGACGTGCAAATATCTGAGTTGCCACTGATCTTCCCTGAAAGGTTGAGCTAGTTGATGCTGCAGTAAAGCCCAACAAATATAATCCAGCAGCAAGTAGATACGGTCCACCCGTTGGTGTCACTACCTGTGTAGCTGCATTCGATCCTTGAGCAGTCGCTGCACTTTGAACGAGCAACGTACTCGAAGAGCCAGTTGATCCAGGAATCGTTCGTATTCCCATTGTAATGTTACTAGTTGTAGATGCAGTTCCATTTACCCAAAAGAAAGAGCGAATAAGGAAAGGCCCGGGAAGATTCAACGGAATATAGACTGTGTTACCATTTCCGCTTAGTGAAGTGTTGTTTGTGCCTGTCGATAGTCCACTAATATACGCTCCTGGTTCTCCGCAGTAGCGACTATATGAAGAAATATTAATAGGAGCAATCCAGTTATCAGGAAAATCCATTACATCACCATTCCACTAGCATGGAACGCCATCCATGCCACACCCGTTGTTGCAGACTTTGCAGAATATGTCACTGTTGCAGGAAGAGTTGTACCAATTGATATGGCTTCTAGCATTCCAGCCGCCCTTCCTCTTGCTTGTGACATTGACCCATTTGTTGCAAATCTATTGTTTGTAGATGTAAAAACAGAAGCTGCAAAATAAAATCCTGGCATAACACTGACTGAGCTACTTAGCGAAAACTTCTGATACGTGCTTGCAGATGCTAATAGTTGAGATACCGCACCAGTCGATAAAATTCTGTTACCGAACTCATCGTAAAGTCCTAAGTCCATGTTTGAGTTTGCGACAACTGCACCATTAAGAATTGTGATATTGCTAATCATCATTGGAGTTCGAATGGTAATCGGATAAAAGTAGCCTGTGTTAATAGCTGGAGTAGTTGATGTGGCCGTCCAAATACCATTAGTTAAAAGAGTTTCTGTCCCTAATCCGCACTCTGTATCATACGTTGTTACTGCATTGAGTGGTAGGCCAGCAAGAGTTTGCGAGGGAAACAGCGGCATCAGATAAACCTCAAAATTTTATGTGGATACGATTTGGCTGTACCAGACGTTTGTTTAATTGAGAATCGAAGCGCTTGCGCATCAGTCAATTCATTTGAAATGGGGACGCTGATTGCGATCATGTTGTCTGTTGGTTGAGCATGCGAATAGCTAGAAAAATACGCAACTCTCGATGTTCCACCAGTCAACACCATTTGATAGATACGGACCTCAAGGTTGTCGCCTGCAGCCATTGTACTTAAATCCAAATGAAGCGTGTAGGATCCAGGCACTGCAACGTTTGCTAAAAATGTCTCGGTGTTTAGTGTTGGCGTGACAGTTGCTGCCACCTGTTGTATAATTGCCATAAATACTCCTAACTGTAAATAATCTGAACGACTGCGTCTGCTCCAGAGTATGTTGTTCCGATTTGATCGACATCGACAGTAATATAGTCGCTTGTGGTAAGCGTGGTTACCGACATTCCTGTTGTTGATGCTGTAAAAGCACTAGCTGCAACAGTTGGTCGGTTAGCTTGAGTCGTAAATATTGTTGTACCATTCTTATTGACATCAAATATCACAGAGGCTCCTAGTGAAGCAGTACCGACGGATACCACAACAGAGGTTACAGTAATACTTTTTGGTGCATACCAGCGCACCGAACCAACCGCTACTGCTAATGCTCCAGGTATAGTAAATGCAGCTACCGAGCCACCTCCACCACCACCAGAAGCCGAATCCACATAACCTTTTGTCGCAGCATCAGTAGATGCAGTCGGTGTTCCTAGATTAATTATCTTACTTGTCTGCAGATCAAGATCTGTGAATATCTTTTTAGCCAATGACCACCACTCTCATTGCATTTGATGCGGGGGCTGTAGCAAAGGTTAGTGTTACATTGTTTGCATCAGTTAACACCACATCACAATCGACCAAAGCAAGTGTCGCGACCTCATACACCTGCACGTGGACAAACTGGTTACCTAAGGCATGGTTGTAGGTAATTGATGTTAGAGCACCACTACCAATAAGTCCAGTCTTGTATCGAGCCGTGATTGTCGTGTCAATGGAGACTGTGTCTGCGCCAACAGAAATGCCCGTGCCTGCGCCAACATTAAAGTCGCTGGCCGATAATGTTAAACCATTACCGGCAGTATATGTACCACCTGCAGAGAACTGCACAAACACCAACGCAGTTCCACCAACAGTAATAGTTCCTGTATTGTTGCAGACCCACCGTGTTCCACCGTTAGATGTGCCACTCGCGACGAAGACTGCAGTACCTTGAATTTCAGCGCCAGAATCGCTATCCGTTGCTCTTGTCGGACTACCACTTGCATTTACCGTATAGATACCGTTTTCGGTTCCTGTACCTTGATTCTTGATCAGAATTCGGTTGCCAGTCGCAAGTGTCACGCCATCAACAGTTTGACCATTAGCAAACGATGTGGTAAGAGTTCCAGAAGTCGTTGTTGCGACTACAACTTCTTCTTTCCACGACAAACTTGCCACGACGCCATCGACGTATCTCTTGTTTGCGGCATCGGTATCTGCTGTCGGATCTGCAAGAGTTGTGATTTTTTGACTGTTGAGCGAGACCGCAGCTGTTGGAGCAGCAAACTGATCGAGTCGATATGCCTGAACGGTTGTGGCAAGATCGCTAATAGTAGCGGCAAGCTGAGTTCCAGTGTGGTTTGCTCTGGCTAGGGGGTTTGTTGCTAATGCAGTGTTTAGTACCGAACCAGCTGATAGATCTCCACCATCACGAACAAGCTTATATGTAACACTTGAAGCGCCTCGGACGCCAACTTTGTTATTAACTGTGTCATACCAAATCTGACCAACAACACCAGGTGTTGCGGGGTCTGCACTTAGGTTCTGAAGTCTTAACTGCAGAATCTCTAACTGAGACATGTCTAATTGAGTAAGAAATTTCTTTGCCATAGTTTTTCCTAACTAAGAGATGCTGAACCACTGGTCGTATACGCAAAGGTTACTGAGCACTGGTTTGTGCTAATGTGAACCAAATCGCCTTCGATTTCTTGGCCAAGACTGTCGAATGTTGTGACGGCTGGTTTATAGCCGAGATTGTGCGTAATTACCCATGTGGTTGTTGCAACGCCTTGCGTGTGGAAATATGCGCCTCCAACTGCGCCAGCAGGGCCGGCAGGACCGGCAGGACCGGCAGGACCCTGAGGTCCCATGGCTCCAACTATAACCGGCTCCCAGGTTGATGTTGCTGTGTTGAATTGTTTTAAAACAGACATGTCAAGACCTCGATAATGCAGCTACAATTTGAGCGCCAGTAACAGCAGCAATATCTTCTAACTTAACGGCAGCAGTACCAACCGTTGCATCAACAGGAACTCCTACGGCAACTGAAGCGGCGGGAGGAACCGCTAATGTTCCAGTAAACTCATTCGACTTTCCAAATATAGTTCCCAGTCGAACGTTTGATGCTGAAGGGTTACCTCCAGAAATATCAGATGTGTTCCAGCGAACTTCATTTCCATTCACTCCGGTATCGTCTCTCCAGGCAATCCATGAGTTTGTTTGGCCGGTTTTAATTCGAACACGATACGCATTTACTGGAAATGTGAAGCCAGTTGAGGATGAGTTTAGAGGACCTGTTACTGTTACAAGAGCAGAAAGGCTGTTTGCTGTATTTACAATTCCAGGGACTGCGCTTGTCGCTGTAATTGCTCCAACCGAGTTGACAATGCCGTTGGATAGGTTAACGGCTATACCTAACCCACCAGTTATTGCTCCTGTAAGCACATACGTTGTTGCTACGGAACCACTAACTCCATAGGCTGTTGAGTTTGTTCCACCCGTAATATTTCCAGTTATGGTTACAAGAGATGGTGTTGCTGTGGCAATAGATAGCGCATGTGCAGATGCACCAGCGCCTCCAATAAGATTACCTGTGATTGATATTGCGCCAGTAGTGATGGTGCGAATTGCCTGATATGCGCCAGAACCACCAGTTACTGCACCAGTCACATTAAGTGTAAGGCTACTCGTCGTGAGGTCAATACCGCCACCGTTAGACTGTCCATTAACACTACCAACAACATTGAGTATTCCGGTTCCACTGGCGACGACTCCCCAAAAGCCAGTTCCAGTTAATGCTCCATAAATATTCGCGTTGACATTTGTGGTGCCATTGGCAGTGATTGTCAGGCAGGTTGATGCGCTTCCTGGACGAATACCAACAGTAGCGGTTGCACTGATGGTCTGTGGTGTTGAGCACGTGAACGTTCCACCAACAGTAACACCAGTTGTGGTGCCTGTTTGTAGTGAAAGTACGTTTATATCTTGATCTATGTTCACAGTAAACGTGTTAGCGTACACATCATCGGCACTTGTGGGGAGGGTTCCACCATTCCAAATAGCTGTACTTGACCAGTTGCCAGATGCTATAGCATAGCGAATAGCCATTTAGAGTCCTTTCAAGTGCAATAATTGAGTTAATGCTGCTTTCACATCAGTAAAAAACTCTGAAAATTCATCACTTGTCTTTTCTCCAACAAGTCCCTTTGAGAAAAGAGGATGCTCTACGCCATCAACATCAATGGGTATTAGTTGTATTGCAATAGAATCACTAATCGCGACGCTAACTCTTGCTGTTGAGCAGACAAAAGAGGTTGTATCGCTAGAGACTGTAATTGGTTGAATATCTATAATCATGTCTGCTCCTAAGTATAGGTTGCTGTTAAACGATTTGTCCAAGCAATATTATAGGCGATTCCAGTTGTGATTGGACTTGACAGTGAAACTCGTGTTACTTTCCAGACAGAGCTGCTGTCTGCACTATTTAATACTGCGGCGCCAATGTAAGAATATCCACCGGAAACACTCGATCTTAACGCAGTTTCAAACACAATACCTGACGTTGTTGTATCAACCCAAAGAACATCAGTGTTGGACGGCGCTGTGGCAGATGTGACAATACCTGTTGGTCCAGTTGCTCCCATAGGCCCTACCGGACCAGCGCTAACAATGGTAACCGAATTATCTGCTGGAGAAACAATAATCTGCTGAGTTCTTTGGATTAATTCTACAGTGCTCATGTGGTGACAACCTCTCGAAACATGACTTCAATCGGCCCATCAAAGACGGACACTGGCTCGCCTGACGTTATTCTTTTAATATCCATAAAACCGTTTGAACGAGTGACATTTGTCAGTTGACTATTATCCAGAGTAAGCTTTAGCATTCCGTCAGCACCATCGGTAACAAATGAGACTGTCCATGTCGCAAGCAAAGTAGATGTTGTGTTTTTCTCAGCTCTAATCTGACTAGAAAAAGTATCATTATGAACATCCATACCAAGATTCACTGTTATAACATTTGTTCTGTTTTTATATACAAAAATCTGTGCGCCCATTGGGGCCCTTTCCTACAACACTAGAAGGTTAATGTTTTTGTACTTTACTCCAGCCTTCTGTTATTGCGTCTTGACAGAAAATCGGAGCAGTAAACGTTCGACCATGCTCTGGTGTCATAAGATACATTCCTTGTTGTGGAACCTCAAAACCAAAGTTGTTTAAAAATGCGTACTCGTCGTAGCCGGACATACACCCATTGATCATACCGCGAGGCATCCAAGTGAGTTGATGCCAGTGTCCAATGTCAATGTAATCATATGGGAGTTTTACTGCTGATTGACGCTTCTGCTTTTTGTCATCAAGTCGCATGATCGGTGACATGACACCGCCCCAACCAGATCCTCCTCGAGCTTGATCGCCGTGAGTGAGCATCTTTCGATAGCCGTATGTCATATAGGTAATGTCGGCACTATCGGAGACGTTAAAGTCAACGCCTTTAATCTTTCTTTCGTGAACTATTCGAGCAACAGTCTTTGCAAAATACCATTCATAGTTCTCACGAGCTCTAAGCTTTGCTATTGGTTTGCGATCATACCGACCATGGTTACCAACCACGACTGGAATAAAAACTTTACCAAAATGTTCTGCAAGCATAGTAATGCCTTGTAGCATCGGATCTATCCAGTAGTCAAGTGTGTCAAGAATTGGGGCCGCATTTGTTCGCCTGAGCTCATCATGAATGACACCAGCAAATAAGTCACCACCCCACTGAAGAACAAGACCATCAACAACAATACCGCTGTGCCATTCATCTGCAATCTTTACTATGCTGTTAAAAATTTTTGAGAGTCGAATCTCTGCGATCTCTCGATTAAACTTGTTCATTCCCATGACTTCATCAAAGTTCACGACCTCATCGAGATGCAGGTCGCTCAACATGACAGTCCAGGTACCATGATGCTTCTTACTGGTTGGCTCTTTTGTGAGCCATCCGGGGTTCTTGCTGAAAGAACTCACCTTCTCAAAAATCTTTAGCGAACGCTCTAGTTCTTCTACCTTTGTTTCGCGTTCGGCAAGTTGTTCTTTCGTTTGAACTAATTCTCTATTTAGTTTATCATTGTTAAAGTTCGCCAGAGCTAAATCGGACTGCTCTTGCTGAACCTTAAACTCACTCTTCTTTATCATGACTCTGATGCTTTTCTAAGAGTCTCGATATGTTGAGCATTACCATATCCGCCTGTACGGTGATTTGATATCGTTGTCATGCTGGTCCTAATATCCCAATTACCCAGCACTTCAACGATTGTGGCGTGTGTGATTGTTCTATCAATCAATGCTTCGTAGAAGTCTTTTATTTTAGACTTCTCAAGTTTTAATACGGAAGAGCATAATTTACATCTTCCGCCACTCACCGTAAGGTCATTCGCGTTCTTCTGTTGAAGTTTTTTGAACTCGCTCATAACCTTTCCTTTAGTAGGCTACCCTAACCGCCAAGGGTGGTAGCAGTTACCCCAAGTTTTTCTAGCGAACTCGCAGAGTTTTGCTGCAGCTCTTACATTTACCTCGGGGTTCATAAGCGTAGTCGACATAATCTTCATTCCAAGCTTATTCGATAGATACTGAAGATTGATGTCATTAATTTGTAGCAGGCCACTATCTCTAGATCGGCTACGGACGTTAGCTGTGCACCTGGATTCTCTCCACATGTACTGGCTCATACGTCGAATATCCCAACCCCCTTTAGGGGCATGCTGTATCAGGAGTGCTTCATACTGTGGACACCTTCCTCCTGCGGCTTCAATTGGATCAGCATTTGGAATGCTCAACCCAACTGTCGACAACAAAATCACTAGAAGTATCCGCTTCATGACTCTCCAATCTAAAAAAGTTTCTCATAAACGTCCCCCCGGAGAAAAATGGAGG
>Ga0114980_10000168_pt1 | contig 44018 bp, 41 predicted proteins | sample S_140806_EF_Meta_FD_87018 | JGI IMG/M metagenome (GOLD analysis project Ga0114980, IMG submission 87018) | Freshwater microbial communities from Lake Simoncouche, Canada to study carbon cycling - S_140806_EF_MetaG | ecosystem: Environmental > Aquatic > Freshwater > Lake | place: Lake...
CGCCTGCTCGCCGCGCGCTTCCTGTGCGGGCCGCCGACGAAAGTCATGTCCGCCGCGCGCCGTCGGCAGCAATGTCTGCGGCGCGATCCGGTCAGGTCCGAACTCAGGGCCACTACCCGGAGGGCGCGTGGAAAACGGCTGCGCGGGGCAGGTCTGCTTCGTCGAAACGGTAACTCTACAACAGCACCGGGCGAGGCCCGGCCGCCCCGCGCCCTCCCCGACCCGCCGCGAAAGCAGGCGGCGAAGAGTCATGCGCCGAAGGCCTCTCCCTTCACCCCCACTCCCTGACAGGCTATCTCCCACCCATGACTTCCGCCCCGCTTCCCGACGCCCCGACGAACTGGGTCGACCGACATGCGCCGGAGGGGCTCAAGCGCTGGCTCAAGCTGGGCCGGTTCGACCGGCCGATCGGCATCTGGCTGCTGCTCCTGCCCGGCTGGCAGGGCATCGCCCTGGCGTTGGCGCAGCATCGCAAGACACCGGACCTGTATGATGCCTGGCTGATCCTCGGCTTCGCGATCGGTGCCTGTCTGATGCGGGCGGCGGGCTGCGCCTTCAACGACATCGTCGATCGCGACATCGATGCGAAGGTGGCCCGCACGGCACTGCGTCCGATCCCGTCGGGCCGCATCAGCGTCAAACAGGCGCTGGCCTTCGTGATCAGCTGCAGCCTGATCAGCCTGCTGATCCTGCTGACCCTGAACCTGACGGCGATCCTGCTCGGCGTCGCCTCGCTCGCCCTCGTGGCCGCCTATCCCTTCATGAAGCGGATCACCTGGTGGCCCCAGGCCTGGCTCGGCCTGACCTTCAACTGGGGGGCGCTGATGGGGTTCGCGGCTGCCCTGTCAGGGCCGTGGCTGCTGGCGGCGGTTCACGACGCCAACACACTGGAGCTCTGCGCCGCATTTGGAGGCTCCATCCAGCCTTGCAGGCCCGAGGTCGTCACCGCCTTTACCAACCTCTGGCCGGCCGCCCTCCTCCTCTACCTCGCCCTCGTCTTCTGGACCCTCGGCTACGACACCATCTACGCCCTGCAGGACATCGAGGACGACGCCATGGTCGGGGTCAAATCCTCCGCCCGTCGCCTCGGTACCAATGTGCAGACCGGGGTCGGCGTCTTCTATGCGATCACCGTCGCCCTGACCGTCGCCGCTGGCCTCGGCGCGGGCCTCAACCCCCTGTTCTGGCTCGGCCTCGCCGGCTTCGCCGCCCACCTCAGCTGGCAGGTGATCCGGCTCTCCGGCTCGCGTCGGGTCGAGAAGGCGGAGCCTTCTGACCGCGAGCCCCACCAGAATGATCCCGCCCTCGCCCTGCGACTGTTCCGCTCAAACCGCGATGCGGGCTTCATCCTGCTTTCCGCCATCATCCTGGGCACTGTATCCTGGCCGTTCTGAAGGAGACCCGCATGTCCGCTGTTCGCGCCCTGCTGCTGACCGCCGCCCTCGCCGCCGGCCTGTCGGCCTGCAACCGCGACCGCGAGCCCGCCCCCGGCGAGGCACCCGCCGCGCCGGGACAGGCCGCCGCCGTCACCCCGGCGGACGCCGCGGCACCGATGGGCTTTGAGGAGAAGACCCCTTACGCCGACGTCCGCCTGACCCTGCCTGACGCCATCAAGCCCCAGACCGACCTGCACGCCCGCCTCTATGCCGAGCAGGTGCGCCAGCTGCGCCAGTTCGCCGAGGGAGCCCAGGGCGAGCTGACCGAGGCCGGCGCCGACACCGACCGGCCCAAATACGAAAAGACCGTCACGGTCACCGCCGCCCACGAGACCGGCAAGCTGATCAGCTTCAAACAGGTCGATTTCGACTATTCGGGCGGGGCCCATCCCAACACCCTGACCAGCGGCATCCTCTGGGACAAGGCGCTGAAGCGGCGCATCGGTCTGGCGGACCTGTTTCGCAGGAACGCCGACCTGACCGCCCTGGATCAGGCCCTGTGCGCGGCGATCAACGCCGCCAAACGCGCCCGCGTACCGAACAGCGCTCCGGTGACCCTGGGGGGGCGACCCGGTTCGGCCTGCCCCCGCGCCGCCGACACCGCCTTCGTCCTCGCGCCCGGCACCGTGAACGGTCGTGCCGCCGGCCTGATCTTCCTGATCAACCCCTATCAGGTCGGCCCCGGCGTCGAGGGCGGCTATGAGATCGCCATCCCGGTCTCCGGCTTCCGCTCCCTGCTGGCCATCGCCTATGCCGACGACTTCGCCGGCCGGTTGCTGAAGTCGGGGGATGTCACCCCCGCCCTTGCGCCCGCGCCGGCACCGGAGGCGACCTGATGGGTCCGTTTGTCCTCCTGTGGGTCGCGGCCCTCGCCCTGCCGCAGAGCGCACCCGAGCCGGAAGGCCTGCGGATCTACAGCCCGGCCCAGTTCGGCGTGACGGCCGAGACCCCCAGCCGGATGCCCGGCTCGCGCGAGGAGATGAACCGCGGCCGCATCTCAGCCATCGAGCCCTCCGTTCAGGAACAGGCCGCCGACGCCGTGGTCCGCGCCGGCCTGGTCTGCGCCGTCGCTGAGGCCGCCGTCATCGGCCGCACCCGCGACGGCGGCCCCCTGATCGAGATCGACTGCGTCGAGGGCGGCGGCGTGATCATCGCCGACACCGATCCGCTCCAGGTCGTCGACTGCCTCGACCTTGCCCCGGACACCGGTCAGGCGGGACGCCGTCAGCGGATCGTCTCCGCCTGCACCCTGCCCGGCAATGCCAGCCTCGCGGGTCGAGGTCAGTCCGCCAGGAACTGATCGACGATCTGCGCGAACCGCGCGGGCTGGTCGGCCATTATGAAATGCCGGCTGCCATCGACGCGCACCAGCCGGACGCCCGGCAGGGTCGCATACTCCCGGCCCCACATCGCGTCCGCCATCGCCACCGGTGCCCCGCCGTCCGCGTCTGCGGCATAGACCGCCCAGACCGGCGTGGTCATCGCCGCTAGACCCGGCCGCAGGTCGGTCGTCATCACCTCGCGAATGGCTGAGGCCATGGCCTGCCGGTCTGAGGCCATCGACCATTCGACCATGGCCGCCCGGGTGGCCGGATCGCGGGCCAGACCGATGGCACTCTGGCTCTGCTGGGCCCGAAAGCCCGCTTCGTCGGCTGCCAGGATTCCCGCAGCCGTCTGATCGGCGAACGGCCGGGCAATCTCCGCCGTGACCTGCGGCCCGAACAGGGCGCTGAAGAACGGCAGGCTGTCGACGGTCATCACCCGCGCCAGCAGGTCAGGATGCTGCTGCGCCAGCAGGACGCCCGTCATCCCGCCCATCGAATGGCCGATCACCGCCGGGCGCTGCAGCCCCGCCTCGCGGACATAGCGCACCAGCTCATCCGCCATTGGCTGGACGAACGGCCCGTCACCATGCACCCAAGGCTCACCCGCGAAACCCGCCAGCTGGACCAGATGCACCCGGTGCGTCGCCTTCAGCCGCTCCGCCTCGGCCCGCCACACCTCCCGCGAGGAGGCCAAGCCGGGGATCAGGATGACATCGGGACCGGACCCGACCACCTCGACCGACAGCCTGTCCGAGCGGAAGGCGGTCGAGGCCGCCTGCACGGGCGCGGCGTCTGCCGTCGTGGCCAGGATCAACCCGCCTGCGACCGCGAATGACGCAGAGACCAGCAAGAGTGCGCGCAGGGTCGAACGCCCGGCATGATGACGAAGGTGCAGCATGATGATTTCCTTGGAACCACGCCTGACGCGGTCAGCCGTGGGGGTTTTCAAATATCTCTTCGACCGGGCGGGCGAACAGCGCGGCGATGCGATAGGCGAGATCCAGTGAGGGATCGTGTTTCTCTGTCTCCAGCGCGTTCACGGCCTGCCGCGAAACACCGAGCGCCTGCCCCAGCTGTTCCTGGGTCCAGCCGCGCCCGGTACGCAGATTGCGCAGGGTGTTCTTCACTCAGCGGCTGCTCTTCAGGAAGGGCGAGACGAGGCCGAACAGCCCCCAGAACAGCGGATAGATCAGCCATCCCGGGGCATGCGGCGCGTCACCATAGCTTTCAGCGAACCCCCAGGCCGAAAACAGCGTCATGGCCAGGCCGGAGGCGAGGATGAAGCGTTTGGCATTGAGCATGCGAACGAATTCATCGCTCTCGTTCATCAGTGCCAGTGTGGCCCAGAGCTGTCCGGCGATCGGCGCGGCGACCGCCAGACCCAGCACGATACCGGCCCGGCTACCAACGATGGGGTCGAAGGCTCCGGCTATGGCCGCGATATTGACTGCGACGTAGCCAAGCATGAACAGATTGGTGCGGATGACATAGCGCTTCTGCGCAGGATCCATTGTATTCCAGAACGCCATGGCGATCTCCTTGTGTAAGCCTTACCTTACAAATTCAAAAAGTAATGTCAACCTGACTTTTGTCACGTTAGCCTGACTTAACTCAAGCTATGTCGTCTGACGCGTTGAGACGCGCGGCCACGAGGTCTATCCTGCCACCATGTCCGCAGCGCCCCGCATCCGGCCCGCCGATCTGTTCACACCCGCAGAGTGGGCACCCTTCCAGGCGCGCTCGATCTGGGCCGGACCGCTGCTGGTCTTCCACTGCTGGGGGGTGGTCACACTGGCCGTCGCGATGGGCGTGATCTGGCCGATCCTGATCCCCCTGAGCATCGCCATCATCGGCACGCGCCAACTGGGGCTGGCCATCCTGATGCATGAGGCGGCGCATGGCGGCCTGTCCTCAAACCGGCGGCTGAACGATTTTCTCGGCCACTGGCTTTGCGCCGTTCCCGTTGGGGCCTCTCTGACGGCCTACAGGCCCTATCATCTGGCGCATCACAAATATGCCCAGCAGGCAGAGGACCCCGATCTGGTCCTCTCGGCGCCCTTCCCCGTCACCCGCGCCTCCCTGCACCGCAAGATCATCCGCGACCTGACCGGTCAGACCTTCTTCAAACAGCGCCTCCTGTTCGCCTTCAAGGCCTTTGCCTCAAAGCTGGAAACGCCCCCGCGCTCAGGTCGTGCGAAGCGCGATAGCGCAACCGGATCTGGCGGAGCCGCTGTCGTTGCCGGCCGCAGCGTCGCCCCCTTCCTCCTGACCAATGCCGCCCTGCTGCTGACCCTGACCCTCGCCGGGGTCTGGTGGGCCTATTTCGTCCTGTGGCTGCTGCCGATGGCGACCTGGTTCCCCATGGTCACCCGCCTCAGAAACATCGCCGAACACGCCTGTATCGAGGGCTCGTCCACCGACCCCCTCCGGGCCGCCCGGACCACTCGTGCCGCCTGGTGGGAGCGCGCCTTCATCGCCCCCTACTGGGTCAATTTCCACGCCGAACACCACCTGTTCATGCATGTGCCATGCTGGAAGCTCCCGGCCCTTCACCATGCGGTACGTTCAAGGCCGCAGGGTGCGCGGATGGAGGTGGCCAACGGCTTTCTGACGGTTCTGGCTGAGGCATCGACCAAGGCGTGATCTCCGACCCCACAGCCTTCATCCTCGCCAACACCCGCCTGCAGCCCGTGCCCCATGCGCCGGAGATATCGCTGTGGCTGGCCGATGAGGTGACGCCGATCTGGCGACTGACCGAGGAGGAGCTGGGCGAGATGGGCCTGCCGCCGCCGTTCTGGGCCTTCGCCTGGGCCGGTGGCCAGGGGCTGGCCCGCTGGCTGCTGGACAACCCGGCCGAGGTCGCGGGAAAGCGGGTGCTGGACCTCGCGGCCGGATCGGGTCTGGTCGGGATTGCCGCGATCCGGGCGGGGGCGACCTCGGCGCTGTGCGCGGACATCGATCCCTTCTGCGCCGCCGCCGTTGCGCTCAATGCGGGAGCCAACGGCATGACGCTGGCGTTCACCGATACAGACCTGCTGGACGGGGCGCCGCCCGACGTCGAGGTGATCTGCGCCGGTGACGTATTCTATGAACAGCCGATGGCCGGGCGGGTCCTGGCCTGGCTGACCGGGGCCGCCCGCCGCGGGACCCGGGTTCTCGTCGGCGACCCCCTGAGAACCTATTTTCCGAAACAGGGCTTCGATCTGCTGGCCGAATACGCCGTTCCAACCACCCGCGAACTCGAGGACGACGCTGTCAAACGGACCCGCGTCTGGGCCCTGTCCGCAAATCGCTGACGGCCAGGGCCGGCGATCTGGCCAAACAGGGTTCGTCTTGCAGGCTGAAGCCCTTCCCCTCAAACGGGGTACGGCTTAACCATGACAGCAGGCCATGAGGGAGAACGGCGATGCGGTGGCAGGGTGGACGGCGCGACGGCAACATCGACGACCGGCGCGGCGGCGCGGGCGGGGCCCTGGCCGGCGGCGGGATCGGCGTCCTGCTCCTGGCCGCGGTCGGCTATTTCGTCTTCGACATTGACCCGGCCACAATCACCCGTCTGGTCAGCCAGTTCGGCGGTGCCGGCGTGTCCGAGGGCCAGGTTGGCAGTCCGGGCGACAAGGCAGGAGCCTTTGTCGACTCGATCGGAACCAATCTCGACGACGTCTGGAAGACCCGAGTCGAGGGCTATCAGCCCCCGACCGTCGTCATTTATGAGCAGGGGACTTCAACCGCCTGCGGCTACGGCCAGGCGGCGATGGGTCCGTTCTATTGCCCGGCCGACCAACAAGTTTATCTTGATCTCTCCTTCTGGTCAGAACTCGAGACCGAACTCGGCGGGTCCGGGGCCGACTTTGCCCGCGCCTATGTCATCGCCCATGAATACGCCCATCACGTCCAGACCCTTACAGGCGTTTCGGATCAGGTTGACAAAGCACAGCAGAACGCCTCGGGCGAGGCCGAGGCCAATCGCTATTCCGTCGCTCTGGAACTGCAGGCTGACTGCTACGCCGGCGTCTGGGCCCGCAACGCGGCCTCCGTCTCCAACGGCGAAGTGGCGCTGGAGGCGGGCGATCTCGAGGCCGGCATGCAGACGGCCTCGGCCATCGGTGACGACACCCTGCAACGCCGTCAGGGCGGACAGGTCCAGCCCGACGGCTTCACCCACGGGACGTCAGCCCAACGGGTAGAATGGCTGCGACGCGGCTATGAATCAGGCGATCCGGCCGCCTGCGATACCTTCAGCGCGCTCTGAGGCTCAACCGACCGTCAGGTCCAGCGGCCGCGACACGAACAGGGACCCGGTGCCGAGGTCCATGGCCGCGCGCCGACCCCTGAAGGCCTCCATCCCGACCAGCCCGCCGGGAAAGTTCGGCAGGGGCGGCTGATCGAACACACCGACGGAGACCCGGCGGTACAGATGACCGGCAAAGGTCACGCTGTCGGCCTCAACCGTCACAGCACGGATCGCCCCGCCCAGCACCAGACTGATCCCGCTGCCCTGCGGCCGTCCATCCAGCAGGCCCGCACCGCTCGCCGCCTCGCGACTGAGCCCCAGCAAGGAAGAGGCACCCGTGTCGATCACCGCCCGGATCTGTGCGCCCTCGACCGTCACCTCCGTGACAAGCGAGCCCCCGAGCCGCCGGACCGCCGCGGGAACCAGTTCAGGCGGGCGTAAAAAGGCGTCACGCCGCACCAGACGCGCGTATCGTTTGCCAGGATCCAGCGCCAGGACCGCCTCGCCCAGTATGTCCTGTCCCAGGATCAGCGGGGTCTGCAGGCCGTCCTTCGACGCAAGCGGACCCAGATCGAGAATGGCCGCCCGCAAACCGCGAATGGCCAGTCCGGGCAGGTCGACGGCCAGGGTGGTCCCGCGTCCTACCTGCGCACCGCCGCCAACCCCATAGGCCACCAGCGGCATATCGAACATGGATCGTCCGGCCGAGGGTAGCGACGCCACCAAAGCCCGGTCGATCACCGAATACTGGGCGCCGCTGTCGATCAGGGCGACCACCTCGAGGCTGCCGATCCGGACCCGGACGGTCGGGACACGGCTGAACCGGGCATAGGCCAGCCAGGGCGTGGCCCCGCTTTCGCCGAAGGTCAGCGTCGGTTTCGGCCAAAGCAGGGTCTCACGCGCCCACCAAGCTCCGCCCACGACCGCGGCCAGTCCTGCAGTGCGGATCAGAAGGGCGCGGCGGTTCATGGGCGTCAACAATGGCGCTTGCCGGCGGCGCGCGCCAGCGTCCCGGTCGTCGCGCCCGGCGACAAGCGGCGTCGCGGCCCGGCCGGCGCCCCCCGACGCCGGCCAGACCGCCACGGCGACCACCCTCCCCCAAGGGTGTCGCGGGCTTCGGCATCAAGCGATCAAAGCCCTGTGGATAACCACCTGACCTCACCCGCAAGCGGACGTCGACCGGCTTCTCCGCGCACGCGAGCCCTGCTCGCCTAACGGGGGCCGAAAGGAACCACCTTGTTCTCGCGGTCATGGCCAATATCCGCGGCACCGAGATACGGAATTCCCGACCGATCGCACCAATAGCGGCAGATCTCTTCCGCGGTCAGGCCGAAGTCCGGATCATTCTCCACGATCTCCGACACCCGTCCCATCCGGATACCCGCCACCTTGCGGATCGAGGCCTGGCCGGTCAGGTGGAACATCATCCGGTCGATCCGGTACAGCGGCTCCGACACATCCTCCAACATCAGGACGTGACCCGACAGGTCGGGCTCCAGCGCCGTTCCGACGAGGGCATCGAGGATGCTGAGATTGAAGCCCACCGCCGGGCGCGGATCCTCCGTCAGCGAAGGCTCCCAAGAGGTTCGATCACCCGATCTCAGCCAGTTCAGCGCCCGCCAGGCCGTCGGGTCGTTGCGTACCGCATCGGAGGCCATCGGCCCGTGGGCGACATGCGGGAAACCGGCCTTGTAGAGCAGGGCCAAAATGCTGCCGGCGTCCGAATAGCCGAGATACCGCTTCTTGCGCGCCACCGCCGTCAGCCGAGGCAGCACCGCCTCGGCGATTCGGCATGAGCCATAGCCGCCGCGCGCGAACCACACCGCGTCCAGCCGCGGATCATTGGCGTACTCCACAAAGGCATTGGCCCGGCTGGCGTCGTCACCGCCGAAATGGCCGTGCTTGCCGAAACTGGCCGGGTGAAAGCTCGCGGTCACCGAGCCGTCCGGAAAATTCAGGGCAAACCAGTCGAGGACGGCCTCGGCACGCGCCTTGCTGAAGCGCGAACTGGCGTTGACGATGCCGATCTTCATGCTCTGCCGCTGGCCTCCAGCCTCGCCCGTGCTAGTCAGGCCGCCGGACATTCCCCGGTTTCGCCCTCATGAATCAAGACGACTATTTCTTCTGCGGTATCGGCGGCTCGGGAATGCTCCCGCTGGCGATGATCGTTCAGGCCCAGGTCCGGGCTTCGGGGGGCGGCCGTATCGAGGGCTCCGACCGGTCCCGCGACCAGGGCCGCACGCCGGAGAAATTCGCCTGGCTGGAAGCCCACGGTGTGACCCTGCATCCGCAGGACGGCTCGGGCGTCACGCGCGCCGACCAGACCGTGGTCGCCACTGGTGCCATCGAAGACACCGTGCCCGACATCGGCGCAGCGAAACGGGCCGGGGCACGCATCGTCACCCGCCCGGAACTCCTCAGCCATTTGTTCAATGCCGCCCCGACCTCGATCGGCGTGGCCGGTACCAGCGGCAAGTCGACCATCACCGGCATGATCGCCTGGATCCTGCATCAGGCGGGCCGGTCACCGACGGTCATGAACGGGGCGGTGATGAAGAATTTCGTCGACGCCGACCATCCGTTCGCCAGCGCCCTGATCGGCGGCCCCGACCTGTTCGTCTCGGAAGTCGATGAGTCCGACGGCTCCATCGCCCGCTACAACCCGACCGTCGCCGTGGTCTCCAACATCTCGCTGGACCACAAGTCGATGGAGGAACTGCGCGACCTGTTCGGCGGCTTCACGGGCCGCGCGGCCAAGGCCGTGCTAAACCTCGACAATGTCGAGACCCAGGCTCTGGCCCGGTCCCTCCCGGCAGACAAGGTCATCACCTTCGCGCTCGGCGAGGAGTTGGCCACGCTGAACGCCCATGACCTCAAGCCGATGCCGACCGGCATGCGGTTCACCCTGACCGAGCTCGGCGGCGCCAAACATGCGGTCGTGCTCAACGTCCCCGGTGCCCATAATGTCGCCAATGCTTTGGCCGCTCTCGGCGCTGTCCGGGCCATCGGCGTGCCACTGGATAAGGCCGTGGTCGCGCTTGAGACCTTCGCCGGCATCCGCCGCCGTCTAGAGGTGGTGGGGACCGCGAACGGCGTCACCGTCATCGACGACTTCGCCCACAACCCCGACAAGATCGCCGCCACCCTGAAGACCCTGCACGCCTTCGATGGTCGTCTGCTGATCCTGTTCCAGCCGCACGGCTTCGGCCCCCTCCGGCTGATGCAGCGCGAGTTCATCGACGGTTTCGCCGGCCTCATGCGCGCAGACGACGTCCTGCTGATGCCCGAACCGGTCTATTTCGGCGGCACCACCGACCGGTCTGTCGGCAGCGAGGACATAGCCTCGGGCGTCCGCGCCGCAGGCCGAAACGCAGAGGCACTGGCCACCCGCGAGGCCTGTGGCGACAGACTGATCGACATGGCCCGCCCAGGCGACCGGGTCATCGTCATGGGGGCCCGGGACGACACCCTGTCCGACTTCGCAGCAGATCTACTGAACCGGATATTTCGTCTGAATACGGCTTATCCTACATGATAATATCAAAAAAATTTCACTTTCGAAAAAGTGGCCGTTAAGGGCTGGCAGTCATTCTCGTCACGAGTGGGAGTGGACGATGGCGAGAATAGGTGACTTTGCGAGTGCGACGGTGCCGATCGGACCGGATACGCCGGGTGCAGAGGTTTTCGACCGCTTTCAGGGTGAGCCTGACACCCTGGTCATCGCCGTGATCGACAGCGATCAGCGACCTGTCGGCCTGATCGAGCGCAACGCGTTCACTCTCAAGATGGCTGCAGAGTTCGGACGCGCCCTCTATGCCAAACGCCCGGCCGAGGCCTTCATGGACGCCGCACCGCGGGTTCTCGACGCCGACGCAGACGCCGAGACCCTGTTTCAGTCGATGGATGACACCAATCTGGGCGGCCTGCTGAACGGCTTCGTGGTCACGTCCGATGGCCGTTATGTCGGCGTCGGTGCCGGGGTGCACGTACTGCAGGCCGGAAACGCAATCCACCGACGACGCGCTGATGCAATGAGCGTCCTCGCCAGCGATCTCGTCAGGGCTGAGGCAGAAGCACGGGCCTCCAGCCGCGCCAAGTCGGAATTCCTCGCCGTCATGAGCCATGAGATCCGGACGCCGTTGAACGGCGTTCTCGGCGTCGCAGCCTTGATGGAGCGCAATCTCACCCAGGAGGGTATGCGCCCCTATGTCCAGACCATTCTGGACTCCGGCCAGAGCCTTCTGCGCCTGTTGACCGATGCCCTGGACATGTCCCGGGCGGAAGCGGGGTTGATGACCTTCGAGACGGCACCGATCAATCTCGATTCCGTCGCCACCGATCTCAAGGCCCTGTGGAGTCCGCGTGCCGAGGAGAAGGACCTGGTCCTGACAGTCACCCGGGACACGATCGGCCGCGAATGGGTTGCCGGCGATGAAGTGCGGCTCAAACAGCTGTTCAACAACCTGATCGGCAATGCGCTGAAATTCACCGAGGCCGGCGAGGTGTCCGTGCACATCGCCAGCCGCGAGATGGACGGGCAGATCGCCCTGACCGCCACTGTGGACGACAGCGGTCCCGGCATACCGGACGATCTGGCCGGGACCATATTCGACCCGTTCAACACCGGCCGGGCGGGCCGCGAGGGCGCGGGGGCCGGCCTCGGCCTGGCCATCTGCCGCCAGATCGTGGAACGGATGAACGGCAACATCGCGGTCGAGCGGTCGCCGCAGGGCGGGGCGCGTTTCCGGTTCGCCCTGACCCTGCCCGGGGCCAGCCCCGAGATGCGGGCGGCGGCCGCGCAGATGGCCGACCCCACGCCTCACGAAACCCTGTACGTCCTGATCGTCGACGACAACGCCACCAACCGCTTCGTCGCAGCCAAGGTCCTCGAGCTTTTCGGCTGCAATACCGAAGGCGTCGAGGGTGGTCGCGAGGCGATCGACCGTGTTCAGACAGGGGCCTTCGACCTCATACTCATGGACATCAAGATGCCCGGCATGGATGGCGTGCAGGCCACCCGACTGATCCGCGGACTCCCCGGACCCATGGCCAAAGTCCCGATCCTGGCCCTGACAGCCAACGCCGATCCGGTCGATGAAGTGAAGTATCTGGCAGCCGGAATGGACGGTGTCGCCCAGAAGCCCATCCAGCCGGACGCCCTGCTCAACGCCATCCGTCTCGTCATGGACCGGGCTGCCGCCCAAACGACGGCGGTGACCGAAGTCGCTTGAGCCCCGGCTCGTTCGCGTTGTTAGTGCACAGCCTCATGCTGCAACTCCCCCCGCCCGAACTCCCCGAGATCGTCGTCACCGGTGCGCGCCTGCCGCCCGCTGCAGGGGATGCCGCCTTCGCGGTCGTCCGGCTTACACAAGCCGACCTGCGCGCCGAGCCGCGCCTGGACGAGGCCCTCGCCGCTGTCCCCGCCGTCTCCCTGTTCCGCCGCACGTCCAGCCTGTCGGCCAATCCGACCACCCAAGGCATCAGCCTGCGCGCCATCGCGCCGTCCGGTGCCGGACGCACCCTTGTCACCCTCGACGGCGTGCCCCTGAACGACCCCTTCGGCGGCTGGGTGATCTGGTCACAGGTGCCGACCGAGAGCCTGTCCGGTCTGGATGTGGTCCGCGGTTCCGGGGCCGGTCCCTATGGCGCGGGGGCCCTGACTGGCGTCATCAGTCTGCGGGAGCGTGACGACGGCGGTGCCCTCGATGCCTCCCTGTTTGACGGCGGTCGTCGCCTCTCGGCCTCGGGCGCGACCACTGTGGGTCCGGTCCGGCTGGTCGCCTCCGGTGCGCATGAGACCCACGACGGCTATACCCCCGTCCGGGGCGCGGCTGCGGGGGTCGCCGATCAACCGCTCGACCTGGAGGTCCGCAGTGCCGCCCTGCGCGCCGACCTGCCTGTCGCCAATGCCGTCCTCTCTCTCCGGGCCGCCGCATTCGAGGAAGACCGGGGCTCCGGCCTCGCTGGAGCCCGGGCGAACGCCAGCGGAAACCTGCTCTCCGCCACCGCCGCCGCCGGGTCAGAACCCAGCCGACCCGGCTGGCGGCTGCAGGCCTGGCGGCGTGAGAGCGACCTGGCCAACACCTCGGTCGCGGTCGCAGCCGATCGCGCGACGACCACGCCCGCCAACGACCAGTTCGAAACACCGGCATCCGGCTGGGGCCTAAACGCCGCCCTGCGTCGCACCACGGTGTCGGGCATCGGTCGGGCTGAGTGGGAGCTCGGTGCCGACGCGCGGTTCAACGAGGGTGAGACCCGCGAACGCTTCCGCTACCTGGCCGGAGCCTTCACCCGCGACCGTATTGCGGGCGGGGAGACCTCGGTGGTCGGTGCCTATGCCGAGGGATCCTCGATCATCGGCCCGTGGCTGGTCGCGGGCGGGCTGCGTCTCGACCAATGGCGCAATGAAGGCGGCCGTCGCCTCGAACGCGATCTGGCGACGGGTCTGTCGACCCTCGACGAGGCCGCGCCGGACCGGTCCGGAGAGGTATTCAGCACGCGGCTGGGGATCCGCCGCGAGATCGGGTCGCGACAGGCGCTGCGGCTGGCCGCCTACAACGGCTTCCGGCCCGCAACCTTGAATGAACTGCACCGCCCGTTCCGCGTCGGCAATGACCTGACCGAGGCCAATCCGGGGCTGGAACCGGAGCAACTGACGGGCGTCGAGGCGGGCTGGGCCTGGACCGGCAATCAGGCTTCCCTGACGACGACGGTGTTCTGGAACGAGATCGAGTCGGCGATCGTCAATGTCACCATCGGCACCGGTCCCGGCCTGTTTCCACGGGCCGGTTTCGTGCCGGCCGGGGGCGTCCTGCGCCAACGCAGGAATGCCGGGACCATCACGGCGTCGGGGCTGGAGGTCGACGGCCGGTTTGAGCTCGGCGAAACCCTGTCCATCCGCGCGGCCGTATCGGTGTCGGATGCACGTCTCGACGGCGGCTTGCTGGCCCCGCAGCTGACCGGCCTGCGTCCCGCACAGGCACCCATCTGGAGCGCCACGGGCGGCGTGGACTGGCGGGCGACCGACCGCCTGACCCTGTCGGCCGACCTCCGCTGGGAGAGCCGTCGGTTCGAGGACGATCTGAACAGCCGTGTGCTGGAAGCTGCCGCAACCATGGACCTCCGCGTGGAATGGGCCCTGTCTTCCACCACCCGGATCTGGCTGGCGGCCGACAACCTGTTCGATGCAGAGGTTGAAGTCTCGGAGACCGCGACGGGTGTCGCCGGCTTCGGCCCGCCCCGCACCTTCAGCCTCGGCGTCCGGCATTCGCTCTAAGCCGGTTCCGGCCCGCGAGTCCGTTCGACCCGCCACAACGCCGCAGGGTCGGGAAATCTCTTGCGATTGAGAATGTGTCGCATTATTGCGGCGACCCCTCCTTCGCAGGAATTCTGTAGATGCATCTCCTTCTGGCCTCGGCTGCCCTGCTCATGGCGGGACCGACCGCCGCTCCCAACGAAGACGAGGCGGCGAGCCAGCTCGCGACCGTTACCGTTACGGGCCGAAGCCGGGGCTATATCGCCCTCGATTCAGTGACCGCGACCCGGACCGACACACTGCTGATCAATGTCCCCCAGACGATCACGGTCGTGACCCGTGCCCAGCTGGATGATCAGGCGCAGCAGGGCCTCGGCGACGTGCTCCGCTATGTGCCCGGCACCACGGTCGGCCAGGGCGAGGGCAATCGCGACCAGATCACCCTGCGGGGACAGAATACCACGGCCGACTTCTTCCTCGACGGAGCCCGGGACGACAGCCAGTATTTCCGGGGCCTTTACAATCTGGAACGGGTTGAAGTGCTGAAGGGCCCCTATGCCCTGATCTTCGGGCGAGGCGGCGGAGGCGGAATCGTCAACCGGGTGCAGAAGACACCCGTCTTCGGCAGCCTGTCTGCGAGCGGGCGGGCCGGCGCCAACAGCTTCGGTGCCTGGAACCTTTCCGCCGACATCAATGCCCCGCTCGGTGAGCGTGCCGCCTTGCGGGTCAATGCCGTCGTTGAAACGCTCGACAACCACCGGGACTATTTCGAGGGCGAGCGTTTCGCGGTGAACCCCTATCTCGCGGTCGACCTGGGCGCGGGTTGGCAGGCCGGACTGTCGTACGAATATGTCAACGACGACCGTGTCACGGATCGCGGCATCCCCTCCCTCGCCGGGGTGCCGATCACCGGCTACCGCGACCGGTTCTTCGGCGTCCCGGGCGTGAACCGCACCACGCTGGAAGCCAGCATCGCCAAGCTGCGGCTGGACGGCGCACTGGCGAACAACGTCCAGGTCTCTGCAACGGTCCTCTACGGGGACTACGACAAGCTCTACAATAACGTCTTCGCCAGCGGGGCCGCGACCGGCCAGACCGGCACAGTGCCGCTGTCCGCCTATGTCGATCCGACCGACCGGCAGAACCTTCTGATCCAGGGCAATCTGGTCTGGGAGATCACGGCAGGCGGTATGGACCACAAGGTCCTGTTCGGCCTCGAATACGGCGACCAGGATTCGGCCAACCAGCGACGCAACGGCGTCCTGTCCAGCCCGAACCTCAACCTGGTCCATCCGGTTTTTCCGACGGTCACCTTCCCGGCGGTCAACCGCGACACGGTCTCGAACGTTGAGGCCGTCTCGGCCTATATTCAGGACCAGATCCGCTTCGGCGGACGGTTCGAGGTTGTCGCCGGCCTGCGCTATGACCGCTTCGACATCAGCGGCTGCGACCTTCTTCCTGATCCAGACCGACCGTTCGCGCGCGTCGACGAGAAGATCTCGCCCCGGCTCGGCCTCATCTTCAAGCCACAAGCCAATGTCTCGATCTACGGCAGCTACAGCCAGTCCTTCCTGCCGCGGTCGGGCGACCAGTTCCTGACCCTTTCACCCACCCAGCAGAACCTCGAGCCCGAGCAGTTCATCAGCCACGAGGTCGGGGCCAAATGGGATATCCGGCCCGACCTGAATGTCAGCGCGGCCGTGTTCCGGCTGGACCGGGTCAATGCCACCAAACCGGACCCGATGAACCCGCTGGCCACCATCAACATCGGCGAGACCCGCACCGAGGGTCTGGAGCTGGCGCTGACGGGGCGCGTGCAGTCCAACTGGCAGGTCAGCGGTGGCTATTCATGGCTGGATGCTCGGCTTCAGGGCAATGACTCGGTCCGACTGGCCCAAACGCCGAAGCAGCAGTTCAGCCTCTGGAACCGCTACGACCTCAGCCGCCGGCTGGGCTTCGGCCTCGGCGTGATCCACCAGTCCAGCCAGTTCGCCGCCATCCGGACCTCGCCCGCCACCACCCGGCTGCCCGCCTTCGCCCGCGTCGACGCCGCCGTCTACTATCGGGTCAGCGATAACGTGCAGCTGCAGCTGAACGTCGAGAACCTGCTCGACACGGCGTATTTCTCCGACGCCCACAACAACTTCAACATCTCCACCGGCGCGCCCTTGAACGCCCGCCTGACCCTGACGTCACGGTTCTAGCCGGGCCGGGGGCACCGCAATCTTGGGAAGTCGACCATAGGCCCCTTGACCGTTCCACTGTTACAGCATAGTGGAACGCACATGACCGACACCCCGCCCCGCAAGGCCGTGCAGAAGGCCGCCGACGACCGGCTGGCCCTCTACGACGCCCTGCTGTGTCTGAAGACGCGCGCGGAGGTGGACGCCTTTCTGGCGGATCTCTGCACCCCCTCGGAACTCCGCGCCTTTGCCGAGCGCTGGGAGGTGGCACGCCTGCTTGACGCGGGCGGCAAGTCGTATCGGGAGATCGCCGCTGAAGCCCACGCCAGCCCGACAACCGTCGTGCGGGTCGCCCGGTCCCTGAAAGAAATGCCGCATCAGGGCTACCGCCTGGTGCTGGACCGCCTGAAACAGAAAGTCTGAGTAGCCCGTCATGAGCACCGTCCAGGGTCGGCTCCGTATCGCCGTCCAGAAATCCGGTCGCCTGTCCGACCGCAGCCTCGACCTCGTGCGCGATGCGGGCCTGCGTGTGGTCAAGGGCAATAACGACCTGCTCTACCGGGTGGAGAACTACCCGATCGACCTGCTGCGCGTCCGCGACGACGACATCCCGACCTTCGTCGCCGATGGCGTCTGCGATCTCGGCATCGTCGGCGAGAATGTGCTGGAGGAAGTCCGCAACGGCGGCCCCGATTCCGGATATTCTGGGGCAGAGGTGTTGATGCCGCTCGGCTTCGGCCGCTGTACCCTCAAGATCGCCGTGCCGCCGACCCTCGACTACGCCGGTCCGGCGTCGCTGGACGGCCTGCGCATAGCCACCTCCTATCCGAAGGTCCTGCGCCGCTATCTGGATACCCAGGGCGTGTCCGCCGACATCGTCACCATGCGCGGCGCCGTCGAGGTCGCCCCGCGGCTCAAACTGGCCTCGGCCATCTGCGACCTCGTCTCGACCGGAGCCACCCTCGAGGCCAACGGCCTTTCGGCAAAGGAGACGGTGCTGGACAGCCAGGCCGTGCTGATCAAATCCCCGGTCGCCCCGGAGCCCGGCCTGCAGCACCTGCTGGACAGCATCATCGAGCGGATGGCCGGGGTGGTGTCCTCGCAAGGGGCCAAATACGTCATGCTGAACGCCCCCCGCTCAGCCCTGGCCGAGATCACGGCCATCCTGCCCGGTGCCGGCGCACCGACCGTCATGCCGCTGGCCGGCCGCGACGACGCCGTGGCGGTCCACGCCGTCTGTCAGGAGGCGGTCTTCTGGGAGACGCTGGAACGGCTCAAGGCCGCGGGGGCCTCTGCCATCCTCGTCCTCCCCATCGAGAAGATGATGTGATGAAACGCCTCGACTGGAGCACCCTCGACGCCCTCGGCCGATGCGAGGCCCTTGCCCGTCCCCGCCGCCGCACCGAGGCGCGCGTCACCGACACGGTGCGCGAGATCATGGACGATGTCCGTGACCGCGGCGGCGCGGCTGTGACCGACTGGAGCCTCAAGCTGGACGGCGCTCCGCCGCGTCGACTGGAGCTGACGCCCGACCGCGTCGCCGCCGCCCGCGACGCCCTGCGGCCGGCCGACACCCGGTCGATCCGCATGGCCGCCGAGAACATCCGCATCTTCCATGAAGCGACCCGGCCCGAAGATACCCCCGATGTCGAGATCGTCCCCGGCGTCCGATCGCGGCTGGTCTGGCGGCCGCTGCGGTCCGCGGGCCTCTATGTCCCCGGCGGCTCGGCCCCGCTGTTTTCCTCCCTGCTGATGCTGGCCATTCCGGCCGCCGTCGCCGGTGTCGGCCGCCGTGTCGCCGTGACCCCGCCCTCGGCCTCGGGCGAGCCGCACCCCGCCATGATCTTCGCCGCGGCAGAGGCCGGTCTCGATGATCTCTGGCTGATCGGCGGAGCCCAGGCCATCGCTGCCCTGACCTTCGGGGCCGAGCTCGACGACGGCGTCATCGTGCCTTGTGACAAGCTGTTCGGCCCCGGCAATGCTTGGGTCGCCGAGGCCAAGAAACAGGCCTCGAACCTGCCCGGCGGTCCCGCCGTCGACATGCCCGCCGGACCTTCGGAACTGCTGGTCATCGCCGACCGCGACGCCGACCCGGAGATCGCCGCCGCCGACCTGCTCAGCCAGGCCGAACACGACGCCGACGCCCAGGTCATCCTGGTCTCGGAGAGCCGCGCCAATATCGACGCCATCCTCGCCGAGGTGGACCGCCAGCTCCAGACCCTGCCCCGCGCGGACATCGCCCGCGCCTCACTGGCCGAGGGTCGCGCCATCCGCGTCCGCGATGTGGCCGAGGCCTGCGAGGTGGCCAATCTCTACGCGCCCGAACACCTCGCCCTGCAGACCGTCGAGGCCGACCGGCTGGTCGGGCGGATCACCGCCGCCGGGGCGGTCTTCGTCGGGGCCTTCGCAGCCGAGACACTCGGCGACTATGCCGCCGGCCCCAGTCACGTCCTGCCCACCGACGGCGCTGCCCGCACCATGGGCGGGGTCACCACCGCCAGCTTCATGACCTCCATGTCCGTGCAGACCGTCACTGAAGCCGGCGCCGCCGCCCTGGCCCCGATCGCCGCCCGCCTCGCCCGCCTTGAAGGGCTCGAAGCCCATGCCCGGGCCGCAGATCTCAGGACCGGCGCATGAACAACCTCCCCGCGCCCTTCGCACCACTGGTCGCAGGCGGCGAGGGACTCGACCGCTATCCGGCCGAGCCCCGCGCGCTCGTCGACAGGATGGCCGAGATCTACGGCGTCCCGTCGTACAGCATCCTGCCCGTTCGCGGCCTGACGCACGGGCTGGAGCTGGTCTTCCGACTCGCAGCCCGCGACGGCCAGCGCGTCGAGGCTCCCGATGCTGAACCTTACGGGACCCTCGCCACCCTCTACGCTCCGCCCGCCGCTGACGCCCCGACCAGCGCCGTTATCCTCCGTGCCCTGGGCTCGCCCGAAGCCCTGGCCGAGATGGCCGAGCGGGTCGCCCCCGCGCTTCTGGTGATCGACGAAGGCCTCGCCGAATTCGCCGCCTCCCCCTCGGCTGCCACCCTGATCGGCAATCACGCAAACCTGATCGTCCTGCGCAGCCTCTCGCTCGCATACGGCCTCGCGGGTGCCCGCGTCGGTGCCGCCCTGGCCCAGCCTGCAACCCTGGCCCGCCTCGCCTCGGTGCTGGAGCCCTACGCCCTGCCCGAGGTCTCCATCCGCCTCGCCCTGCAGGCGCTCGACCCCTCGCGGATGATGGAGACCACAGCCCGCATCGCCCTCGTCCGCTCGGAGCGCGATCGCCTGATCAAGGCCTTGTCCCGCGAGATGGTCATCGAGCCCGGCTTCGGCCCCGTCATCATGGCCCGCCCTTCCGATCCGGATACGGTCCTCGCCGCCCTCGCCCGCTTCGGCCTCGCGGCCGAACGGTCCGGCGACCGCCTGCGGCTTCCGGTCTCCGCAAGAGCCGAGGTCAACGACCGGCTGCTGGGCGCGCTCGACCTCGGTAGCATGACGGCCCGCGCTCACCGCATCGGCGAGGCCGTCCGCGATACGAAGGAGACGCGCATCGTCTGTGCGGTCGACCTCGATGCGACCGGCCCGGTGTTGATCGCGACCGGCGTCGGCTTCTTCGATCACATGCTGGAGCAGGTCGCCGCCCACGGCGGCTTCTCCCTGCGCCTGTCCTGCGAGGGCGATCTCCACACAGACCCGCACCACACCATCGAGGACTCCGCCATCGCCCTCGGGCAGGCCCTGAAAAAGGCGCTCGGCGAGCGTCGCGGAATCGCCCGCTACGGCTTCGTCCTGCCCATGGACGAGGCCAATGCCAGCGTCTCGATCGACCTGTCCGGCCGACCCTTCCCGGTCTTCGAAGGGACCTTTGCGACCCCCTTCATCGGCGACTACCGCACCGACCTGACGGCCCACGTCTTCCGTTCGCTGGCCGAACACCTCGGCGCGGCCATCCATGTCTCGGTCACCGGCGACGACGACCACCACAAGACCGAGGCCGTCTACAAGGCCTTCGGCCGCGCCTTGCGTCAGGCCATCCGCGTCGAGGGCGACGTCGTGCCTTCGACCAAGGGCGTGCTGTGAGCGAGGTCACCGTTCTCGCCTATGGTGCCGGCAACACCGCCTCGGTCCGGTTCGCCCTTGAGCGGCTGGGCGCGACCGTGCGGCTGACGGACGACCCGGTCGCCGTCGCCGGGGCCGAACGGCTGATCCTGCCCGGCGTCGGGGCGGCCGCATACGCCATGGCCCGGCTGACCGCCCTCAAGCTCGTCGACCCCATCCGCGCCTTCCCCCGCCCCCTGCTCGGTGTCTGCCTCGGCCAGCAACTGCTGTTCGAGACCAGTGAGGAGGGCGAACCCGTGCCCCTGCTCGGCCTGATCCCCGGTGCCGTCCGCCGCCTCGAGCCCGGCCCTGGCCTCACCGTGCCGCATATGGGCTGGTCGCGCCTGACCACCGACCGGTCGGACCCCCTGCTCGAAGGCGTTGAGGACGGTTCATACGCCTATTTCGTCCACGGCTTCGTCTGCCCCGAAGGCCCCGCGACCATCGCCCGCGCCGACTACGGCGGACCGGTCCCGGCCGTCGTCCGCAGCGGCAATCGCTGGGGCTGTCAGTTCCACCCCGAACGCTCTGCCGCGATCGGTGCCCGCATTCTGCGTAATTTTCTGGAGCTGCCCGCGTGATCGTCTATCCCGCCATCGACCTGAAGGACGGGATCTGCGTGCGGCTGATGCATGGCCGGTTCGACGCCGTCACCCGCTACGATGACCAGCCCGTCGCCCGCCTCACCGCCTTCGCCGCGGCGGGCGCACGCTGGGCCCACATCGTCGATCTCGACGGCGCCGAGGCCGGCCGCGCGGTCCAGCACGCCCTGATCGGCGACCTCGCCCGCGCCGTCGACATCCGCATCCAGTCCGGCGGCGGGGTCCGCTCCGCCGACGACGTCTCGGCCCTGATCGACGCCGGTGTGGCGCGGGTCGTCGTGGGCTCGCTGGCGGTGTCGCAGCCGGAAACGGTCGCCGACTGGCTGCGTCGCTTCGGCCCGGACCGCATCACCCTGGCCATCGACGTCAAGGCCGACGGCGACCGCTGGGTCCCGGCCCTGAAGGGCTGGACCGAGGCGGCCGGGGTCGATCTCTGGACTGCGCTCGATCGCTATCCGCCCAACCTCGCCCGCCACCTGCTGGTCACCGACGTCGGCCGCGACGGTGCCCTGACCGGACCCAATCTCGACCTGCTGGGCGAGATCATCCGACGTCGTCCCGATCTGAAGGTCCAGGCCTCGGGCGGCGTCGCCTCGGTCGCCGACCTCACCGCCGCCGCCGCCCTCGGCTGCGACGGTGCCATTGTCGGCCGCGCCCTGTACGAGGACCGGTTCACCCTGGAAGAGGCGCTGTCGGCCGAGGGGGCGGCATGACCGCGCGCCGCATCATACCCTGTCTGGACGTCCGGGACGGCCGGGTGGTCAAGGGCGTCCGCTTCGAAGGCCACGTCGACATGGGCGACGCCGCTGAACTGGCCGCCCGTTATCGCGACCAGGGGGCCGACGAGCTTGTCTTTTACGATATCACCGCCAGCCCGGAGGGCCGGACCCTCGACTATGGATGGGTCCGCGATATCGCACGCCTGCTCGATATCCCCTTCAGCGTCGCCGGCGGGATTCGCTCGGTCGACCAGGCCGCCTTTTGCCTCGACCACGGGGCCGACAAGGTGTCCATCAACTCCCCCGCCCTCGAACGCCCCGACCTGATCGGAGAATTGGCCGCCCGCTTCGGCAGCCAGTGCGTCGTCGTCGGCGTGGACTCCAGACGCGTCGGCGATGACTGGGTCGTGCACCAGTACACCGGCGACCCCACCGCCAGCCGCGTCGCCGGTCGCCTGACCCTCGACTGGATCGTCGGGGCCCAGACCCTCGGCGCCGGCGAGATCGTGCTCAACTGCATGGACGAGGATGGCGTCCGCAGCGGCTATGACATCGCCCAGCTGGCCGCCGCCCGCGCCCTTCTGACCATCCCGCTGGTCGCCTCGGGCGGAGCCGGCGCAGCCGCGCATTTCCTCGACGTATTCGAGCAGGCCGACGTCTCCGGTGCCCTCGCCGCCAGCGTCTTCCACACCGGGACATTGGCGATTCCCGATCTCAAGGCGTTTCTCTCTGATGCCGGACAGGAAATGAGACTGTGATCGATCCTTCCACCCTCGATTTCGACAAGGCCGGCGGCCTCATCCCGGTCGTCGTCCAGGACGCCGCCACCCTCCAGGTGCTGACACTGGCCTATATGGACCGCGCCGCCCTCGATGAGACCCTCGCGTCCGGCGAGGCCACCTTCTTCTCCCGCTCGCGCGGCGGGCGCTGGCGCAAGGGCGAGACCTCGGGCGACCGCCTGCATGTCGTCTCCATCACCCCTGACTGCGACGGCGACGCGCTGGTCCTCAAGGTCCGGCCCGTCGGCAATGCCTGCCACCTGAACCGCGTCAGCTGTTTCGGCGAGGAGGACGCGCCGGGCCTGGGCCGGCTCGCCCGGCTGGAGCAGACCGTCGCTGACCGCGCGGCCGCCGATCCGGCCGAAAGCTGGACCGCCCGCCTGCTGGCCGGGGGCGTCAAGCGCATCGCCCAGAAGGTCGGGGAAGAGGGGGTGGAGACGGCGCTCGCCGGCGTCGCGGGCCCGGATTCGGAACTGGCAGCGGAGGCTGCGGATCTGGTCTATCACCTGATGGTGCTGCTACGCGCCCGTCACATGGTGTTTCAGGACGTCCTCGACGTCTTGGCCCAGCGCGCGGAAGCGGCCAGACACAACTCCGGTCCGGCCGGGACCTGAATGAAGGAGAGCCCATGGCGGCCCTGGTGCTGTTCGGCGGCGGTGGCGACCTCGCCATGCGGATGCTGTTGCCTTCGCTCTATTTCCTCGAGTTCGACGGCCTGCTGCCCGACGGGCTGAAGATCATCGGTGCCGCCCGCTCGGACGAAAGCCGCGAGGAATATGTCGCCAGGGTCCGCGCTGCGGTCGAAGGCAAGGCCCGGACCGACGACGCCTGGTCCGACGAAGCCTGGGCCCGGCTGGACGCCCGGCTGGACTATCTGCCGGTCGACGCCACTGACCCCGCCAGCCTGAAACCGCTGAAAGAGCGGGTCGGCGACGGCGGCGTGACCAGCTTTCTGGCGGTTTCGCCCTCCCTGTACGGCCGCATCGTCACCGCCCTGAAGGCTGCGGGACTGGCAAACCCGACCGACCGGGTCGTGCTGGAGAAGCCCGTCGGCCGCGACCTGAAATCCTTCCTCGAGATCGACGACGCCGTGGGCCATGCCTTTTCCGAGGACCAGGTCTTCCGCATCGACCACTACCTCGGCAAGGAAACGGTCCAGAACCTGATCGCCCTGCGTTTCGGCAACACCATCTTCGAGCCGCTCTGGAACAGTCTGTCGATCGACCACGTCCAGATCACGGTTGGTGAGACCGTCGGCGTCGGCGACCGCTGGCCCTATTACGATGAGTACGGTGCCCTGCGGGACATGTTGCAGAACCATATGCTCCAGCTGCTCTGCCTGGTCGCCATGGAGCCGCCGTCAGACCTCGATCCGGACTCGGTTCGCAACGAGAAGGTCAAGGTGATCCGCTCACTTCGTCCGATTACGGAGGATGAGGCCGAGCGGGTGACGGTGCGCGGTCAGTACGTCGCCGGAACCAGTGAAGGCAAGGCGGCCAGAGCCTATTCCCAGGAGCGTGGCCAGGCCTCGGACACCGAGACCTTCGTCGCCGTCCGCGTCGACATCGACAACTGGCGCTGGGCCGGCACCCCCTTCTTCCTGCGCACCGGCAAACGGCTGGCGGAAAAGCGCACCGAGATCGTCATCCAGTTCAAGCCCGTACCCCATTCGATCTTCGACCATCGCGAGCGCGGTCACATCGAGGCCAACCGGCTGGTCATCGAGCTCCAGCCCGAGGAAGACATCGCCCTGTCGGTGATGAACAAGAAGCCGGGTCTGGATCAGCGTATGCAGCTTCAGCCGATCCAGATGTCCCTGTCCTGGGGCCAGGGCGACAAGGGTGGCAGGCCCCCGCGCCGGCGCATCGCCTATGAGCGGCTGCTGCTCGACGCCCTGGCCGGGGATTCCACCCTCTTCGTCCGCCGCGATGAGGCCGAACAGGCCTGGAAATGGGTCGACGAAGTCTCCGACGCCTGGCGCGGCGCGGCCTTCAAGCCGAAGGCGTATGCGGCCGGAACCTGGGGGCCGGCGGACGCCGACCTGCTGCTGGAGCGCGGCGGCCGGGAATGGAACACGGGCCATGGGTGACCGCACGCCCGGCATTGAGACGTTTCCGGACGGAGCGGCCTGGGCGGACGCCTGTTCCACACGCCTGACCGACACCCTGTCCGACGCCTTGGCGGACAGCGGTAAGGCCGTCTTCGCCGCCTCTGGCGGCATGACCCCACCGCCCATCTATCGCCGCATGGTCGAGGTCGACATTGACTGGTCGCGGATCGTCGTCACTCTGATAGACGAACGCAACGTCCCCGAGACCTCCGTCGACTCGAATGAGGCCTTGATCAAGCGGACTTTGCTCACCGGCCGGGCCGCCGCCGCCCGGTTCGTGCCGCTGTTCTATCCCGCGGTCACCGTCGACCGCGCAGCCGCCTTGGCGGCCCATGCGCTCGCGGCCGAGGGCGGCAGGCTGGACGCCGTCCTTCTCGGCATGGGGGAGGATGGCCATATCTGTTCCATGTTCCCGGGAAGTCCAACCTTGAAGACGCTGCTGTCGCCAACGCTCATGCCGACGGTCCTCGGCGTGCCTCGTGGCCGCGACGGAGTCGCGCCCAGCCTCGAGCGATTGACGATCAACCTGCCCTGGCTGATGGCAGCCCGCCGCGTCGTCCTGGCCTTCACCGGCCCGGCCAGGCGTTCTGTGTTCGAGCGTGAGGCGGCGGGCGATCCGGCAACGCAGCCGATCGCCGCCCTGCTGGCTGCCAAGGTTCCGCTCGATGTTCTGTGGACGGAGAAAATATGATGCCGAACCTCCATCCCGTCGTGGCCGAGGTCACCGCCCGCATCGTTGAACGCTCGAAGGCCACCCGCAGCGACTATCTGCGCCGGATGGACGCCGCAGGCACCTCGGGCGTGGGCCGTGCCAAACTGTCCTGCGCCAACTGGGCCCACGCCTTCGCCGGGGCCCCGGTCAAGGACAAGCTCAATGCCATGTCAGGGACCCAGCCCAATGTCGGCGTGGTCACCGCCTTCAATGACATGCTGTCGGCCCATCAGCCCTTCGAGCGCTTCCCGCAGATCATCCGCGACGCCGTGCGCGAGGTGAACGCCACCGCCCAGGTCGCCGGCGGCGTGCCCGCGATGTGCGACGGCGTCACCCAAGGCCGACCCGGCATGGACCTGTCGCTGTTCAGCCGCGACGTCATCGCCATGTCCACCGCCGTGGCCCTGACCCATGACGCCTTCGACGCGGCGGTCTGCCTCGGCGTCTGCGACAAGATCGTACCCGGCCTGTTCATGGGTTCGCTGGCCTTCGGCCATCTGCCGGTCATCTTCGCCCCGGCCGGCCCCATGCCGTCAGGCATTCCCAATGCCGAGAAAGCCCGCGTTCGCGCCGAATATGCGCAAGGCAAGATCAACCGCGAAACCCTGCTTGAGAGCGAGATCGCCAGCTATCATTCGCCGGGCACCTGCACCTTCTACGGCACCGCCAACTCCAACCAGATGATGATGGAGCTGGGCGGCCTGCACCTGCCCTCCACCGCCTTCGTCCACCCCGAAACCGGCCTGCGCGACGCCCTGACAGCCGCGACCGCCAGACGCGCCGTCGAACTGGCCCGTACCGGTCAGGGCCGGATGGCCGACGTCATCTCCGAGAAGTCGGTCGTCAACATGATCGTCGCCCTGCTGGCCACCGGGGGTTCGACCAATCACGCCATCCATCTGGTCGCCATGGCGCGGTCGGCGGGCGTGCTGATCGACTGGACCGATATGGACCAGCTGTCCTCGGTCACCCCCCTGCTGGCCCGGATCTATCCCAACGGTTCTGCCGATGTGAATGCCTTCCAGGCCGCCGGCGGCGTCGCCTTCGTCGCCCGCGAACTGGCCGGGGCCGGCTATATCCACGCCGATGTGATCACCGTCATGGGCGAGGGCATCCACCCCTATTTCCAGGAGCCGATGATGGTCGACGGCGAACTGGTCTGGAAGGACGGAGTCAGGGAAAGTCTGGACACGGACATTTTGCGCCCCGCCTCCGATCCTTTCGACCGCGAGGGCGGCCTGCGCCTTGTCCAGGGCGACCTCGGCCGGGCGGTGATCAAGGTCTCGGCGGTCAAGCCGGAGAACCGGATTGTCGAGGCACCGGCCGCCGTATTCGAGACCCAGGAAGACGCGCTCCAGGCCTTCAGGGACGGCAAGCTTAACCGTGACGTGGTCATTGTCCTGCGCTTCCAGGGGCCGCGCGCCAATGGCATGCCCGAGTTGCACAGCCTGTCGCCCGCCCTGTCCGTGCTTCAGGACAAGGGCTTCAGGGTCGCCTTCGTCACCGACGGCCGCATGTCCGGGGCCTCGGGCAAGACGCCCGCCGCCATCCATGTCTCGCCCGAGGCCTTGGCCGGCGGCCCCCTTGCCCATGTGCGGGATGGGGACATCATCCGCCTCGACGCCGACGCCGGTGTGCTGACCACCGTCAGCGTCCCCGACCTTGCCGCCCGTCCCGCCGCGACCCGGTCACAGGTTCACGCCGAGAGCGCGGCCTGGGGCTATGGCCGCGAACTGTTCGGTGCCTTCCGTCAGATGGTCGGCACGGCCGAGGCCGGCGCCTCGATCTGCTTCGCCCCGCCGGGCACCCCGAACGGCCACGCCGATGCGCCGCCGGACGCCAATCCCGTGGACCGCATGGTCGACGCCTGATGCAAAGGACACCGCGATGACCGTGGCCTGGGACCGGACCCTTCTCGTTGGTGACGTCGGCGGAACCAACGCCCGCTTTGCCCTGGCCCATATGGTCGAGGGTCGACCGGTGCTTGAGCGCCATCAGAGCTTTCCCGCGTCAGAGCACCCGACCTTCCTCGGCGGGGTGAAGGCCTTTCTCGACGGCTGTGACATCAAGCCGACGGGTGGCGTCCTGGCCGTAGCGGGCCCGGTGACCAACGGCGAGATCGACCTGACCAACTCGCCATGGCGGGTGTCTGAGGCCGAACTTCAGACCCTCGGCCTGAACCCGGTGCGGCTGATCAATGATTTCGAAGCCCTGGCCTGGGGCGCACCCGTCGTTCCGGCGGACCAGCTCGCCTCGCTCGGCGGCCCCGCCGCCGGCGATCCCCATGCCGCCATCGCCGTCCTCGGCCCGGGCACCGGCTTCGGGGTCTCGGCCCTCGCCCGGGACGACCAGGGACGGGAAATCGCCATGCCGACGGAGGGCGGCCACGCCTGTTTCGCACCGGGTGATCCCATCGAGGACGAGATCCTGCGCATCCTGCGTCGCCGCTATGAGCGCGTCTCGATCGAGCGGCTGATCTGCGGACCGGGCCTGTTGAACATGCATCGCGCCCTCGCCGAGATCGACGGGCGCGAGACCCATATCGACGATCCGGCCCAGATCACCGCCGAGGCGCTCGAGACCCCCAACAGCCACTGCGGGGCCACCCTGGCCCGGTTCTGCGCCATCCTCGGGGCCGTGGCCGGAGACATTGCCCTGACCACCGGTGCCCGCGGCGGGGTCTATATCGCCGGCGGCATCGCCCCGCGCATCCTGCCCTTCCTCAAGGCCAGCCCGTTTCGCGAGCGGTTCGAACGCAAGGGCCGGTTCCAGGACTATATGGCGGCCATCCCCACCCAGGTGATCCTGCACAAACACGCCGCCCTGCTGGGCGCGGCCCGGGTCGCCTTCGCGTCAGAAGGCTGATCCTCAGCCCTTCTTCGGCGGCCAGGGAATGAAGGCGCTGGTCCGGCGGACATAGTCGGCATAGCCCGGCCGCGAAGCGTGAATGACCTTTTCCGTGATGCCGATCCCCGACCATTTGGTCAGGGTGAAGGTCAGGAACAGCGGTCCTGCAATGGCCCACAGCCCCGGTCCGGTCTCGGCCGCGATCAGGAACAGCCCCCACCAGACGCAGGCGTCGCCGAAATAGTTGGGGTGGCGGGTGTATTTCCACAGGCCGGTGTCCAGCACCTTGCCCTTGTTGGCCGGGTTGTTACGGAAGGCGGTCAGCTGGGCGTCGCCGACGCTCTCGAAGCCGATGCCGATCACCGCCAGCACGGCCCCCGCCCAGCCGATCCAGCCCACCGCTGGCTCAAGGGCCACCTGACCCAGTTGCACCGGCAGGGAGGTCAGCCAGGCCAGCACCGCCTGCGGCACAAACACCACCAGCAGCGCCGTCTTGCCGAAGCCCCAGCCGCGGTTGGTTTCCATCCGGGCCAGCAGGTTCAGATACCGGCCATCGGCCCCGTGCGCGCGCCAGCGGCGATAGAGGTGCCAGCCCAGCCTCAGCGCCCAGATCCCGACCAGCCACAGCAGCAGCCATTTGCGCGTCGGATCCCCCTCGGTCCGGGGAAAGGTGACCAGGGCCAGAAACAGCATGGCCATGGGCCAGACGGCGTCGATGAAACTGACGTCCCTGACCTTGAGGGAAACCAGCCACAGGCCAGTCATCACCGCGATGATGAGGACGAGGTTCAGGCCCAGCAGGGCTAGGATGTCGGTCAGGCTCATGTCTCAGATACGTCCCGGGCAGCGGATTGGCTTCAAGGCCTTCAGTCGACGCAGAGGGTGGCCTCGGCCTTGCCGCCCTCGACGGTCGTATAGCAGCCGAACCGGCTGCTGTTGACCTGGCATTGGCCCACCGCCGGGGCTCCGGCGGCCGGCGTACTGGCCACATCCCCGACACGGCAGTCGCCCGCACAGTCGTCACCGTCGGTGCAGCGCCGTCCGGCGTCGGCATAGGTGATCACACAACGCACGCTCTGCATCCGGCCCTGGGGCAGCATCTTGCCGCCGGCGCGCGCGCAGGCCGCCGCATCCTCGCTGCCGGCCACGGACGGGCCGTTCACAGTCTGGCCTGCGGGCACGATTGCTGCGATCTCCGTCGGTCCCTCGCTCGCCGGCATCGGCTGGCAGGCGGCCATCAGGACCGCCAGTCCCGCAATCAGAATCCGCTTCATGTCACCTGGCCCTTTTCGAAGCCTGTCCAGACGTCGTCGTAGTCCAGCTGCATCGTCGGTGAGTTTTGTGCCCATTCCGTGGTCCGGATCGGGGCGCGGGTCTCGAACATGAAGGCCAGGGTGTTCTCGATCTTGACCGGCTTGAGCTCGGCGGCGACTGCCTTGTCATAGCTGGCCTGATCCGGTCCGTGGCCGCTCATGCAGTTGTGCAGCGAGGCCCCGCCCGGCGCGAACCCGCCCTCCTTGGCGTCATACTCGCCGGTCACCAGCCCCATGAACTCGCTCATGACGTTCCGGTGGAACCAGGGCGGGCGGAAGGTGTCCTCGCCGACCATCCAGCGCGGCGGGAAGATGACGAAGTCGCAGTTGGCCGTCCCCGGCGTATCGCTGGGCGAGGTCAGGACGGTGAAGATGGACGGGTCCGGATGGTCGAAACTGACGGTGCCGATCGTGTTGAACCGGGCAGTGTCGTATTTGTAGGGGGCGTAATTCCCGTGCCAGCCGACCACATCCAGCGGCGAATGCTGGAAGGTCGTCGACCACAGCCGCCCGCCGTATTTCTGCACACACTCGGTCGGCCGGTCGATGTCCTCGAAGGCCGCAACCGGCGTCTGGAAGTCGCGGGGATTGGCCAGGCCGTTCGAGCCTATCGGCCCGAGGTCCGGCAGGCGGAACAGGGCCCCGTAGTTCTCGCAGACATAGCCGCGGATCGGTCCGGCGCATTCAACACGGAACCGCACCCCGCGCGGAATGACCGCGATCTCGCCCGGCTTCGCGTCAATCCGCCCCATCTCGGTGACGAAAGCCTGATCGCCCGACTGCGGCACGATCAGCAGCTCGCCGTCGGCACAGTAAAACACCCGGTCCACCATCGAGCGGTTGGCCGCATACAGATGAATGCCGACGCCCGACAGGGCCTCCGCATCGCCGGTGCCGCCATAGGTGATCAGCCCCTCGACCCAGTCGGTCGGCGCGGTCGGCAGCGGCAGAGGATCCCAGCGCATCCGGTTCGGCGACGGCGGCGCGTCATGGAAAGGTCCGGTCCGCACCAGCCCTTGCGCGAACGGCCTGTAGGCCGGGTGCTGGGCGCTCGGCCGCAGCCGGTACAGCCACGACCGCCGGTTCTCGCTGCGCGGGGCCGTGAAGGCCGTCCCGGACAGCTGCTCCGCATACAGTCCCATCGGCACCCGCTGCGGCGAGTTGCGACCCTGCGGCAAGGCCCCGGGCACGGCCTCGGTCGCGAAATGGTTGCCGAAGCCGGACTGGTATTGAGGCGCGTTGGCTCGCGTCGTCATGATCAGAGTCTCCCTGCCCCCCGATCTAGGACAGGCCGGACCGGTTGGCCACTCCGGCCTGAACCGGAGGCGATCAACGCCGTCAGAATCCCTGCGCGCGCGCCATCCGCTCCTGATGGAAACCCGCGTCGCCGAGCAGTTCATTCAGCACCCGCACCCGCTTCATGAACAGGCCGACGTCGTATTCGTCGGTCATGCCGACGCCGCCGTGCATCTGCACCGCCTCCTGCACCGCCAGTTCGGCGACGCGTCCGGCCTTGGCCTTGGCCACCGAGACCCGCAGGGCCGCATCCGGTCGATCGGAATCCAGCGCCGTCAACGCCCCCATCACCGCCGCCCGCGCGATCTCGATCTCGCTGAACAGGTGCGCCGAGCGATGCTGCAGGGCCTGGAACTCGCCGATCAGTTTCCCGAACTGTTTGCGGGTCCGTAAGTAAGCCATGGTCGTCTGGAAGGCCTGATCCCCCGCCCCGTTCAGCGACGCCGCCGCACAGGCCCGGCCGAGGTTCAGCGCCCCTTCCAGCAGGACCTCGCCACCGTCAACCGACCCGATCACGGCGTCCGCATCGACCTCGACATCCGTCAGCGTCACCCGCGCCGCATTATGCGCATCGACCATGACGGTCCGCTCGATCGCGACACCTGCCGTCTTCGGATCGACGAGGAACAGGGTCAGGCCGTTCTCCGACAGGGCCGCCACGATCAGGGCGTCGGCCACATGGCCATCCAGCACAAAGCCCTTGGCCCCGTTCAGCTTGAAGCCGTTGCCCGACCGCTCCGCCACCGTCGCGATCCGCGACGGCGCATGCTTCGGCCCCTCGTCCACGGCCAGCGAGACGATGGCCTCGCCCGCCGCGATCCGGGGCAGCCAGGCCGCCTGCTGCTCGGCCGAGCCGCCCTTCAGCACCGTCGCCGAAAGCACGCCGGAGCCAAGGAAGGGCGACGGCGTCAGGGTCCGGCCCAGAGCCTCGGCCATCACCCCGGCCTCGACCGCGCCGAGGCCCGAGCCGCCGTGTTCCTCGGGGATGATGACCCCCGCAAACCCCATTTCGCCGAAGGCCCGCCACAGGTCGCGCGAGACCCCGTCGGCATCCTTCGAGTCGCGCAGCTTGCGCAGATGCGCGATCGGCGCGTGTTCGTTCAGGAAGCCGTCGGCGGCCTCCTTCAGCATCGTCTGTTCTTCGGTCAGGATCAGGGGCATGGGCTCAGGCTCCCGGCAGCTGAAGCAAATGTTTGGCGATGATGTTCAGCTGGACCTCCGAGGTCCCGCCCTCGATGGAATTGGCCTTGGTCCGCAGCCAGTCCCGCGCCGACTTGCCGCCGCGCGACCGCTCGCCTTCCCACTCCAGCGCGTCTGACCCGCCCGCCGCCATCAGCAGCTCGTGCCGACGCTTGTTCAGCTCCGAGCCATAGTATTTCAGCATCGAGGCGATGGCCGGATGGGCCTGGCCCACCTTCACCTGATCCCCGGCCCGCTCCATGGCCAGACGGAAGGCGGCAGCATCGATCTCCATCTCGGCGATCCGGGCCCGGAGCATGCCGTCATCCAGCCGGCCCTCGTCGTCCATCCCGATCGAACCGGTCGCGACCTGGCCCAGCGGTCGCCCGCCGCCCAGCTCACCTATGGCCCCGATCATGGTCCGCTCATGGGCCAGCAGATATTTGGCCACGTCCCAGCCACGGTTCAGCGTCCCGACGAGGTTTTCCTTCTCCACCCGCACGTCGTCGAAGAAGGTCTCGCAGAAGGGGCTCTTGCCGCTGATCAGGGTGATCGGCCGGGTCGAGACCCCCTTGGTGGCCATGTCGATCAGGACGAAGGAGATGCCCAGATGTTTGGAGGCCTCGGGGTCGGTCCGGACCAGGCAGAAAATCCAGTCGGCCTTGTCGGCATAGGAGGTCCAGACCTTCTGGCCATTGACAATCCAGTGGTCGCCGCGATCCTCCGCCCGGGTCTGAAGCCCCGCCAGATCGGACCCCGCGCCCGGCTCGGAATAGCCCTGGCACCAGCGGATCTCGCCGCGCACGATTTCGGGCAGAAAATGCTTCTTCTGGGCCTCGGTGCCGAAGGCCAGCAGGGCCGGGCCGAGCATCCAGACACCGAAGCTGGCCAGGGGTGGCTGGGCGTCGATGCGGCGCATCTCGGAATGCAACACCTTGGCCTGTTCGCGGCTCAGGCCCCCGCCGCCGTATTCGGCCGGCCATTCCGGCGCGGTCCAGCCCTTGGCGCCCATCCGGTCGAGCCAGATCTTGTGCGCCGGCGTCGGATAGACGGCGTTACGCCCGCCCCAGACCCGGTCCTCCTCGTTCTCCACCGGCCCGCGGCATTCCGCCGGACAGTTGGCCTCAAGCCAGGCGCGGGTCTCCGCGCGGAAGGTATCAAGTTCGGTCATGTCATCCTCCGTGCCGAAACATTAGCAGCGATTCCGCGGTGACGCAGCGTCAGCTCCCACCCGGCAGAAACGGCGAGAAGGTGATGACCGTGAAGGTGTCGCGGATATTGGCCCGGGTCTGCACCGACTTCGTCACGAAGGTGCCGATGTCCATGTCCCTGGGCAGCTGGAATTTGGCCAGCAGGTCATACTGGCCCGAAGTCGAATAGACCTCCGAGACATGTTCGACATTGTCCACCATGTCCGCCGCCACATCGTTGGCGTGGCCCAGCTCGCATTTGATGAAGACGAAGATGGCGGTCATCATGGCGGAAGTCCCGAAAGCAAGGGTCGAGGGTCGAGGGTCGAGGCGACCAGACCTCATATACGCCGACGGCAGGGTAAGGCGAGTTGATGCGCAAGGAAATCCGATGAGTGGCTCTTCCCTCGACCCTCGACCCTCGCCTCTCGACCCTGAAGCCCAATACAACAACCGCGCCCTCGTGCCCGACCATCCGGCCGTGATGCAGCGCTGGCGCGAGACCGCCGAGGCTGCCCGCGCGGCGCATCCACCGCTGGAAATCGCCTACGGCCCCGGCGCGCGTGAGGTCATGGACCTGTTCGAGGCCGCGCCCGGTGCCCCGGTCGCCGTCTTCCTGCACGGCGGCTATTGGCAGGCGCTGGACAAGAGCTGGTTCTCCGGTCTCGCCCCGGCCTTGCTCGCCCACGGCGTCAGTCTCGCGATTCCCTCCTACGACCTCTGCCCCGCCGTCCGCCTCGGCACCATCCTGCGCCAGGTCCGGGTCGCCGTCGAAGCCGTTCGGGCGCGCACCGGCACCCGCCCCGTCGTCTTCGGCCACTCCGCCGGCGGCCATATGGCCGCCTGTATGCTGTCCGAGGGCCGCGCCTCGGCGGCCGTAGCCATCAGCGGCATCTTCGACCTGGCCCCGCTGATCCCGACCTCGCTGAACACCGCCCTCGATCTGGACGAACGCGAGGCCGCCGCACTCTCACCGATTCATTGGCCGATCCCCAACGGTTCGACTCCGGGCGGTACAGTTCTGGATTGCCTGGTCGGCGGCGACGAAAGCCCGGAATTCCTGCGCCAGTCCCGCATGATGGCCGACCACTGGGCCGCCCATGGCGTCGAGACCCGATACCAGGCCCTGTCCGGCCTCAACCACTTCACCGTGCTCGATCCGATGTTCGATTCAGACAGTGAGACCACCCGTCGCATCGCGGCGCTCGCGAAGCTTGACCACAAGCAGATTCGATAGTCTTCAGGCGCGGACGGCGACCCGTTCGGGGCGCTGGATTTCTTGCAGAGTGCTCATGTTCCGAACCATTCGGCGCCTTGTCCGCCAAATGCGCTGCCGCCGTCACCGCTGGCGTCCCGACCGCCGGGTCGCCGGGGTCGAATTCTGCGACCTCTGCGGCGCGAAGCGAAAGGCGGCCTGAGCCGCCGGGCCGACCTTCGAAACACAAAGTTCCATTCCGCCCCGTACCGGCGCTTTCCCGGACCGCAGCGGGTGGGATAAGCATGGAAGGCTGCCGGAGCGACCGGCGGAGGAAATCAGACCATGCGCCACGACCGCCTCGCCGTTCTGAACGCCCTGGAAGCTCAGGGTGTGGCCCCGGTCTTCTACCACGCTGATCCGCAGACCTGCCTCAACGTCATCCGCGCCTGTGCCCGTGGCGGAGCACCGGTGATCGAGTTCACCAATCGCGGCGACTTCGCCTGCGACCTGTTCGGCGACATCGCCCGCGAACTGCAGAAATCCGATCCCCACATCATCCTGGGCATCGGCTCGGTCGTCGATGCGGGCACGGCGTCGCTCTTTCTCAATCGCGGCGCGCGCTTCGTGGTCAGCCCCTGCCTGATCCCGGAGGTCGCCCGGGTCTGCAACCGTCGCATGACGGCCTATTTCCCCGGCTGCGGCTCGGTCACCGAGATCGGCCAGGCCCATGAACTGGGCTGCGAGATCGTCAAACTCTTTCCGGGTGCCAGCGTCGGCGGCCCCGACTTCGTCAAGGCGGTCATGGCTCCGATGCCCTGGACGAAGATCATGCCCACCGGCGGCGTCGATCCCGACGCGGCCAGCATCGCCAAATGGTTCGGCTCGGGCATCGTCGCCGCCGGCATGGGCTCGAAACTGGTCACCGACGCCGCCGTCAAGGCCGGCGACTGGGCGGGTATCGAGGCGAATGTGCGCCAGACGGTCGAGGCGGTCGCGGCGTTCCGGGCCGGACGCTAGGCCAGAATCTGCTCGACCTCCGCGCGCGTCGGCAGCGACGGCTGGGCCCCCGGCCGAGTCGCGGCAATCGCCCCCGCGGCACAGGCGAACCGCAGCGCCGCCTCCGGCTCCATGCCCTCCAGCAGGGCGACACAGATTGCCCCCACGAAACAATCGCCGGCCCCGGTCGCATCGACCGCCTTCACCTTCGGCGGCGTCGCCCGGGCGATCTCGGCCCCGCGCTGGTACATGACCGCGCCACGCGCGCCCAGGGTCACGACGACGCGGCCCCCGCCCTGGTGCAGCAGATCGCCATAGAATTCCGCCTCGGTCTCATTGACCACCAGCAGGTCCGCCCGGCGCAGCAGCTGGTCCGATACCGGTGCTGCCGGGGCCAGGTTGACGCAGACGAAATCCGTTCCCCGCCCGGCCGCCGCCTCGACCGTCTCGATCGGCAGTTCCAGTTGCAAGATCAGCGGCGTCTCGATCCGCGCCGTTAGCTGCTCCGGCAAGGCCCTGTGGTTGGCCCCGGCTGCCACGACAATCTGGTTGTCTCCGGCGGGATCGACCGCGATCAGGGCCACACCGGTCGGTGCCGAGGGGTCCGACACCACGCCGGCGACATCGACGCCGTGCGCCAGCAGCAGGGCCATGGCCTCCTCTGCCATGCCGTCACGCCCGACCCGGCCGACCAAACAGACCTCAGCCCCCAGCCGCTGCGCCGCCAGCGCCTGGTTGGCACCCTTGCCGCCCGGATGCCGCGCCAGGGTCGCCCCGGTCACAGTCTCGCCCGCGCGCGGCAGGCGCGGCGCGGTGGCCACGAAGTCCAGATTGATCGAACCGACGACGGTCAGTTTCAAGGCATCTCTCCCGCGCCCGGCAAGGCCGGACCGACACCCCTCTATAACCCGCGCGCAGGCCGGTGAGCCACACACGGAAACGCCACCGGCGATCAGGCCGGCGGCGCTCTCATCGTTCTAGAATTTGCGGCCGAACCCGACCGACACGACCAGGGGGTCAAGGTTCACATCGCTGGTCAGGGCACCGCCGTTGATCGTGGCGGTGGTGTCGAACCAGACCTTCTTGACGTCGACATTGAGCGTCCAGGGACCGGTGATGGCCACATCGGCCCCGGCCTGCAGGGCGTAGCCGAAGCCGTCCTCCAGATCGACGGTGAAGCCGTTCTTGTCCTGGCCTTCGAAGAACAGCATGTAGTTGAGCCCGGCACCGACATAGGGGCTGACGCGCGCCTCGGGCATGGGCCGGTATTGCAGGGTCACCACCGGCGGCAGGACCCAGGTTTCATGCACGGCCACATCGGTGGCCCCGCCCTGCGCCCGGATCTCATGCTGGGTCGCGCCCAGAATGGCCTCGACCGAGATGTTGTCAGTCAGGAAATAGGTGAAACCGAGGGTCGGCATGGTGCTGTTGCCGACATCGACGTTCAGGCCCGTGTCCACCCCGGCCGAGGTGAAGATGGAATCGTCGGTGCCGCTCGAGACGTCGGTGATCCTGCCGGTGACGATCCAGTCGCCCTTGCGCGCGACTTGCCAGTCATTGGCGGTCTGGGCCGACGCACCGGTTGCGGCACCGGTCGCCAGCGTCATCACCGCCACAGCGGCCGCCAGCGTCATGTTCCGTTTCATCTCGTTCTTCCACGACGCGGTCCGGACGCGACATGCGACCGTTGCGGGCGTCATGGATGTCCTGGTCCTGCCTTCCAGAAGCGACCTTGCGCGAGCGCAATCCCGAACCGGAACGGCGTGCGTCAGATTGTCCGGGTCAGCGAACGGCGTCGGCGATCAGGGCAAAGATGCCGTCCGCATCCGCGGCGGTCGCCCAGTGATGCGGCAGGGTTCCGGCCACGGCTTCGCGGAACTCCACCGCCGTATGGCCGCGGGTCAGGTCGCTGTCCGTCTCCACCGAGACCCGGCAGGGCTGGAGCGTGAACAGGGCCGGTTCCAACAGCCAGGCCACCGGGCAGGGATCGTGCACCGGCGGTGCCTCCCATCCCACGATCTCGCGCTCGATCCGCTGCGAGAACCGCATCATCGAGGCTGCGGCGTCCGCCATCGGAGTGCCCACGGCCTCAAGCGCCGCTATCCGCGCTTCGGTCGCCCGCACCTGATGGGTGGCGTCCAGTCCGAAAAGGATGACGTCGCAGCCGGTCGCCAGCACCTCGGCTGCCGCGTCCGGATCGGCCCAGATGTTGAACTCGGCCGAGGCGGTGATGTTGCCGCCCTCCGACCGCGCCCCGCCCATCACCGCGACCGGCCCCAGCCGCTCGGCCAGCGCCGGTTCCCTGCGCAAGGCCAGCGCCAGATTGGTCAGCGGCCCCAGCACCGCCAGCGCCACCGACTTCTCGGGCCGGGCCATTACCAGGTCGATGATCGCATCCGCCGCATGACCGTCCGCGCAGGCTGCCTCCGGCTCGAACGGCGCCATGTCGCCGAGCCCCTCGGCCCCGTGGAACTCCCCCGCCCCCGCCGGCTCGCGCCGCAGCGGCCGGTCGGCCCCCATGAACACCGGCACATCCTCACGCCCGGCGATCTGCCTCAGGATCCGCGCATTCCGCGCCGTCTTCACCACCGGCACATTGCCGCCCACGGCGGTGATCGCCAGAAGCTCGAACGCCCCTGACCCGAAGGCCAGCATCAGGGCCACGGCGTCGTCCACGCCGGGATCACAGTCGATGATGAGGGCCTGTCGGGTCACCCGCCTATCCGCACCGTGCCACACACGCCGCCGCCAGCACCTCGGCCGAATCCACCAGCGGCACGGACACGTCCTGCGCCGACAGCAGCAGCGGAACCTCGGTGCAGCCGGCGATCACCGCCTCGGCCCCACCCGCAACCAGCAGGGCGGCCAGACGGCGCATCTCGGTGCGCGGGGCCTCACCGAGGTCGCCGCGCTTCACCGCATAGACACAGGCCATGAAGGCCTCGCGCGCCGCCCCGCTCAGCCGCACGATCCTGGCCCCCTTGCCCTGCAGGGCCTTGGTGTAGAGGGCCTCACCGCCCGGCGTAGCCAGGACGCCGATCTTCTTCGCCCCGCCCGCGGTCGCCGCCTCGGTGGTCTCGGCGATCATGTCGATGAAGGGCAGGCCGACCTTGCGGATACCCGCGGCCTGGGCATGGGCAGTGTTGCACGGCATGGCCAGGACCTGGGCCCCGGCGTCGCGCAGCCGCATGGCCATCTGGCCCAGGGTCTTCTCGGCGGCGTCGGACTGGCGGTTGCGGTCCGGCACCTGCGGATTGATGTCGGCGAGTATGCGGATGTGGTCCTGATCGCCCTCGGCCGGCGTCAGCGCCTGCACCCTTGCCAGAAAGGCCACGGTGGCGGCCGGTCCCATACCGCCCAGAACGCCCAGAACCTTGCTCATTGTACGCCTCAATTACTCGCCGCCCTGCCGGGCGAACGTTCCGCCGCCCTTATGCGCGGAAACGACAGGAAAACGCCAATACAGACCGGGCTCAATGCCGATTGGCCGGGTCCGGCCGTCCAGCAAATCCCGGCGCTCGATCATGCGACACCTTGATCCTGTTCGGCGGCCCGCTTGTAGGCGGACGGCGCGCTGGCTAGCGTGATGACCCAGCGGTGCGAGAGGAACAAGACCGGGTGACACGGCCGACCGGAATCGAGACCGACTATCTGGTCGTGGGCAGCGGGGCGGTGGGTCTGGCCTTTGCCGACACACTGCTGACCGAAAGCGACGCCCGGATCACCATTGTCGACCTCCACGGCAAGCCGGGGGGACACTGGAATGACGCCTATGCCTTTGTGACCCTGCACCAGCCCTCGGCCTTCTACGGCGTCAACTCCATGCCGCTGGGGTCGGGCCTCAAGGATACCCACGGGCTCAATGCCGGCCTGTATGAACTGGCATCCGGCCCGGAGGTCTGCGGCTATTTCGACGCCGTGATGCGACAAAGGCTGCTGGCCAGCGGCCGGGTCGATTATTATCCGATGACGGATTATCGCGGGGATGGGCGGCTGGTCTCTCTGCTGAGCGGTGAAGAGACCCGGGTCGAGGTGCGTCGCAAGACGGTCGACGCGACCTGGTTCGGCACCTCGGTTCCTTCCACCCACACGCCCGCCTTCACGGTCGCCGAAGGGGTGCGCCTGGTGCCGCCCAATGCCCTGCCGCATCTGGCGCAGTCGGGGGGTCTTGTGCCGGATCGCTATGTGATTCTCGGGGCGGGCAAGACCGCCATGGACGTCGGGCTCTGGCTGATCGGCGCGGGCGTGCCCGCCGACCGCATCAGCTGGGTCCGGCCGCGCGAGTCCTGGCTGCTCAACCGGCTCTGCACCCAGCCGGGTGAGGAATTCTTCCACGACTCGATCGGGGCCCAGGCCCGCGCCTTTGAGGCGTTCGCAACGGCACCCTCGGCCGATGCCCTGTTTGAACAGCTGGAAACGGCCGGCAATATGCTGCGGATCGACCCGTCCGTCCGGCCACAGATGTTCCACTATGCGACGGTCTCGACCGGCGAGGTCGAGGTGCTGCGTCGCATCACCGATGTCATCCGCCAAGGTCGCGTCCGGGCCATCGAGGCCGGAGGCCTGCGCTTTGAAGCGGGCTTCGTCCCGGTTGCGGCGGGGGCGCTGTATGTCGACTGCACCGCCTCGGCGGTCACGCGCCGTCCGGCGGTGCCGGTCTTCGACGGCGACCGCATCACCCTGCAGATGATCCGGATGCCCGCCCCGACCTTCAGCGCCGCCCTGGCCGCCTGGGTCGAGGTCCATGTCGGCGATGAGGCCCGCCGCAACGAACTCTGCACCCCCTGCCCCCTGCCCGATGCGGTCGGGGACTATCCGGAGACCGAGCTGGCCAATCTGCGGAACCAGCTGATCTGGTCATCCGAGCCCGAGCTGCGCCGATGGATCCGCGACAGCCGTCTCGACGGCTTCGGCAAGGTCGCCCGGGCGGTGACGCCAGACCAGACCGACAGGATGGCGGTCCTCACGGCCCTGCGGGACCGGGCCTCGCCGGCGGCGGCCAATCTGCAGCGGCTCGCCGGGCTGTCGGTGGACGCCACTCCGGCCTAGAGGGCGGCCTCGAACTCGCCCTGGTAGCCGAACAGCCCCTGGGCCCCGCCGGTGTGCAGGAAGACCAGGGTCTCGTTCTCGAACCGGCCCACCTTCGCCAGGGCGATCAGCCCCTTCATCGCCTTGCCCGTATAGACCGGGTCCAGCACGATCGCGTCGGTGCGCGCCGCCAGCACAAGGGCGTCGATCACCGCCTGGTCGATCAGGCCATAGCCCTCGCCGACATAGTCGCAGTCGGCCACCACCATCTCCGGCGTCACCGCCCCCGGCCGCCCCAGCAGGGTCGCCGTCTCGCGCGCGAGTTTCAGGACATTCTCTTCCTGTTTGGCCTTCGGGGCCCGCACGCCGATGCCCAGCACCGGAATGTCCGCCCCCATCACAGCCAGCCCGGCGACAAGCCCGGCATGGGTCCCGGCGCTGCCGGTCGCGGTGATGATCCGGTCGACCTGCATATCCAGCTCGTCAGCCTGGACCACGATCTCGCGGGCACAGTCGACATAGCCCAGGGCCCCGACCGGGTTCGAGCCGCCACCGGGGATGATATAGGGCCTGCCGCCGCGCGCCGTGACCTCGGCCGCCGTCTTCTCCAGCTCGGCCGGCATGTCCGAGCCGCCCGGCACGGTGCGGATGCCCGCGCCGAACAGCCGGTCCATCAGGACATTGCCGTTGCGGGTGTAGTCGATCGCCTTCGACCCCGTCCGCTCTTCCAGAATCACCTCGCAGGCCAGGCCGTGGGCCGCCGCTGCCGCCGCCGTCTGGCGTACATGGTTCGACTGCACCGCCCCCTGGGTCACCAGCGTGTCCGCCCCGCATTCGAAGGCGTCGCCCAGCAGGAACTCCAGCTTGCGGGTCTTGTTGCCGCCGCCGGCCAGGCCCGTGCAGTCGTCGCGCTTGATCCAGATCTCCACCCCCAGCGCCTCGCTCAGCCGCGGCAGGGGCTCCAGCGGGGTCGGCAGATGCGCCAGGCGGATGCGGGGAAAGCGGGCGAGGTGCATCGATCGGACTCCTTTGGGACCGCCCCCGTTAGCACTGCACGGGCGATCGGGCGACCGCTTGCCGACTCAGGCCGGCTGGCCCGATGCTGCACCCATGGCCGAATCGCCCGCCCGCATGCGCAGCCGCCCCGCCACCGAGGCCCTCATCGTCGAGGCCGGTGAGCGTATCCTGCTGCGTGACGGCTTCCCCGGCCTCAATGTCCAGACCCTGGCGGCCGAGGCCGGCTGCGACCGGAAGCTGGTCTATCGCTATTTCGACGGGGCCGACGGCGTGGTCACCCGCATCGCCGCCCGCGCCCATGCCGAGCTGGTCCGCACCCTCGACGCCACGCCCCCGGCCGGATCCGAGACCCTGCGCGCCTTCGCCCGCGAGAGCCTGTCAGCCTGGCTCAGCGCCCTGCGCGCCAGTCCCCTGACCCTGCGGCTGATGGCCTGGGCCCTCGTCGAGGCCTCGCCCCTGCTCAATCGCATCGAGGACGAACGGTCCGCCGTGCTCCAGGCCTGGATGCGCGAGCGCCGCCCCCGCCTGCGCCTGCCCCCGGCCGGCGACGCCGTGGCCATCAATGCCGTCCTGCTGGCGGCGGTCCAGCACCTGGCCCTGACCGGCGAGGCCCGCCCGGGCACCGGCGGCGTGGCCCTGGACGCCGCCGGCTGGGTCCGGATCGAGGGTGCGCTCGACGCCCTGCTGGCCGCCTTCCCCGATTGAACCAGCGCGCGCGACGGCCTAGGGTCCTCCCGTTCTCCGGGGGGTCGCAGGTCAGCGGCTGAGATTGGCGTAAGCGCCTGACCCGTCGAACCTGATCCGGGTCATGCCGGCGAAGGGATGAGTACGCTGGGGCCCGCCCATCAAGGCCCCTTGTCATCCCCGCGAAAGCGGGGACGCCCGACGCAGGCAGACCTCCACCGCAGAGGCCGCCATGAACATTCTCGTCACTCCGCCCGCCACACCCGCCGAGCCCAATGTGGACCTCGCGCTCAAGGATGCCCGCGATCAGGTGATGAAGGAGACCGGGACGATCCCGACCGGCGAACGCGCGGGCAGCCGCAAGGTCTATGTCGCGGGCGAACTCTACCCCGACATCCGCGTCCCCTTCCGAGAAGTGGCGGTGCACCCCAGCGCCAATGAGCCGCCGGTGACCATCTATGACTCCTCGGGCCCCTATACCGACCCGTCGGTCACCATCGACATCACCAGCGGCCTGCCCCTGGTCAAATCCAGCTGGCAGCTGGACCGCGGCGACATCGCCCCGGTGCTGAACCCGCGCGAGGTCAAGCCCGAGGACAACGGCCACGCCAGCGGCAAAAACCTCGCCCCCCGCTTCGACACCAGCCGCCACAAGGTCTTCAAGGGCGTCGAGGGCCGGCCGGTCACGCAATACGAATATGCGAAAGCCGGGATCATCACGCCCGAGATGGAATATGTGGCGATCCGGGAGAACCTGAGGCGGGAAGAGGGGTCGAGGGTCGAGGGTCGAGGGTCGGAGGGAAGGATCACCCTTCACGACGGCTCGACCATGCCCTCCCCGAACGCGGCCTTCTCGCCGTCCTCGACCCTCGACCCTCGACCCTCGACCCGGGACGGCGAGAGCTTCGGTGCGAGCATTCCCGACTATGTCACCCCCGAATTCGTCCGCTCCGAAATCGCCCGCGGCCGGGCCATCATCCCGCACAACATCAACCACCCCGAGGTCGAGCCGATGATCATCGGCCGGAACTTCCTGGTGAAGATCAACGCCAACATCGGCAATTCGGCGGTCCTGTCGAGCGTGGACGACGAGGTCGACAAACTGGTCTGGGCCACCCGCTGGGGGGCCGATAACGTCATGGACCTGTCGACGGGCCGCAACATCCACAACATCCGCGACTGGATCATCCGTAACAGCTCCGTCCCCATCGGGACCGTGCCGATCTACCAGGCGCTGGAAAAGGTGAACGGCGTCGCCGAGGACCTGACCTGGGAGGTGTTCCGCGACACCCTGATCGAACAGGCCGAACAGGGCGTGGACTATTTCACCATCCACGCGGGCGTCCGCCTGCCCTTCGTGCCGATGACCGCCAAACGCGTCACCGGCATCGTCTCACGCGGCGGCTCCATCATGGCCAAATGGTGCCTGTCGCATCACCGCGAAAGCTTCCTCTATGAGCATTTCGAGGACATCTGCGACATCATGCGGGCCTATGATGTGTCGTTCAGCCTCGGCGACGGCCTGCGCCCCGGCTCCATCGCCGACGCCAATGACGAGGCCCAGTTCGCCGAGCTGCGCACCCTGGGCGAACTGACGAAGATCGCCTGGGCCAAGGGCTGCCAGGTCATGATCGAGGGCCCCGGCCATGTGCCGATGCACAAGATCAAGGCCAATATGGATGAGCAGCTGAAATGGTGCCACGAGGCGCCCTTCTATACGCTCGGGCCCCTGACCACCGACATCGCGCCGGGCTATGACCACATCACCAGCGCCATTGGAGCCGCCCTGGCCGGCTGGCACGGTACGGCCATGCTCTGCTACGTGAC
>Ga0114980_10000173_pt1 | contig 43498 bp, 88 predicted proteins | sample S_140806_EF_Meta_FD_87018 | JGI IMG/M metagenome (GOLD analysis project Ga0114980, IMG submission 87018) | Freshwater microbial communities from Lake Simoncouche, Canada to study carbon cycling - S_140806_EF_MetaG | ecosystem: Environmental > Aquatic > Freshwater > Lake | place: Lake...
ATCTTATCATCCCATTCCGCTAATGTGTCTAGTGTGTAATCCATATTTTCATCCCTTAGTCAAAGACATCCCCGTGCCGCCCATCAGCGTCCTAAACGCAGGCCACACGTCTGACTTCTCTACGACCCTGACGGTCTTTAACTTCGGTCCAACGAGAGGCTGCAACGTTGTATGAAGCTTGTCTTGGTTGTAATGTCTTTCAGGTTCAATCTCGCAGTAACCGTATAATTGACAAATATCCTTCAGCTCACGGGCCAATTCTATGAACTTCTCATTGTCAGACGAGAAGTTATCGCCGTCTGATGCCTGGAATGTTAGATATTCCATGACGACGGATGATATCTTTTGTCTATCTCTTGCAGAGTCAGTTCTAGTGCGCTAGAGGCGATTGTGCCTCCACTCGTCGCCTCAGTAAAGAATTCTTTCTCTTCGACCAGCCGTGCCTCGGTGTCATGTGTAATAAAAACGACCTCGACTGTTTCATATTTGGATCGGATGAATTGATAGAGCAAAAAGAAGAAGGATCTTGCTAGAAACTTCTTGTCTTGAGTCATCGACCCGCTGACGTCCATCAAGAAAAATATGACTGCATTGGTACAAGGTTTCGGTGTGACTTTAAAGTGTCTGTATCGTAGGTCGTCTTCGTGAAAAGAGAAAGTCTCTCCTTCTTCAGCCTGTTCAGGATCAAATCCAGCTGCTTTCATCCTCTTGATTCGAGCGATGGCAGATTTTTTCTTATCGAGACGTGGCAGAATGCCGTCAGTACGATATCCATTTCTTTTCAGTTTGTCTGCTGATATGTTTGAGAGTTGCCTTCTCTGCAGTTCAGGCAGTTGTAGTTCTGCAAATAGATACGCAGCGAGCTCTTCCAACGTGATCTCAACGTCGTAGTACTCTTCGCCCTTCTGATCGCTGGCTTTCTGGGGCTTTCCTTGACCTTGTTGCTGTCCTTCTCCGATCTTTTGGCCTCTTTTGACATCCTTACCGGGAGCGGATCCTACCTGCTTATTACCGTTGTTATCGCCGTAGACGAACTTGTATTCTTTGATTCCCCTGACGGGGACTCTAAACTTTTTCTTACCATCTTGGCCGATGATGCTCTCATCCGCGACGATATGGTGGATTCCATCACGAATTGCCTTCTCGATTTTCTGTTTGTGACGACGTCGATCGGAGGCAGATCGATCAGCGATTGTCTTATGTTCCTTAAAGATCGACATATTTTTTATTATATTTCATCAAGAGGTTTATTTTTAACCCAAACGTTCTCTTTCGAATCTTTCTACACCAGCTCTAGAAATTTGTGCCAATAATGAATTGACATCTACGTCTTTGTCCTTAAGGCTTTCAACGAAGTTGTCATGATTTGACAGAAGCTTTTGAAAGATAGAATTTTCATTTCCTTTCGGGAAATATGCGTTGTCAAGCACGGAATCGCCTACCCATTGTCCTGTCTCTTTGTCACGACTCCAATTTCTAACCTTGCAGTCATCAGAGTCATCTTCAGGAGTGGCCTTCTTAGTATCGTCTGCGTAGAAATTGTCAAGAGCTATTTTTTTACGGGATCTTTGTTTACTCCACCCTGTTACGGCATCGTCAGTAAGAGAGTTTCTGTCAGGTATGAGTGGTCCTCCGGCCGCAGCAAACATCGCAGGATATAAAATGCCACCATACCCCCGACCTCCTGCCATTTTAATCTCCCATGCACCAGCGCAACGTTGTTTAGGTTTTTGCGCGGCGATGTATCCAACCACTCCTCGAGAGACGTCGTTTAAATCCTGTTCAATTCGAGAAGGATAGTACAATGTAATGGCTTTCATTCCCCAATCGCTGGCATCTTCATAGAATCCCGCAAGTTCTTCTGGGGGTGAACTCGCTTCCATCAAAAAATGCCTGATGAATCTTCTAAGTTGTGCTTCTGACATCCATGTGTAAATATACATGTTGTTGTGGTAATCTTTCAAAAAGAAAGCATAAAAGCTTGTAAGGAGGGTTACTACAATTCCTGAAGGTCCTGAGCTTCGTCATTCAAGAGATCTTTTACGAGAGATTTTGCTCAACAAGCGTGTCAATAAGTTCAACATTGTCGGTGGCAGATACGCTAAGAAGCCCATCGAAGAGTTACACGAATTTTTGCGAGACAACGAGAACAATTCCTATGTAATCGAATCTATTGACGTCAAGGGCAAGTTCATGTGGTGGACGATGGGTCCTTGGAAAATGTGGTGCACTTATGGGATGTCAGGTCAGTGGACGACAACTCCTCCAGATAGAAACACTGCCGTGATACTTTCATATGATGAAGATCCGAAGAATATCGGATTCCACGACACTCGAAGATTCGGAACGTTAAAGTTCGTCAAAGATGAAAGGACTCACAAAAAAAAGCTAGAGAGTCTCGGACCTGACGTCATCAGCGATGACACGCTGACACCAGAAATATTCGCAAAAAGAATGCTGAATAAACCCAATAGGACAATCTGCGAGGCACTTATGGACCAATCTGTGGTGGCTGGTATTGGAAATTATCTCCGCGCGGAGATCCTGTTTTCTTGTGGAATTGATCCATGGTGTAACGTGACGGACATCTCTTCTCAGGAGTATGTGGGGTTGTGTGAGGAATCCAAAAGGATCTCTCATCAGTCTTACACGTCTCAAGGAGCCTCCATCCGATCTTATCGGAACGTGAATGGTTCGACAGGAGCATCTCAATTTTCTTTCAAGGTGTACGCTAGGACTCGATGCCCTAAGGATCATGAGATCCGGCGTGAACGTGATGAAGGAGATAGGATGGTTCATTGGTGTCCGCAATGTCAATCACCACGGTGAAAAATCCCCGTCTTTCGTGTTATGTTAGATCCATGCTAAGAGAATGCGTGGAGTGTAGCTGCATGTTCGATACAAATTCTCCTGCAAAAATTCGTGCTGGTGGCCGTATCAGCACTTGTCCGGAGTGTTCGGAAGAATCCACGGTGAAATACCTAGGATTGGCCAATGGCGACGGCAAACAGGCAGCCGTCACCGTCCTCGCATTCGAATCATCGACGGACCGTGAGAAGTACTCTTCTTTTTACAGGAACAACGCAGGTTACCACAAGGGTAAGAGCTGTCAGTTGGGGTCTCATCTGTCGACAGACCCTGGCGTAAGGTTTCGCACTGTCACGCAATCTTCGGCGACTAATCACAAAGGACGAATGTAATCATGACTTTTAGGTTCGCAATGTCGTTGGCTTTTCTAACGGCTCTGGCTTTCGTTGGGTTCAAGTCATTTTCCGACAAAGATTCTGCCATGATCGGTATGACGATACTGTGTTACGGGTGGGTCGCGACCCGCATCGTAGGAGAAGGAATCATCTCGATCGCCTGGCTCATCTTACGAACAATCGTCGATAAAAGTGGACAAAGTGGCGAATCGGAGGACGAGGACGACGAAGATCCATATTTATGACAGGAGATCTTTGTGCCCGCTGGAGATGTAGACGACGAGTTCTTACAAGATCTACAGAGGATAAAGATGCCCACAATGCATCCTCATTACATCCCGCGTCTGGGAAGCATCGTAAGATGGAAGTACGAATGGGCTGAGGATTCTAATTTCGGCTTGCTCTACATCGTCGTCGGAATTAAAGCGGAATCTCCTGACGTGATGGTGGTAAGGGTCTTAAACGATCCTTATAAGATTTTCGAGTTTCACGCATCACAACTCGAGCCAATATAACATTAAGGATCTCGTTCCATCGACAGAGTCGCTAGGAACAATCCTACGGCTATCACCAAGATCAAGATGTCTGCGACGAAATTCATTTCTCGTTAATGACAGAGCGAATGAAATCTCGTAGTTCTGCTTCTGTCAACTTCTTCCAAGATTTTGCGTCAGGATAACCCTTCTCGCCGGGTCGATGAGGTCGTTTTCCTGCTTTTCGTCGTGCGTGGATGTTTGCCCACAAACCTTTTTTCTTTTTACGACCTTCGACGACTTCACCAGAGATCTCTGAAGATTCTTCGTGAGACTCGTACTCAATGTAAGCAAAAGCGTCATTCAGATCATTGTATGCTCTTGTAATCTTGTATTGTATCCATCCTGGAATTTCGTCGTTCTCTCCCACGACGCCAAGCATCATGTTTGCCATTTCAGATATCCTGTGCAGTTGAGCTACAACCATGTATCCTTCGTGGTCTTCTTCCCCGTCATTCCAGTTTTTCCCGGGATTTTTTTCATCGATCATGGAATTTATATATCACGTAATCAGGCTTAACGTCGTTAAGAATACTTACAATACGTTAAATGTCCAAAAATATAAAGATTCGTCTCGGTGAGCTGAGAAACTTGATAAGAAAAGTCATAGAAGAAGGTCCTTCCGGACCTGGTGTGACAGCTGACCCGACAAATAAAGACGGTTTTTACCCCTATGAGATAGCGCGGGGCGTAGACGTACAATCTTTCTGGTACAGATCACCAGGTAGGTCTCCTGGTGGAGATGGAGATCCAGGTCGCCCGGCCGATGCAGCCGAATACATAGGATTTAAGACCAAAGGAACAACACCCGCCGAAGCAGCAGAGGAAGCCAAACCAAAAGAAGAAAGTTGACCAAATTCTTAACGAGTTTTTCCTTGCGGCGTTGTAATTATCGTTATGCAAGTCACTCTAGGTATTCTGAAACAAATAATCGCTGAAGCTATCATGCTTGATGAAGCCGGTGTTCTCGATGAATTTGAACTCAATGTCGGCGAGATTCTACCCTTGATGGAGGCAGAGTATCGAGGCAGAAAAGTTCAACTTGGCAAACCCATGAAAGGCGACGTCAAAAAATATAAGGTCTATGTCAAAGACAAGAAAACAGGAAACGTGAAGAAAGTTAACTTCGGTGATCCCAACATGGAGATACGTAGAGATAACCCAAAGGCTCGTAAGTCTTTCAGAGCGAGGCACGGGTGCGGCACAAAAAGAGCTTCAGACAGAACAAAAGCAGCTTTTTGGTCGTGCAAAATGTGGAGCAAGAAGCCTGTTTCTCAAATACTCAAAGGAAAATGATTGATTGAACACAGTGTAAACAAGATCATTGTATGATATATTCTTCACACCAATCGTACTTTCGATTGGCAAGGTTAGAAAAAAATGATCAAGAATACTATCACATTGTTTGCCGTCGCTGCTGTCGTCCTCGCTGCATGTGGCGATGATTCGGGTTCGACGGGTACTGGTGGCGCAGCAGCTGGTGGTGCTGGTCAGGGCGGCGCAGCTACTTCAACGGGTGGAGCACCAGGCGTTGGTGGAGCGGGCGTTGGTGGAGCCGGCGGAACAACGACGGCTGGTACCGGCGGTGCAGGCGGCGGCGTTTGATTTAACTTCAATTAGAAAATAGACCTGGCGACCGCGTGAGAATATTCTCACGCGGTTTTTGTTTGTATGGTATAAATATTGAAGTGAATTCTGATTTGGAAACTTTGAAAACCTTGATACGAGAACTGGTGAAAGAACATTCATCATTCTCAGGATCTCATCCCGAAGAAAGTTATCACGATAATTTATTGGATGATCCTGCTTATAAATCTGACAGTGTTTACGTGCCTAGAGACATAAAAAGCAAGATAGATAAATGGGCCGAGAATATGGGGTTAAAGTCCAAACGAAGGAAGAAAAAATGAAGAAAGACGAAAAGCTTTTAAGAGAATACATACGAGAATCGATTAAAGGCAAATCTCCGATCAACGAGCTTAATATCAAGGTCGGTGATTTGAGAGACGCGATGAAATACGCGAAAGGTAAAAATATAAAGAATGCGCTCGCCCAAGTTTCAAAAGAAGCCGGTAAAAAAGGCGTTGAACTCGGTCTCAAGGCCTTAGTGTCACTCATTCCGGGGGCTGGAGCTGTCGCCAACGCGATTGAAACAGGCGCTGAGTTAAAAGACCTTTATGACGCTGCAACGAGCGTTAGTCCAGAAGAAAAGAAAAAGAACCCTGTTTGGGACATGATTTCAATAGATCCAGATACTTCTGCTATCGTTGATGATGCATTGGAGGCAGAATTTATCAAACTTTTGAGTGATAGAATCAAATACCTTGATGACGATGATGAATTACCAGACGCAGATTCGCAATTGAACAACTTCTTAAAAAATAAGTTTAATAAAGCTCACGTGACGAAAGAAGGATGAGACATGTGTTACAGGAAACGTTGCGACATTTGTAATAAACTTACTTACGGAGGTTGTGGTAAACACATCGAACAAGTTCTAGGAGACGTTCCAACTGATCAACGGTGTCAGGGACATTCCGAAGAAGAAGATAGTTCTGATTAATAAGGTTCTGGACAACCTAGGTTCAAGGTATTTTGTATCGGATCACAAAATACCTGTATGACCATAAAATATTGCACTCCATCTTTTTCTAAGATCATGTAGGTATCTGACGGGCAAGGGTTAAATCCCTCGTCCGTCTTCTTTTCTTGTTCAGTTTGCGAAGAATTTTTTGGATTATCTTTCACAGGGGGTAATGTTGTTTCTTCCTCTTCTTCCGTTGTAGAAACTTCATCTTCTTGTGAGTCTTCAGGTTGAATGACGCAGCCTAACAAGAATCCACTGCAAAGGCATAAAATTCTCATGAAATTTGATCTCATGACGAACCTCCCGCGGTTATAATAATAGTTATAGACGCGCCGCGGAGCGATTTGAATAAAATAAAAATCTTTTGAGAATATATGCCATACATGATAAGAAAACAAAAGTGTAAACAAAGCGATGGAGATTCAGGCACACACGTTCTATCGTATACTGATAAAAAAGGCAAAAAGCATAGGGCATGTCACACTTCAAAAAAGAAGGCTCAAGGACAGATAGCGGCGATAGAAGCTGAAAGCGTGGATAAAAATATGAAATTAAGCTTGAATGAACTACGTAGCATTATCAGACAAGTTTTAGAAGAAGAATGGACCGCCGAACAAGATTCTTCTAATGAAAGTGATGATAGAGACAATGACGGTGATGAGGACTTTGCTGACGTATCAATGGCTCGTATGGTTGCAGGCGGAATGCCTAAAAAAGATGCTTATAAAAAATCACGAAAATATGATGAATAAAAGGTTATGCAATTATCAATTAATTCATGTTAATATGAAAAGCATGTACCATTTGTGAAACATGTTTCACGTGGCGCTTCAAATAAGCAAAAAATGAACAGTTTTGATAATTATTCAATGCTATCTGTACAAAGTGCAGGAGCACACTCGAATATGCATACGAGAAACAACTCAAAGATTCCGCTACATGAATGTACGGAATTTACTATGCATATTTCTCAAAAAACAGAATACAACGGTTTCAGAAAAATTCTGTTAGATTACACTGAATTTAAACTAAAAAAGTACATAGGTCTAATTAACGACAAACAACAAAAGCTGCTGTTGCAAGCAATGTTAATAGATTATCTCGCTGGGCATATCGCGGTTGCTTGGCGACAGGGAGCCCCTGTCTATCTGAAGGTTACAAAAGGATGAAATATCCTGTGTACAGCCATTGTTCGTAGACATATTATTCTTTTAATGTCTACAAGTTCTAATATTACGAACAACGGTGTTTATTTCGCAGACCACTCTCGAAAAAAGCTTTTTGAAGGATTACGAATTGCTGCTGAAGCCGTGAGCTGCACCTTGGGCCCAAACGGCAAAACTGTACTAATACAAAATGGTGAAAATCCTCCAATCGTTACCAAAGATGGAGTGACAGTGAGCAAGGCAGTAAAGCTTAAAGACCCGATAGAACAAATGGGAGTTCAGCTTCTGAGAGAGGCAGCTTCCCAAACCAATGATACCGCAGGTGATGGAACTACAACTTCTACAGTTTTAACTCATGCTTTGGTTAAAGGTGGTTTGACTCTTTTAGATGCTGGATATAACCCAAAGAAGCTCAGTGAAGGTATCGATTTGGCTGTCGATTTAATAACTAACACGATTATTTCAAGATCGCAAGCCGTTGAATCAGTGGAAGAAATTGAACAAATTGGAACTATCTCCGCGAATGGCGATAAAAACATTGGTAAGCTTATAGCTTCTGCGATGGAGAAGGTAGGCAGAGATGGTATCATCACAGTCGAGGACGCAAAGGGGATGTCTACGACATTTGATGTCGCTGACGGTATGCAGTTTGATAGAGGTTATCTAAGCCCTTATTTCGTAACTAACAATGAGAAGATGCATGCCTTATACAACGATTGTTACGTCTTGGTGACGGATAAGAAACTTTCTACGATGAAAGAGCTGATTCCTGTATTGGAGTCAGTTATGAATTCAAGAAAGCCCCTGCTAATAATCGCTGAAGACGTTGAAGGAGAAGCTCTTCAAGGACTAGTTTTAAATAGGGTAAAATCTCAACTTCCTGTCGTGGCGATCAAATCTCCTGGATTTGGAGTTGGACGAGACGAATATCTCGCAGACATCTGCGCGTTGACAGGCGCAAATCTTGTCTCAAGTTCCAATGGACTTGTTTTAGAAAAAGTTAAGCTATCTGACCTGGGAGTTGCCGCAAAGGTCGTGGTCGACGCAAAATCAGCAACGTTAGTGGGTAATGCCGCAGCAAAGACCAAGGTGGAAGACCACGTGGATTCATTAAAAAGCAGGTTGACTGACATCACGATAACTTCTCTTGAGGCAACGAACTTAAGAACTAGAATCGCCAGATTGTCTTCAGGCGTTGCTGTAATCAAAGTTGGTGGGGCAACTGAGATCGAAATGATTGAAAGAAAATATAGAATTGAAGATGCATTACACGCGACCCGAGCTGCAGCTGAAGAAGGAATCGTCCCAGGCGGAGGATCAGCTCTATTTGGAGCAGCAATGACAGCAAAAGAAAGCATCAATAAGTTTACTCAAGATAGAGATGTTTTGGCTGGAGCTGAAATCGTACTGAAAGCTTGCTTAGAACCTGTTCGGCGAATTGCACAAAACAGTGGAAAATCTCCAGACGTGATTGAAGAAGAAATGAATAGAAACTTGCCTAAAGGGTTAGGCTATGATGCTTCTAAAAATCAATTCGTCGATCTAGTGGCCAATGGCATAATTGATCCAGTGAAAGTGACGAAAATGGCACTCAAGAATTCTTCTTCGGTCGCAAAGCTGTTTTTGAACCTAGACGCGATAGTAGTTAACGGTGATTTATCCTGATGAAACAAAGATTCATAAAGGGTGAACTCGTTAAGTTTACAATGAAAAATCCAGAAAAGTGTGGTATTATCATTGATATTCACCCTACTAATACGTTAAACAGCAAACATACAACTCACATTGCTAAGAACTATTCTTGCGTTTATTACGTTTTGGTTGAGGGACTACAGGTCGAAGGACCTTATTTTTCTGATGAGTTATCAGGAATAAATTAATTTATGCTCAATGACATGGATTTAACAGGACCTGTTGAGATAACGCTACCAGGTTATATGAATCACTTATCAAAAGACCAGATTCAAAATCTAAAAGATAGCGGACATAAAAATATAATCTTGGCTTGTGGATATCACAAGTCTTCTGATAACATTATGTTTTTTAATGAATCTGCTTCTCTATTTGAAATTTCTGTAAAAAAATTGTTTGGCAACGATATCAAAATATTGTCAGCCGCTCCTGCTGAAAACGGCGACAAAGTTGAAATTTTATCGGAGTCTTCAATCATTGAAGTAGATTCTTACGATCTTTTATTATCAGGCAGTGCAGTGAATATGTCTAAATTCGAGATAGATATTTCGAAATGAAGATCAAGCTAAGCGAACTGAGAAGAATCATCAGAGAAGAAGTCGAAAGAAACCTAAGGGCCACCGCAGGTTTCTTTGGCGGTAACATTAGTCAACCCAGAAAAAGTATAGGAAGCATGCCTCTTCCTGGGTTGGGGGCGAACACTGAATATAAGGAAGAACATACAGGAGAACATGAAGAAGAAGAAGAACGTGCAACAGACAGCGCCGATTGAACGAGAAGATAGCCTTGAATTAGCAGGCGTTGTGGAAGAAGCTTTACCTGGAACTCTGTTCAAGATAAAAACAGAAACAGGCCAACACGTCCTCGCGACATTATCAGGCAAGCTACGACAGAATCACATAGTGGTTTTGCCAGGAGATTCTGTCGTTGTTGAAGTATCAATTTACGATACAACAAGAGGTAGAATATCTTGGCGTAGGTAACTAAAATTTTTTACCCCTTTTCTTTTAAAATTTGTTGCATATGTATTGTAATACAAGTTCTTCTTGTTTCAACTTAGAGAGGAGATTGTATCGTGCAATTTGCCAATTTTTATTTAATTTTGCCTGCATTTTTTGCTTTATACACAGTAAAACACCTTTCAGTACAAAAGAAAGCTGTTGACTCTTTGAAAAAAATAAAGAAAAAGATCAAAGCAAGAATCATACATAGTAGTAATGCAACATAAAATTCTTAGAGAATACATTAGAAATGTGATCAATGAAGCCCAAGAAGGAATTCACATTTCTAATGTGCTATCTAAAGATCTAACAGACAGAGAACAACTTGGGTCGTTAGCTGACGGCGATGCAGATGAGATAGCATCTCATCTAATGGAACCAGAAGTCGACATGGAAGATTGCTATGGTCCAGTGCCGCCGTTGGCTGATGATCCCGGTGTCCTTTTAGATCCTTATACGAAGTATTATAGAATTACGCCTACACTTCCTGCTAGGTCGAAAGCCTAACATGTTAAATTCTATAAAGAATAAATTTAGATTTTTATATTCCACGATAAGAGAAAAATCTAAATCTATCGGAAGAGACAAACTCTGGCCATTGGTCAGGGAAGCTCACTTGGAACAAAATGGTTCTTGTAACGCGTGCGGAAACAACGTCAAACTGCAAGTTCATCACATCATCCCTGTTCATATCGACCCGACTTATGAACTTGACAGCAACAATTTGATCACGCTTTGCATGGGAAAAGACGAATGTCATTTGAACGTTGGACATCTCGGTTCTTGGAAAAAATGTAACATCAACGTAGAACAAGACGCGAAGAACAGTCTACTGACCAAGCAAAGCTTGACGAAAAGATGATATTGTCTACCACATGAAAGCGAAAGATCTGCTGAAGAAAGCGCAACAGGCTGCGAGTAAAGGAATTGCTATCGATCTTTCTGAAAACGAAAGAGAATTGGCTAAGTCTCTAGTCGAATCAGAAAAATGCTTTTGGAGTCTAGGTTACGACCGCATCATGGCTTATGAGCAGGTCGATATAGATTAAAGTTATTTCTTTGAACTTAAGGTGATAATTCTACTCGAATTATCACCTTTTTTATTTCCCCACCATGTCCCAAATCATCTTATATGCAATTGAAGTTGACACGAATATGTCGTAAATTCCTGAATTATCTCCTCCTAACAGAAAGCTTAATTTTATGATGGGATTACCTTCTTTTTCGTCTATGTCTTTTCCGAGAATTATTCCGAACCCTAAAGACATAGAAACAAGCTTGTAAGGTTCCCAGACTCTTTTATCAATAGGCTTCCATATGATCCCATTATCAGGTAAGATCATATCACCTTTTGCCGCGCAGCCTATGATGTACAATCGATCCAAGTCATTGATGTCATTACAAAAAAAACCCCAAGAATTTAGATCTTTGGACCAAATTCTTGGGTTTACGTGATTTCTAAAGTTTTCTCTAGAGATTCTCTCTATCAGTTCTATACCACAGACCTCGTCCAATCCAGCCATTGATTGTCTCCATCGGACAAAGCCCTTGGTAAATATAAAGCATGATGACCTGTGTTACGGAAAAATAATCCTCTTTTTAATTTTATATGTAAGGTTGAAAGATTTTTTCCGAATTATTACAGGCCATCACTTACATAAGTATCAACAACCTCCAGATCGGGTACAACGCTGTTCGACGAGCTTCTTCATAGACCCGCACTTCCCAGATGCATATGCTCCGAGAGCAGGCCTTAAGCCGCCGCATGTCTTATTAAGAGATTTGATCACACCAAGCCCTGCGCGAAAGCCCGCTTCAGGGGAGGATCTAATCTTATCGCAGGGTTGATTGCTGGTTCTCGGCATGACTTGCATGATCCCACATGATCGGCCACCATCACCAAGCGCATCATGCTTCCAGCTTGATTCCCAATATGACCAAGCGATCAGCAATCTTGCCAACTTCATCCTTGCTACTTCTGGTTGGTTTGCGTGTTCTGGGTAGAGTTCTACCGCGTTAAAGCCGGCTGTGACCTTTATGATTGCGTCAGCCGCCGCCCTTGCCCTTGTCTCTCCGCCGCCGCCCGATAAAAGCATTGCAAGCGAAATGAGTGCTTCTTTTAGCATAGTTCTTACCTTTCTAAATTCGTCAGAGAATATTCTACTCTCTGACATCCTAAATATGGACTTCACGTAAATGTAACCGGATATGTTCCATTGTATTCAAAAGCAGCAGCAAAACTTTTGAAAAATAAATTCAAATCAAATACATATTTACGGTGTAGGATAACTCGAACATGAACAAAAAGCAAGCGGCAATTTTAACTAAAGCTGTAAAAAGCATGATTCAAGAGAAGAAAAAGCCTGGCGGTGGATTAACCGACATGGGTGCGTTGAAAAGAATCAATAAACCTGCATGGGCCGCTAAGATCAAATCTGCGTTAAGAGATACAGAAGGTAACGTAGAAACTGCGTCTGAAGAGTTAGATGTATCGGCAAGAACCTTGCACGGATATATAGATGACGACTCATCTCTGGAAAAGGAAAAGGAAAGATCTCGAGATATTTCCGATAAAAACCCTAACGAATCTTACGCAAGAAGTGAATTAGCGGAAAGAGTATTTCGGCGATTGCTAAAATTATGCGAAGAAACAGAAAAAACGCCTGCTGCTCTGCCTGAACCGCCTCCTGATTACGCAAAAAAGATTGCTGCTAAGCTTGCGAGTGCTAGTGAAGGAGGCATCGGCATGCTTACTCAGCCTTACGGTTCACAAGGAATTTCTGTTGTTTTATACAAAACTAACATATTCGTTGGAAATACTTTAGCTAGTTTAGATACAGAAACAGGCAAAGGTGGCGACACGCAGACTATCGCAGATTCAGCAGAAAAAAGCGTCGTTGGAATGATCACTCTTGACGCCGCCGAAGATCGTTGCAACGATGCCATGGTTGTCAAGTATGTAGTCGCTAAAGAAGGATTAGGACCGATGTTGTATGAGATCGCAATGCAATTATCTCCTTCTGGTCGAATTATTTCAGATAGAGCAGCTGTCAGCGATAAGGCGACTGGTATCTACAAGGTTCTTCACCAACGAGGGGATATCGATAAAAAAGAGCTGGATGACAACAACGTTCCTATGCACAAGAGAAAAACGCCTGATGATCCGTCAGATGATTGCGAGGTGTGGAACCACAAAGGGAAAAATCCTGATAGAGAGTTCCTGGACTATTCTTTCGAAGGTTCAGGAAGCGTTGACATCGGTGCCCTAAAGAAAAATCATGAAGAGTCAATGAAGATTCTCAACAGGCACGTTCAAAAATACCTAAGATGGTCGGAAAACTTCGCTTCTGAGTTTCTGTCGGATGTGGCTAGCATGATGTTTATGAAAATCTACCATGCTCTTCCGATGGTAACCCGTGGATTGAAGGCTTGATGGGTTCGAGACGAAAAGATTAAAGAATCCAATCTTTTCGTCTTAGCTTCAACCATTCAACTGGAAGGGACCCACCAGCTTTCGCCCATTCTCGCACGTTTAAAAGAAATTCTTCTTCCCATCCTTCACTTAAGGCCTTTGCTCTCAAACGATCCATCTCAGACCACAAGGCTGAGATCTCTTCCGACGTCCATCCAGCTGGGTCTATAACATCATTTGAAAAAGTTGTTTTTTTCATTTGGTGAACCTTTATTTTAATTCTTCACCTACTTCTGTGAAGCGGGATTCATACATATATGTATGATGATTCGTAAGTCATCGAAGCAAGACTCTAGAACACCATCATACGAACAGCTTCATGATGCTTGGTGGTGCATCTATAACGCTCTTGAACACATAAATTCTGAACAGGTAAGAGATTACCTCGTGAGAATTAGTTTCGAATCTTTGTTAGAACAGTGTGGGTGGAAGATAGAAGAATGGAACTCTGCCCTCGACGCAAAAAAAAAGCGGAAGACCCGTTGAAAAAGCCTTCCGCCTAAAATTTCGAATGTTACTTTATTCTACATTCGTTGCTGCTCTTGCATCAAAGAGATCACGGGTAGCGTCAATCAGCTTTCTCTCGTATAATTCGACAGGAGGGTTCTTCGTCCAGTACGGCAACGTACTATTTTTTTCAGGAGAACCGAACATCTCATGGCAGCTCCGCGCTTCGGGCAAAAACTGAATTGAATCTTCTGATTTCTTCCATTCGACCCGCGGGTTCTTCAGACGATATCCATCGAGACCATCAAAAGTGACTGAAACTGTCCACCTTTCATGATTTGCGGAACTCATGTTACATTGCTCAACGAACGTCTTCACCCAATCTTCTGTCGTGCTAAGAGCAGAAGCTGTTCGAGCGATCCACTCTTCAGGTGGCGGGATCCAGAACGTTTCGTATCCACCACCTCGCTTGATAACTTCGCTATGCCATAATACGCACATTGCAGGAGAAAATAACTTCTTATCCCAGTCAGCCCACTTTACCGACAGAGAAACTTTGCACGCATCACGAGATCCCTTGCCTTTCGAGGAAATCCAATCGCACGCGTCACGAATAATGCTCAAACGCTCGTCCATGTTACTTCCAATAATAAACCAATGGATGAGATAATTTTACGGGTGAGATTGACAATTATTTCTCGTCCGTTTTTAATATTCTTTGTTCAAGCTGAATTTATTATTAAATAAGCGACTATATCGTTGTCACCTGCTATACTTGAAACAGCAGTGAAATTGCCATTGGATTTTGATGACACAGAAACTGCGCCTGCTGGATAGACTGCTGATTGTTTTGTCAAAAATATCATCGACTGTGATGACACGAGACTGTTAACCATCGTGACGTTGTTGATTCCGTTTAGGTTGAATGTGCCCATTGGAACGTTGGACCCGCTAGCAAAAGATACTTCACCTGTCACCAATAGAGAACCTGTTATAACTAAAGACCCTACGTCATCTATGGTGAATGAACCGCCCGTCATCAAGAATGAGCCTGTCAATTCTAGTTTAGCTTCCGAATCGGCAATGATCTCAAGAGGACCATTCAGCACCGCCGAACCAGAAACGGCTAACGAACCAGATACTACAACGCTTGTGAACACAACATCGTCCGCCAGATCCGCGGAAGTTATCGTTCCGTCTAATATTTGATCACCTTTTACCTGCGTCCTTGCCATTGTCGTCTCTTTCTCCCGTCAGTCATTTTCTACAGATTCTTCGTTATATAGCTTATTGCTGGCAAAAAGTTCTAAACTCTTGAATCAGGCTTATCCTTGCAGCTCCTCTGGAGTCTCACGGATAATTCTTCTTAAATCTTCAACTGATATCTTCATCTCGTTTTTTCATTATTTACTCGACAGGTGTCTCAACTTTTTCATTTTCGAGACGTGACGAAGAATTTTCAGCGATTTCCAATGCCCTTTCCATCGTCGCTCTACCCTTCGAGACATTAGGACCGTAGAACTCTGCGCGTGTGCCGCTATCACGGAAGGCATACAATGACAAAGAGTCTTCAAAATTGGTTCTATCTATCACATAAGCGCCTCTTTCCTGATCAATTCCAAGAATCGCATCAGGATTATGTTCGTTCAGCAACGATGCTTTCGTCTCTCTTACAATCGCCTGAAGTTCTTCTATCGCTTTCGTCCTCTCTGCAGGATTTAATTTCTTCAAATCGTTTAACAAGCTTTTTGCGCTGTACGTCGATACTTCAAGTATTGATGTAGATCCAACGACGTCTGCAACCCTATTTGCTAACTTTCTTACTTGCATGTTCGCATTACCAGACTTAACTGAACCTTGTCCATCGCCGAAATACTTTATTGAAAGTCTAACACCGTCGCTGCTGACGAAGTCTGGTTCTTTTTCGGATAAATCTGCTTTAAAAGCTAGCTTCGCCACCACCTCACCCTTACCCGTTCTGGTCTTGGCTGGAACACCCCAAGAATACAGCGCGTCGCTCCAGTCGGCTGTTAAAACTTTGGCCACATTTTGAGGACTTATTGCATCTTGCTGGATCTTTACGCCTGACGTGAGCTTTTGATAAATCGTTGATTTTGATGCGGTGGTTTGAGTCGAAGCCCACGCGAGCAAAGACCCAATATCTTCGAGAGCTCTTGCTTCTTTTGCGCTGACGATGTTATCTTCTTCGTCGAAAACAGCGTCATAAACTTTAGAATCTCCGCCGCGTGTCACCGTGACGATCTCTTCTCTTAGCAGAATTTCTCTTATGTATTCTTTCAAAATGTTTTTCTTCATGCCGCAGAAGACTCCCACGCAATAACTATATCTCTTGTCTCGTCGTTGAATACTAACTTTCGTGAAATGTCGATTAACGCATCGTTGAAACGTGACGTAAGATTTCCGACGAATATATAATTAAGCGGCGACCAAAAATGAAAATCAAGTTATCACGATTAAAAAAGATCATAAGAGAAGAGCTAAGAAGACCCACTGTCTTAGAAAACCTCGACGCGGTGCGCACCTCAGACATGGCGGCAATCATGCTTGACACTGGCACTTCACGAACGGCGGTGGTCTATAACGTCGAGGCTATGATTACAGCCTTAGGGCGCAGGATGTTAGACGACACCTTCAAGGTGGTTGGAGTAGTTCAAATATCAGAACCGAAGGGAGCTCCTTGCCGTGGCGCGTGGATGATTAGAGCCATCACCGGACCAGGAAAGATCATGTATGGATTGTCCTACGCAATGTCTCCGACAGGTCTCATTGTGCCTGACAGGTCCAGCGTATCACCTTCAGCCACCGCCGCATGGCGCGGTTACTCATCCAAGGCGTCCCCAGGGAACATGCTTCCGCTCGATGACGCCTCAATGCACACGCCGAGCGGGAAATCCAAAGGCCCGCACCCAAATCACACGGCCGCACCAGAGGACGACTGTTTCACTTCTCATGATGAGGAATTTCTCAACGCAGCCTACAAAGGCCCCGGCGGAGAAAAAGCATTGCTGGATCGACTCACGAACAACCATGAGCGAGCCATGAAAATGGTCGGAGCGGTCGGAGATAGAAGAAACCAGATAGAATCTGCACTCGTCGATGCTGGATATGTGGCGTTCGACGTCGCCATGGACTTTTGACCAGAGATCTTCTGTCTCTACCGTCTCGACGCTTCCCTATACCGAGCTTGAAAATAAGAGAGACCTGCCTTGGTCAAGGCTTTCTCCGCTTCATCTCGTGACAACACGCCATCCTTCGTCACTCGAGCAACCAAACTTTCGTGTTCATCACGCATCGTCTCTAAGGTTCCCATTTCCCAACCCTCAGCCTCATAGGCATAGTTAAGGAACCCCTCAGGGCGAAGGACGCAATCATCTTCAGGCTCAGGGGTCTCGTGAGGCGGATTAATGTCGTCTAACTTCTTCTTGCCCCGAGTACCCTTCGCAGCCATGTTACGCCAAGCCGCGACGGCCTGAGAAGTCATAGAGTCTCGATCAGAGATCAAGAGACCCGAAGGGGACAAAGCATAGGCAACACCATACATCAACTTGCCAGGACCAGCAATGGAAGCAACCATCATCGCATCCCAACAAGGCTCCATCGGCTCTATCACCTGCACACGACCAACCACGTTCGCCACCAACTTCGCCATCAATTCGGGCGACTGATGAATAACATCGCCAGACGACTTGCGAAACATTTTCTCTACCGGAACAGAATAATACACTGTCGCCTTAAACCCGCCAAGATCTTCCGTCACCAACGCAGCAAGCCCCTCGCCAACACCAACAGCCTCCCGAATAATCTTTCTTAATTCTCCTAACCGTATCTTCATGCCAATTATCCCCAATATTCGTGTATAACTATACGCCTCCGGAGAGGGTGACACCACCCTCATCCCACCCCCGCGCGGAAACAAATAAGAAATCACCAATCCCCCCAAGATCAATACTTAAGGACATGGAACTAGAAGAAAAAAACAAGAGAGATAAACAAGACACACCCCACCCCCAACAATACTCCGCACCCCAAGGCAGCAAGAGAGATAAACAACTCGACCAGACGAAAGCCGACCTGGAAAGCGAAAATCCCGAAAGAATCCAACGTGCCTACGCCCGCAGGGAAAGAATGGAAAAGGCCGAAAGAGAAAAACCAGACTGGAAAAACAAACCCAGACCAGATACCAAGGACGAATCGCTCGACCTCCTCAGGAACCTCATATCAGAAATCATCTCAGAAGAACTCAGCGCGACAACCAAATCCACCCTCAGAAAAAAAGCGGAAGACAGAGGCCTCACCCCCGGATCCGTGGAACAGGAATACAAGAAAGGCCTCGCCGCCTGGGCCACCTCGGGCTCACGTAAAGGAATGTCCCAACACCAATGGGCCATGGCAAGAGTCAATGCCGCCACCCCCTCGAAACACTGGGCCACGGTGAAGAAGTCCAAGTCCAAGAAGAAGAAGAAAAAGGACGGCGGCGGCTAGTTCAACATCTGCGGGACTTACAACGGTACTTATGCTCGTCTCTACATCAATGGATCATTGGTGACCGGTCCCACCGCCAAGTCCCGGAACACGATCGACAGTTACGTGAATGGCGGCCCTGCAGACGTTCTCCGAATCCCTGTGACACCCCCCCTCCCTCGGGCGGAGACAAATTCCAGAAATACCTCAAACTCCCGCCCAACATCGCCGACGAAGATCTCCATAGCGTATAGACTCGTAAGGAAACCAACTAGACCCAACAACTCCCCTACAATAATGTCGCAAATCACCATCACCCATCGATGAACACGCTAAAACGGATCCAGAGACGACACCACAACACAACGCCCACCTGCCTCCACCCCATATTCCACCACTCCCACACCCCACTACACTGCCCCTCTACCACACTCATCCACTTCTTACCACCCTCGTGCAGAAATGCCACCCCACGAGCGAGGACAAGTGGACACAATCTCGAGTACCTCTGGTGGGTCAGGAGGGCAGGTTTTCAGCAAATGTGTCATGGGAGCTCAGGAGATGACATCGGTGGGGATGAACTCCTAGCCCGCGAACATTAACTATTCTGCTGAGAAGTGTTTGTACAGCTTTTTTTGCTGTTTTTTCTCAGGCCGCGCGGTTGCAGATAGTGCCCCTGTGACGAGCTATGACAGGTTCGGTCTGCTTGTTCCGGTGGTGGATGGTTGTTGTTGTGTTGTTGGTATGAGCTCCTGAGTCGTGGGGGGTGGTTGAGGGTAGATGGCGGTGGCGGGATGTGCCCCTGTGATGACCCATGTCAGGTTCGGTCTGCTTTTCGTGCTAGTCGACATGAGCCCGCGTGGACCCACACGGTACGCCCAGGGGGTAGGATGACGGCGAGGTAGAAGTCGTAGGTGGCTGTGACTATGGTGGTGATGAGCGTGGGACCGGAGGAGGGGGCACCTGCCGAGGAGTAGGCGGAGGGGTAGATGGGCGTGTTGGGTTCGATGGTGACGAGGTCGCCTGGGTCTATCCTTGGGGGGATGGGTGGTGTGTGGACCTGTGTCACCATCGTGGTTCACCTGTTGTCGTATCCTGGTGGGGTTGATGTTGCAACTAGTTGCACGCAGGTGTTGTCACGCGCCTGCGGGTTCACTTGTTCCATTGGATCTTGTTGTCGTCCAGGGGAAAGATGTCGTGGAGGTATTCTTCGGCGTGTCCGCGGGGGAATAGGACTTGCAGCCGGCCTCGAAGAGACAGGTCGGCGTTCTCGCCCGTAACAATGCCCATCTCCATGGGTTTATTGTGCCAGTTCAGTTTGACGACCAGGTCTCCTCGGCTGAATTTGTGGTTCATTCTTCCTCGCGGGTCTGTCTCATGAGGACGAAGGCACATCCGTATGCCACGCGTTTCACTTTTCCTGTAGCGTCGATGACCGTCATGTGTTGCGTGCCATTTCGGAGTTCGTCCATTCTTACCACTAGTTCGCCTCCATGAAGAACATCGTCGGGTCGTAGATGGCGTACCATCTCCATGACCATGTCTTGCATCAGCGCCATGCTCCGGACTTGGGGGTCGAGGGGTCGAGGGAGATGGTGATCTCGTTGGTGGCGAACTCCAGCTTGTGGCCGGGGGACACCACCCAACCGCGCTTGACTCGGGAGGGTCCAGGGACACTACACTCGCCGTCGGTCATGATGAGCATCCCGTCCCACTTGCCTCGGTTCTTCGGGTCGTTGGCAATCTTGGTGGGGGCGTTGAAGTCCGTGCCGCCTCCTCGGACCCTCTTCGCGGGGACTTTGGTGCCCTTCTTCCATTCGAAGGCGTCACGGAGGTCGGCGACGCAGTCAAAGGGGAGGATGGTGACCGAGACCTTCTTCGTGAGGGATGCCAGTTCGCTGAAGAAGAGGGCGAGCTGGTTGTCATCCACGCTTCCGGATTGATCGATGGCGATGAGGAGCTTCGCGACGTAGCCACGCTTGACGCCGGGGTGGATGTAGGGGTAGCGCTTGTTGATGCGTTTGATGGTCGTCGTACGTTCACCGCGGGCGATGTTGCCGATGAATTGTCGGAGGACGTTACGCCAGTCGACGAGCTTGCTGACCGAGCGTCGGATCTCCTCCCGCAGGTCTGAAGGGATGTTGCCCCATCCGTTGGCCTGGGAGTCGGCGTGCTTCGTGGCCTTCTCCACCATGCCGCTGACCTTGGAGGCGACCATTTCCTTCTGCTCGTCAGTCAGGTCATCCCAGGACGTGTGGTCATCGAAGGAGTCGAGGTCACCGATTCCTCCATCATTACCCTTCTTCTTCTCCTCCTCGACCTTCTCCTTCAGCTTCTCGTAGTACCACTCCGACGACTGGTCCTTGGGGAAGGAGGCGATCAGCTGGGCGATGGGCATGGCATCCTTCTCCTCCGTCGTCCACTCTCGGCCTTCGGGCGCCTCCGGGAACTTGCCGGGCATGAGGCAACCCGTGGGTAGGGACATGTTGTTATGGCCGGAGATGATGCTATTGATGGCGAGGTCAGTGGCCACGTTCCACATCTTGGCAGGCTTCTTACGACGTTCCGTGAGGTGGCGGAAGATGAGGTGGTAGAACTCGTGGGTGAGGACGCCACGGATCTCCTGGTCGGTCATGTCGCGGAAGAACTCCGGGTTCCAGTACAGCGTGATGTCATCATACGTTGGATCGAAGGCAACCGCGGCAGTGGGCATGTCGAGCGTCGGCGTCTTCCTGATGTGCCGGGACAGTTCTGCAAAGAACGGCGTGTCCTGGAGGAAAGAAATGAGGTGCCGGTCCAGGTTGAAGTCGGTGTCCGTGTGGCTGAACATAGATACATCCTATCACGGGTGGCGTATACTTTGCACCGTCCCCGAAAAAAATCGCAAAAGAAAGATAGTTATATTGGTGAAGGGTCTCAAGTCATCCGCATCGTGGAGGACGTTTCTAGCAGGGTTCTTGCTAGGGTATCTGTCGGCCTGGGGATTTCATTGGGCCACCACGTTCTACACATGGGGTGTACCTACCCACCATCACATTCCGGGTCTAACCCCTGAACCACCTTCGGCGGAGCGCCATGGACGATAATTCATGTAAGAAATGTGCAGAGAGGGAGGAAGCATGGGACACTCTCTTCCAGGTGAAGAACATGTTGGAGTCCGTCGACGTCATGATCTATCAGGCCACGGAGGCTGGAATGGATCAAGGCCGTGTCTTAGGGCTCCTTGAGGCTGCCATGGCCCTCGAAAAAGCCGGATATGGGGAACTTGCAGACATTATTAGAAGATTAACCCAAGAGGACATGATGGTCCTGGGTGGTCACGCCGGGGAAGCCTAGAGTCCTGATAGGGATTCAAAGGTCTCCGATACCCGTCCCATCATGGACACTGCATCAACGAGATTCATGATTCGACTCTCTTCCCCGACCTTCACGTGGATTCGTCCATGATTAGAGACTGAGAAGACGAGATCCCCGAGCTCGTAGGCGGTCGTCCAACGTTCAAGGCGGGCGGCTAGATCAATGACTTTGAACATGGTGTCAGGGTATCATGTCCTGTCAGGACATTACACTGAAGATTTGCGGAAAGAGCAGGATTTGAACCTGCGGTAAGGTTTCCCCTACGAGTGCTTAGCAAGCACTTGCCTTAAGCCACTCGGCCATCTTTCCAAGATATTTGCGGAGAAGGAGAGATTCGAACTCCCGGTGGGCTTTCACCCACGACGGTTTTCTAAACCGTTGCCATCGACCACTCGGCCACTTCTCCATGGAGCCTCCTGTCGGAATTGAACCAACGACCGACGGTTTACAAAACCGTTGCTCTACCAGCTGAGCTAAGGAGGCTTGGTGGACCTGGACAGAATCGAACTGACGACATCCAGCTTGCAAAGCTGGCGCTCTCCCAACTGAGCTACAGGCCCGACGTGAATAACTATTCTGTTGTCAAAGATTTTTCCGTGGAACGTGGTGGATTCGAACCACCGACCTTCTCCTTATCAGAGAGACTATCTAACCAACTGATATAACGTTCCAGCTGTGGGGCATGATGGACTCGAACCACCGAAGTCTATGACAGCTGATTTACAGTCAGCCCCCTTTGCCGCTCGGGACAATACCCCATGTGGAGCGGGTGGACGGATTCGAACCGACGACCGGAAGCTTGGAAAGCTTCAGCTCTACCAACTGAGCTACACCCGCATGATTCATATTTCTAAGTATACACCATATTTTCAAGATGTATCGGCTGGGGAACAGGGACTCGAACCCCAATTCGCGGATTCAAAGTCCGCTGTCCTAACCATTGAACGATTCCCCAATTTGCGTCCTCGGCAGGATTCGAACCTGCGACCCGCGGCTTAGAAGGCCGCTGCTCTATCCAGCTGAGCTACGAGGACATTGGCTCCGACTGAAGGACTCGAACCTTCGACCAAGGCATTAACAGTGCCTCGCTCTACCAACTGAGCTAAGTCGGAATGTGGATGAATAACTATCTGTCAGCAAAAATCCCCCACCCCGACCTGCGGGGTGGGGACACATTCACTACTTTCAGCGGCGGCGTGAAGGGCGCTCTACTGGTCGAACCTCAGCAAAGTAGGCTGAGTAACCGTCTGGTCGTCGATAGTTAATGTTCGACGCGCATGACTGCGCCTCCTCACGAGTGTCGAATGTCGTAGCCTCATCGAAAGTACCCCAGACGCCCTGGACGCGACCGCTGTATGTTGGTCGTGTGAGGAACCGGCGGCTGTTAGACTCGCGGACGACGTATGCAGTGATTGTGTTGTTGTTCTTGTTTGTCATGGTCATATGGTATTCTTTCTTTTTTCGATTTACAAACCTAAATCATCTTGGTGATTTGGCAAAGACTTTGGAGGGTCGGTTACTGTCCCGATGTGTGGCCCGGGGGTTCACCTGCTTATAGTATGAGCTTTCCTTGCGACACCAAGGTCCACAGCTGCAATAATTGTCTAAGTCTCCAGTATTCGTCGTTCCTGGAGGTGGTGGGCCACCTGTGAGTTGAACACAGTTCAGAAGGTTAAAAGCCTACTGCATCACCGCTAATGCTTGTAGCCCGTTTGATGTCTCTAGGCCCGTAATTGCAACTAGTTGCAATCTAGTCATCTGACCAGGAGATGATTTCCGTTAAGGAGTTGAGGACTTCCTTTTCAATCTCTGATTTGATCGTTGGTTCGGATGGCGCATCGGTGTACTTATGAGCCCTATGCCATCCTCTTTTGATTCCTTCTTCAACTGCTCGGGAGATGACAACGTACGTGTTGATCTTCAGTTGTGATTGAGGTCGAAGTCGTCGTGCCAGTTTCATCTTTGGTGGTGCCTACCGTGGGATTCGAACCCACCCTGTATCGATTTTGAGTCGACTGTCTCTGCCGCTGGACTACGTAGGCGTGTTGTTTTGTTATCTTCAATCTACCCCATCGGGGTTTCTTTTTACACCGTTCGAATCATATTAGGATCGTCAAGGAGATATTTGTTTTGCCCAACGAGAATCGTACGAAACGCACGGTCGACCACATTGCCTTCGACGTGCGAGGAACCCGTGGAACGTTTCATCTTGACGGTCGTCATGCCGAGGTACACCGCGAATGTTCCTTGGGGAAGTTGATCGCTACCGGGGAGGGCAGCATACGTCACGGGTGCGCCGGCCGTGAAAATGGGCGTCAGCTTTGCCTTCTTCAAGAGAGGTAGGGGAAATCCCTTTGATTGAACAATCGTTGCCTCAATGACGAAGGTGATGGGTGATCCTTGATTGATCTCGTCCCACGCCACCCGAGTGGCATCGTTCATAGGGGGTTCTAGGTAGAACCATGGCTCATTGGCTACACGAACGACGCCACTCGGGCGGGGACGGCGGGGAGCCTTCTTGACCGGTGGCACCGCGGACGGGTTGGTCCACGTGATCTTTGGTCGAGGCTTCATGGTCCAATGGTAACCTATTGGACATTGACTTTACACCGTCATGATTTTTTCTTGGGCTTGAGCCCCTTGGATTTCATGTAGGCCGCGAGGATGACATCACGTTTTTTCTGGGGTGCGGAGGCCCATTGCCATAGGACCGAATTCTCGATATTTTTCAGGCGACCTTCCAGATCACCTGCAACCTTTTCCAGACGGGTGACGGCAGCCGTGGATGCTTCAGGTAGGTCCATACCTAGTTCCATCGCAACGGCCACGATCTCGTCGATAGCCCCATCGGCCATAGCGGTGGCGGCTCGCTTGTAGAGTTCCGATTTCTCTGGGTCCCCACCTGTCTTGTCCGGATGGGTGGCGACCGCGATTTTCTTCCAGAGTGCCTTTATTTCTTCTGGGATTTCTGGATCTTCACGCGTCGGAAGATCGGGCTGAGAGGTAGGATCCCCTTCGGTCCGATCTTCCATGATGATGGTGGGTGGTGGCGGCGGCGGAGGTGCAGGTGGCGGTTCTTCGGTACCATCTGCTACCTGCGACAGTTCATCCATGAACTGTTTGGTGATGTCATCCATCACCTCCTCTCGGTCTTCAATCTCGAGGCGTAGATGTTCGACCTTCAGAGTTAAGCTCTTCCACTTGCGTTTTCCGCTGCCCTTCATGGGCATAAATATTCATCGTGGAAATATTCTACGGATGGCTCTCGAAATCTGGGTCTTTTAGAGCCCACCGTATGTAGGACTTAATGAACCTCGATTTAAGTTCGTTCCATCGCATGTCGTTGATCTCAATGTTCAACTTTTTAGCGAGCTTGCGCCCTCGGTGCCAAGCTTCAAATTCTTCTTCGAGGACTGAGCACCTGTGGATGAACTTACCTTTGATGGCTGGGTCATAGGTTGACGGGTAGCCTAAGGTGAACCTAGGGTTCGTTGTTCCGTCGCCGGATCCAACGAGGAGGTGGCCGCACTCATGGAGGAGGATGAAGAGCTGATTCTCATACGTTTGAGTGGAGTTGACGTAAATCTTTTTTTCATCTGAGACGAAAGAACCAGCCTCACGTCTGTTGGTGAACTCCACTTCTATTTTTCGAGTGGCGCACCATGAGACCGTGAGGTCGAGCCCGGCCGAAGATGCTATATCTAGATCCAAACGGGCCCGAGCCTTGGGCTCGGTGGCAGGATCTTTCGACCTCTGCTTTTCGTACCGTGCCCAGGCTCGTTCCTCCCAGGATTGGCGCTGGAAGGGTGGCATCGCGTCACTTCTTCTTCTTCGACTTTGCAGCTGCGTCGCCATTCCCCATGTTGATTCCCGGCACATCGGGGACCTTGTCCTTGTCGACGCCGAAGACAGAGAGAATGTGGTTGACGCACCACTTGTGAACCGACTTGGCGAGTTCGAGGTTGTTGACCCCACCAGCCGTCAGCTTCGACCAGGCCGAGACCCGTAGCTCTGCGGGGAGATCACCCATGAAGTCACGAAGGTTGGCACCTTGGTTGTCGTCGAGGACCTTCAGATTCTTCGTGACGTGGTCTGACACCTTTTCGATGGCAACGTTGAGCTTCTCTTGGCCAAGCTTGGCGATCTTGGACTTGACCTTCTTGTAGTCCTGAATGATCTCCTCACCCGTCACCTGGGAGTCGATCGTCTTGACGTAGCCGTGGAAGGCGATGGTGGCCTCCGTACCGACGTAACCGAGGCACAACGGATAGAAGAGCGAGTCATCCGGAAGATCCGCTACGCCATTGGAAACCAAGGCATGTGAGAGGCGTTCCCAGCTGCGGCGGCTAGGGGCAACGGCCGAGGCATCACCATTCTTCGGGGGATCGAGCCACTTCTCGTTGCCAGCGATGAAAGTGACGACGTTCTCATGCACCGTGCCTGACTCCTTGGCCCAGGCGAGCCAGTCCTGCGTGTCCGGCGTGAGGTCGATGGCCCAGAAGCGATCGAGAAGGGCAGGATCCATCTCGTTGACCGAGTAGGCCGCCGAGGCATTGATTGCCGCGTAGACCCGGGTCTGGGGGTGAAGCTTCCAGCCGTTGAGCTCACGATCGAGGACGACCTGGAAGGCTGCCTGCATGACCTCGGGGGTGGCGCGGTTGAGCTCGTCGAGGAAGAGAGCCACCGGCTTGGAACACGCCCGCTTGTACCACTCTGGCGGGTTGAAGCGCGTAACCTCGCCATCCGTGGAGGGGAGACCGATCATGTCACCCTCACTCATCTGTGAGAGGCGGCGGTCAATGACATCAAGGCCGAAACCCTTGGCTACCTGGCGGACGATCTGGGACTTGCCGATGCCGTGGTTACCACGGAGCAGGACCGAGGTCTCGACCGGGAGCTTAGAGGAGACCTTGAGGAAGGTACGGACGGACATGGTGGTCATTGCTTTGTTTCCTTGTTAGGAGGTATGATCAGATACTACCAAGTTGGTCGTGAACTTTGCACTGTCGTCGAAAAAAGTTTCTGAATTTTTCGCCGCCGCCGGATTCATCCAACTGCAACCCGAGTTTCAGATGGCGAGTCAGTAAGGACCGAGTCCTGGATCTCAACCAGCTCAACATCGCTAGTGAAGAGGTATACAGGACGCTTGAAGCCGGGGACGTTTACGTAGCATCGGATGCGCTGGGCACGATCAACGGTTCCGAGCTTGCCGATGAACCGAGGATCACCACCTACGATCCGAACGTTGCTACCAGTCTCTACACTCTGGCCGAGGGCACGTTCTGTGGCCTTAGTGCGGTTGAAATGCTGGAGGTGAAGGGCGAGGGACGTCACCTGCTCTGCTGAGAGATTCGTCGTGATCTCGTCGAAGAGCCGTTGCGTGGCAGTGTTGATGGTCGGAAGCTTTGATGCCGCCTTGGCGATCTTCTTCATGTGAACCGGACCCTTGGGCGCCACAGCCTTGGCCGCGCGCCGGGCTTCACGCTCTGCATCACGAAGCTTCTTGGCTTCGGCTCGGGCTACGTCATCAACCTTCTTCACGGGCTTGGCCGTCGGGGTCTTGTATGCAGGCGATTCGTCACTTGTGATCTGTGCGCCTTCCTTCATGGCCTTACGGGCCTTGGCAGCGGCGAGAGCCTTGTCGATAGCCGAGAGCTTGTTGTCAGAAGCGTTTTGCATGATGATGAGTCCTTTTCCGTTGGTGGGTTGATTAACCCGTTGATGTTATTAGTCTATCTTGTTATTCGGCAGCTTTACACTGTTCAGTGTCAAATTTTTTCTGTTACGAATTTTGCTTACGAAGAGCCTTCTTCGCTCCACTCACCCCACCAGCCAGGCCAGCCCCGAGTGCTTTGGCCTGTGCCGTGGGACGATTAAAGAAACGTTTGGTGGCCGCGAAGGCCAGGACGATCTGCGTCTTCATGGCGCGGGGGATGTAGAAGAACAACCACACGATACGTTTGATGAGGTTCATGACTTTTCTTTCGATGATGTATGCAATTAGTTGCATGGTTTCATCAGTCGTTGTAGGAGATGGTGCCCTTCTCGTAGAGACCCTTCTTCTCGATGCCGAGGATGAAGGTCTTACCACTGCAACCGAACCGGTTCTTCTGCACCTCGAAGAGGCGCTCGCCGAAGGTCTCCGAGTTCTTCTTGTCGTCGATAAAGAGGTGGGCGTGGGCGTCGACGGTGTGCTTGATCTGTTGCTTGCCGGCGAACTCGCCACCCTTGGTGACCTGGCCGATGATGATAGCCACGCCGAAGTTCTCCTTGCACCAGTTGGTGATCATCTCGGTGGCACGGACCTGGCTCATCGAGTTGGTGAAGCCGTCCTTGTATTTGCCGTCGTCGAGCGTTTGAAGCGAGTCGATGATGAGGAAGACCTGCTTGCCCTTGTTGGCCTTGCGCAGGTGATCGGCGTGCTCTAGGATGTCGGCGACGAGGCTGTCCTGACCGGCGACGAAGCCGTCCTGCATGCCGAGCCGCTTGGCCACCTTGCGGACCTGGAAGAGCGACTCCTCTGCGGTGTTGAAGAGGCAGACGTTGCCGCTGGCCGTGATGGCGTTGGCGAGCTGGAGGCACATCGTCGTCTTACCGGCGCCGGGGGTACCGGTCAGGAGCATCGCGGTCGAGGGGGTCATGCCTTCACCACCCATGGCCTCGTCGAAGAACTTGAGGCCGGTGCGAACCGTCTGCTCGAGCTGGGCGGGGACCTCGAGATCGAGGATGTTGGTGCCGCGCTTCCAGGACTTGAGGCCGACGTTCATCTTCATCTGCGACATGTTCGTTCTCCTTGGTGGGACCGGCTCCTTGCCGGCCATGGATCTAGTTGTACCAGGTTTCGTCGAAGCTTTGCACCGCCCTCGCACAATTTGTAAAAGAGCCCGAAGGCCTTTAGAGAGGCCTTGCCGTGAGCAAAGGTGTAACCTCATTCGACTCGAGAAAAGCCTTCCAAAAGCATCCTGAGCCTACAACGGCCGAGCCCCTTATTTACACCGGTGGTTGAGCAAAAGTACCGCTCTTGTTGAAAGTAACTTTCGCAGCAAAAAAGTTCTCGGGCGGTGCAAAGGTTGGCCGTGCCATGGTATACTAGGACCATGAAGAACATCAGAATCTACGTTGTCACGGTCTCGGTCGCCTACGAAGATCCCGCAGCCCAACACGTCTTCCTCGACGAGCCTTCGGCCCGCGTCGCCTTCAACAACCTGGCAGCCGAGCTGCGGGACGGTGGCCTTGAGTTCGGTGACGCCGTGGTCCTCAGCGGGCCCTTCGCCCCCGGGGATGACATCCACGACGCCATCAACAAGGTACAGGCCGTCTGCAACCCGGCCGTCGAGGCGGCTGCGGATCGGGCCGCGCGACGCAAGGCCAATCGCAAGAAGCCCGCCAAACCGGCCGACGCCTACGCCGCCATGCGCATGGCCGACGGCGGCTGAAGAACAACCGGACTCAGTGCAAAGTTCGCGTTAGAAAAGGTATACATGGTATCATGAAAACGATCGAGCTGCTCTTCTCTGACGTCAGTTTCGGCACACACGAGTTTGGCTTCCTGTCCCGGAAGCTCGGCTACGCCGACGCGGAGGATGCTGGAGACTCTGAGGATGTGCGCTACCGGAAGTACCTTGCCGGGATGGGGATCGAGGCTCGGGTGGTCGGGGGAAAGGTCCACCTCATACCCTGAACGTGTGCAAACTTCAACTCAGAAGTGATAGGGTAGAACCATGATTGATCTCTTCATTGGATGGGGCGTCTCTGTCCTGTTGGGTAGCGGAACTCTCTACCTCATCTTCATGGTCTTTGCGTTAGCCTTCCCTCGGCTCTTTCGGGTGGGCTACTGGCTTTTCATGATGCCCATCATGTCGCTGGGACCAGCCATCCTCGGGTGGCTCTTTCTCGGCTTCTGGCTCGGGTGGAACAGCGCAACATTCATGTTGACGTTGGCCTGCGGAACGGCCTTCGGCTTCGCTTTCTGCCTCTGGTCGGATCCGAAGCAAACGCCTTGATTGCGAAAGGATGAACTCATGGATCCTCGGCTCAAAGATGCTCTAATCGCCTACGTCGTAAGCACGTTGTCCGATTCTACAGGTGTCAATGAGGTGGCGATGCTGTCACTCTACAAGCTACGGGGTGAGTCCACCGACATGGCCGTGCGGCGTGAGGTTGATACCTTGATCCACAGGGTTGAGAAGCGGGGCGATAGATACTATCTCAACGTCCCCGATCTGCTGAGCTGCATCTAATGTTTACCTTAGCCCTCAAGATCGTGTGCTGCGGATTCATCTTCGTGCTTCTTCCACTCTTCGTGGCGGCGACGTTAGATGAGAGGTAAGCAGTGCAAAGTCATCTCAAACTTGTTTAGGATAGCCCTATGGACAATGCAGCCCGCACCACAGCTTTGAAGACCGCCAAGGCCTTGATCAAGACTCACGGGCTGATGGGCCACATGAACAAGTACAACCAAGACCAGCTGGCTCGCGAGGTTTATGAGGCCGACGCTGGTTTTCGTTGCGACTTCCATCTGGATCCAAAGGCGTCCGCCTGGGCTGATCAGAACCCCAGCTGTTCGATCATACTCAGCTACACGGTGGATCCCAAAGGTACCCGACTAGCTGACGACAGGAGTACGGTGCTTGACCATCACCTGAGCGTAAGGATCTCTGCCAACGGGAACGACATGACCATGGAGACCTTTCGGAAACGGGAGGCCTTGATGTCTATGACGAACATGTTATGCGAGATGTTGATCGCCAGCCTACCACGGAAAGTGACGTCCATGATGGAGACCGCCGCTGAGACCGCCGACAGGGTGCAACGAGCGATGGAACAGACTGTGGGTCATCAGATCTTCCTTGCGCTTGGAACTGCGGCATTCAAGGGGTTACGTAAGAACGGAACAGCCAGAAGTTTCCGTCTTCCGACGACGGCCACCTCAACCGATGGCAAGTACCCCGACGCTGGGACTTACCGATACCGGCAAGTGAGGTCCACAGACAGCCTAGGTCGCCCGCGGGAGGTAGCCCATTATTCAATCAGGGTTTACGGATCTGACGGAACTGTCCCACCATCTTTGTCAATTCGACGTGTCGACGCAGTGCAAAGTCAACTTTAGACGTGGTAATATAAATCTATGATCGACACCATCCTGCCGCCCCCGCCTGAGGAACCTGAGTTCGAGTCGATCTCTTCGATCCTCGCGAATGAGGCAAAAGAGAAGGCCCGGCTCGCTCAGAAGCCTATCATCGATCTCCTTGAAGACGCGATCGAACTGGACGAGGATGGGGTGCCTGTGTTCACGATCCCTCCTGGTGAGCGGGTCATCATCGAGCGGGTCGCGACCGTCCTGCCGGGAAAGCAGTGGCTCGACACGAAGGTGTACACGGTTGAGACCATCGACGGTGTCACTGGTAACCTCATGTTGTGGGATGACGACGGCAAGTGCCATGCCATGTCGAACTACCTCACCGCTCCTAAGAAAGGCTACAAGTTCAAGGTTCCGCCGGCCAAGGGAAGTCTGCAAATCCAGGGACGTAAGCGAGGCCGGCCGCGTAAGGTGGTACCCCTTGGTCAGGAGAAGCCGGAGGTTCCCGTCCAACTGGATGAGAACGGGCAGCCGATCAAGAAGAAGAGGGGTCGCCCGGCTGGGACCAAGAATCGGCCAAGGGAGGTTGTGGCTGCGGAACGCAAGGCCAAGGCTCAGATGAAGTCGAAGAAGAAGGCAGGACGTAAAAAGGCCTGACGGCCATGCCGCTGTAGCTCAGACGGATAGAGCAGATCATTCCTAACGATCAGGCCGCAGGTTCGACTCCTGCCAGCGGTGCAAAGTTAACCTCCAACAAGGTAAGGTAGAACCATGGACACGCACGAGACTCTTCAACGGGCGGCTCAGCTGCTAAAGGCAGCCGATGCTATCATCATCACGGCAGGGGCAGGAATGGGGGTCGACAGCGGTCTACCCGATTTCCGTGGGGACGAGGGATTCTGGAATGCCTATCCTGCGTACCGGCACTTGGGTCTGGCTTTCTCGGACATGGCTAACCCTCGTTGGTTTGAGGACAATCCGTCGTTGGCCTGGGGGTTCTATGGCCATCGGCTCAACCTGTACCGGTCTACGACTCCCCATGCAGGGTTCGATGTTCTCCGCAGGTTTGCAAACAAGATGAAGCATGCCGCCTTCGTGTTCACCAGTAACGTCGATGGTGCCTTCCAGAAAGCAGGTTTCGATCCTCAACGGATCGTGGAGTGCCATGGGTCCATCCACCATGTTCAGTGCACCGCTGGTTGTGGCGTGGGAATCCTGGATGCAGATGACGTCCAGGTCAAGGTGGATCCTAAAACGTTCGAGGCTCAGGGGCCTCTTCCTAAGTGTCCTAGGTGCGGAGAGCTCTTGCGGCCCAACATCCTGATGTTCGGTGATCCAATGTGGGAGTACGCCCGAGCAGATTCTCAGGAACAGAGGATGGTAGAGTGGACTCAAGACTTGGTCGAACGGCGAGCTGCCCTCGTCATCCTTGAGGTTGGAGCCGGGACGCATATCCCCAGCGTGCGGGCCAGGAGTTCTTCTTTGTCGAATCGTCTCAATGCTCCTCTTGTCCGCATCAACACCCGAGATCCTGAAGGTCCGCGTGGGACCCTTTCCTTGCCCATGAAAGCGAAGGAGGCTCTCATCGAACTAGAAATTCTTGTAGGAACTTGACAGTGCAAAGTTCTTACCTCACGTGGTATACTAATATCATCAAGGCTTAGGCCGTAACCCCCTGAAACGAAAGAAAAAGACATGAGCAGCAAGGAATACAGCAGCATCGGGACCGACATCTGCGACGACTGTGGTCACCACGGTCCTGGAACTCGCTACTCCGTCAAGCAAGGTACGATCTACTTTGTCTGCATGTCGTGTGGATCGAAGCAGTTTGAGGCGAAGGCCCGCCGCGACATTGACGCCTGGCTCGCCGGAGGTGACTTCGGGGGATGAGCTGGAACTATCGGATCGTCAGAAAGGTCCACCAGGTTGACGGACGAGATGAATTCCAGTATGGAATTCACGAGGTCTACTACGATGATGATCACGTACCGACTTCGTGTACCGTCGACCCTGTCTCCCCTCATGGCGACACCGAGGACGAGCTGGCCCAAGACATGCGGTATTTTGCCTCGGCCTTGGAGGAGCCGGTTCTCGATTACGATTCGATCGGTGTAAAGCCGAATTCGAACGTGATAGAGTAGAACTATGAAGAACAAGAGGAAGCAAAATCCGATCGCGGTAGCCATGACCCTTCGCCATGCCACTACGACAACACGCATGAAGGACCGACGTCAACGCCGCCATCGGGACGCCCGCAGCAAGAAGGAGTGGTACAAGTAGACCCAATGGGTTTACCTAAACGCAGAGGGGAGATACGATAGCGTGCAATGCCACGAAAGAAAAAAGAAACAAATCCCGTTGATCTCCCCACGGGGCAAGTGATAGAGATTCAATTACCGGAACCAAAGATGGTTCCTGCAAATCAAGTCATGCCTGGACAAGTCGTGAAGGTCCCAGGTGGAGAGTTTCACAAGGTCGTATCCGTGGATCCCATCCTTGATCCGTCTCACCCACAACTCTGGGCCAATGAGGTCATCGCTAAGGTGGAAGACGGATCAGGAACGAAGTTGGTGATCCTGAAGGGACGGGTCGAGCTAGTGGCCTGATCCTGACATCCGGATGACCCAGGAGAGGTTTCGGGTAAATTGTGGAAGGCTACCAAAGGGTTGCTTTTCTTGACCTCTCCTGGGTCATCCTCAGATGAGGTCTCACAGTGCAAAAGCAAAAGAAAAAAAGATACAACAAGTCCATGATCGAAGTTCTCGAATCGATTCCTTTCGACCTGAAGGTAGATCGCCCCACAGATGATGTGGCGGCTGGGCCTCTTTTCGAAATCCTATTCGAGGGTGCCTGGGTCTTTGCGGAGGAGGACGTGTTCGGGTGCTGGACCGGGTTGCGCCGGAGAAATGGCGATGAGGTCCACGGTTCGATCTACCCTCTCGGAGGTAAGACCTTTTATACAGGAGCTCGTGTCTGCGGATGCGTTGCTTGTCAGGAACACGTAGAGCCCAAGTTCAGGAAGAACTGAGATGGACGAGATGACGTTCGGTGATAAGGTGTTGGCGGTCTTGACTATTGGCGTTGTGTTGGTGGTATTCGCGATGGAGTTGAAGTGAAGTCCGACCAACGCGTCGTGAGGCAGATCCTTCCTTCGGGTGCCACGTACGATGGTATCTACGAGGTTTACTACGATGAGGAAGGCAAGGCCATATCCAGGGCGTCTCAGCTGTCTACTCTAATCGCCCCCACGGCGAAGGCCCTTGCTATCGCGCTGAGTGACATGAGACGGGCCTTTGATCGGCCTATCTTACTCGAAGTGAATGATAAGTACGAAAGATTCGTGGAAATATCCACGGCAGGAGACATGACATGACGACATTCTACAATCAAGAAAAGGCTGCACTGCTCCAGGCTTTCGTTGCGATCCTCAATGATGCTGAGGCCATCCTAGATAAGATCGAGGCTCTCGACATCACGCATAAGGGTGAACCTGATCATGACCACCTGGCGCTGAACGACCTGATCGGGGACGCCATTGAACTTGCGGAGGGCCTACGCGACGCCGCCGACAGCGTCAAAGAAAGCATCTAGTCCGGAGGTCAGAGGATACCCTGGACCTGCATGGGGTCTCCCATGAGGATGCTCCTGAGATGGTGCATCGTTTCATAAATAACCATTGGGTGGAAGGGTGGACTCTTCACATCATCACGGGACAATCAGAGAAGATGAAGGCAATCGTCCGGTCCGTCTTGGTCATGTATCAGTTTGATTGGGCAGAGGACGTGTGGAACTCAGGAAGCATCAAGATTTTTACTTGAGGCGGTGCAAAGTCGTCTAGACGCGTGGTATAGTAGAACCATGAGGATCTTACCCGTAGACAATTTCGATCTTTCGCACTATTCTCCGGCTCATTTGCGAGCGTTAGGGGAAGCGTTGGTCGATCGACTGAAAAAAGGAAAGATCGAACTGGTCGGGCTTGACTTGGCAGCTTACAACATCGCGGCGAGCGGGATGGCAACAACACGTGACATCATTCGGCTGAAGGAGGCCTGCAGACTTGCAGGCGTATAGTCATGGCATGGATCGACGACCACAGGATCGTGTTCATCTTCAAGACGGCCATGGAGTCTCTGAACCGTGGTGATGAGGCATCAGCCCAGTTCTACCTGAGACAACTACCACCTGAACAAATGGACTACGTCTGGGGTCTTGTGGCGGCTGCGACAGGACGACCTATCGAATCCCTCCGCAAACCGTGGTGGAAACGTCATTTCAAGCTTCTCTTCTGTGTGGCCCTGCTGGCCGCCACCATTCTCTACTTCATCCTGTGAGGACAACATGACCAACGATGAGTTCAACGATCTGATCACACGACTTCGAAACTCCTCTACTCCAACCCGCCTGCGAGAGGAGACCATCATGGTTCTCAAGCAGCAACGTCAGATGTTGGAGGATATCTACCTCGGGGCTCGCCACGGCCTGCGAGCTTCTTCTGAGAGACTTGCGGGGATCGCTCTCGGCAAGGCAGGATATGGAGGCATGGGTGATGCCGGTTTTTGATGACAAGAAAAATGTGTCGGGTGGCGTGAAGAAGAACAAGATATGGGTCATCAGATGCCTGAACGGAGCAGGCGAAGGACCTACCTACGTCTACTGGAACCCGAATGAGGGTTGGGTTTACGATACAAACGCAGCGTTGGCGTATGATGGCCCGGAACAGGCCGCCGCGGCAGTGGAACACTATACTTCCTTGGGATTGTGGTTGAAAGAAAAAGTAGAGCCTGTGCAAATCTTCGTGCGAGCATGATACTATCTGTGTTGGGTCTGCAGGTTGATGGCAACCATCTTCTGGTTCGAATCCAGGCAGATCCTCTGGGATCACGGGTCGTGGTAACCCGTGATCCTGACCAAGCAATTTTTTAATTGCGGTCATTTAACGGCAAGAAGGATTGCCACGACGAGAAGCCGCCAGATTACGCAGGTGAACGGAGGACCTTCTGCCTCCATAGTAACTAACCCCGGGTTTCGGAGACGCCAGTGTACAACGATCCCATCTATAAGTTGAAGCTGCAGATCGAATTCCTCAACACAGGCATCGTACCCCTTGCTTGGCGCCTTGCTGAAGGAGCGCCTGCATGGTTCGACATCAACAAGATCTTGGCTGCCCTTCCACCGGATGAGGCGCTGAAGATGAAGCGCAAGTTCCGTAAGGCTTGGAGGAAGTTGGCGGCACATGACTTGAAGCGAGGCGGTCGAGCGGCCCGGAAGCGGTTGGCCATCATGGAGGTCGGCAAGGAAATTCCCACCCGCCAGGCGAAGAATGCCCGAAAGGTGGAGGTGCTGACGGCGCATAATCGAAAAGTCGTCTCAAAAGTAGGACAATGAATATGATGAAGCGTGAGGATTTGTTGGCCGCAGCTGACTTCTTGAAGAAGTATGCCACTGCAGTGGAGACGAAGCTGTATTGGAACATGACAACGAGTGAGTCACGAGCTGAGATCAAAGAGGCCAAACGTCTCGTAACACTCTTGACTGAGGCCTCTGAAGGTTGCAAATAGTTGCATTGTGCGGGTACATGAGAACGGGTTTCGAATGAAAAGATCTGACACCGAGATGTTGCTGATGGCGGCCGGAGCAGGCCTACGTAAGTCCGACCTGCGCGCATTCAGGCTTGGTGCAGTGGGAATCCGGAACGATGGCATCCTCGTCTCTGCTTCCAATGGTCCTGCCCCTTTCCCGCATCCTGATGCGCATGCCGAGGCACGGTTGACGATGAAGCTTACGCCTGGGTCTGAGATCTGGGTGGCGCGTGTTCGGAAGGACGGGACCCTTGGCATCGCTAGGCCTTGTCCCCGATGCATGGTGAGGATTCGGGCGGCGGGTGTGTCCCGGGTGGCCTACACGATTTCAGATATAGAACATGGAGTGATCCATTTGCACTCCGGTGGCGAAGTTATGAAGCCAATGAGAGGGCGGTGAAGCATGCGTGTCAAGAGAGCGAAAGAAGGAAAACGGGTGGAGCATGAGATGTCGCACCGTGAGAAGCTGCACTACGACCCGCGCCTGGATGTGTACTGGATCGTGACCCTGATGCCAGATGGGACGACACACATCGGATCCCCGTTCGCCATCACTGCCTTGGATGCCCTATACACCAGGTCTTGGGCATGAGGATGACCCAGGGGAGGCTTTCATGAGGTCGGATGGGGTAACCTAGGTCCGGCATACCTCAGCCTCCCCTGGGTCATCCTAGGGGTCATGAGAAAAGCGCGGAGGTCAGTGCAAAGTCAACCTCAAGTAAGGTAAGGTGGAACTATGAAGCGAAACTCCTCTCCCAAGGCAAAGGTTCTTGAGCTGGCTTCTTTCTGCGTCGCGGAGGGTGTGCCCCTTGAAGTTCGCAGCACCCGCGTCAAAGGCCGGTTCGGTGGTGACTTCCTTGTTGAGGTCCTCGCAGGGGAGCCTTACCACATCCTGGTCCAGACGCGGCACCGCAACTGGCGCACGGCCTACAAGCTCCTCGGCATCGAATTGGCGCGTCGCGGCGTGGTCTGAGTGCAAAGTCAACCTCAAATAAGGTAAGGTAGAATCATGGAAACGATCAAGATCGGCATCTGAATCTCACGAGCAACGTGACCGTGAGAGCTGAGTGGTATAAACTCACCTCCAACAAGATAAGGTAAAAATCATGACGCGACGAGTTACAAACAAGCTTCTAGAGATGATGGAAGAGGGCGCCTTGGACGCCGAGGTGCTTGTACGGGCATGCTTGGTCTTCATGTCGGAGGCCGATGTGGCCGAGATGGCGGTCGGCGAGGGGTTCCTCGAGGAAGAGGATGCCGAGATCGACGAGGACGAAGAGGAGGACGAGGAGTTGGGTGAAGATGAAGATGAGGACGAACCTCTGTCCACCTTCGGGGTGGATGAAGACTGAAAAAGTTCTCCCCTCAGTGCAAAGTTCCACATCGAAAGGATACACTAGGACCATGAGCAAGTCATTCACCGCCACCACCAAGATCAAGTTCGACGCACGTCTCGAGGCCGTGGAGTTCGGCACCGCCGCCGTCACTGTCAAGGTGCTTCGTCCGACGGTCAACCTGCCGGTCCGGATGGCGGCATTCATCCACGCCGACCAGGACTTCTACCACGCCAAGGAGCCGATCCTCGTGACCGAGATCGACCCCAATAAGGTCCCGACCTTCGGTCAGTTCGCCACCGTGGCCCGTGAGGCCGCCAAGGCTGCCGGTCTGAAGGGTGGCCACCTCGTTCAGAGCAAGATCTACATCACGCCGGTCTGGTGGAAGAAGCCCCACCACCAGGGCATGAGCTTCCACTACGTCACCAGCAAGGGGTTGATCAAGGTCTGAGATCTGTGCAAAGTTCCACCTTGAAGTGATAGGGTAGAACCATGAAGAAAGCTCCCCTCCCCGCCGGCCTGAAGACCGAGACCGTCCCGTCGGCCCTGTTCTCCTACGATGCCCGTGAGGAGCACCCGGACGTGACGGCCATCAACGTGACCCACATCCTCGACGTGGTGATCCCCGGCTACTGGTCGATGAACCTCCGGGAGCGTCCGGACTACACGACCAGCCGGACCCTCGTGGCGTCCTGGTGCGAGGCCCATGGTGCCCACTACTACGCCAAGGATCGCGAGGACTTCTCCCTCTACGAGGCCGCCCGGGAGGCTGTCGACAAGGGCCTGACCAGGATGGTCTACGAGGACCTATCGTAACGACGCAAAGTTCCCAAAAGAAACGGTGTAAAAGTTGTACTTCTTGGTGTATGGTTGATCCATAGTCATGTTATCATGGATCGCCATACTTTTATCAGCCCTCGCCTTGTTCGAGATCAGGACTCTCAAGCAGCGCCTCCGAACCATCAGCCGAACACCAGGACCACGGGGTCGCAGAGGGTTACCTGGACCGGCAGGTCCTCGAGGTGAGGACGGGGTTGCCGGACCACCTGGTCCATCAGGACCGCAGGGGAGTAATGGTATGCCTGGACCCCAAGGTGACAGAGGTCCTGCGGGTGGGCCTGGTATGCTTGGTACCACAGGACCCATGGGACCTACAGGCCCGCAGGGCGACAAGGGCGATCCCGGAGTTGTTGGCGAGGTAGGACCCCAAGGCCCGACAGGTGCCACAGGACCCCAGGGTGGGCGAGGTGAGGCTGGTCCAAAAGGCGATATGGGACCACCCGGTCCGCGGGGCGAAGTGGGTCCTAGAGGTCCCCAGGGCTTCAAGGGTGAGTCCAGCGGACCGGCCGAACGTGAACTCCTTGCCCATTGGGCCCACGAGGCCTTGAAGCCTTCTGGAGAAGAATAGCACTGAGCAGTGCAAAGTTCTACCTCGAAAGGATATACTAGGACCATGAACATCGTCGAGTACGTCTCCGGTCTCCGCAAGTACCGCATCACCCTCGTCCCCGGTGCCTACGTCGTCGTCGAGGCCTTCAAGGATGACCAGTTCGTCTCGATGAAGAGGTTTGAGGTGGGGGACGAGGTGGAGTACGACTCCTTCAACCTGAGCTACACAGGCCTCATCATGGCGATCGGCAAGAAGACGGTCACCGTGGAGACCTCTTTCAGGGGAAACAAGCGCCTCAAGGCCGAGGAGTTCGGCTGGCGGAACTGGGACTTCAATGCTGCTGAGACCGCACGACGCAACGCAGAAACGTCGCAATCTATCTGAGGGCTGTGCAAAGTTCGGACCCGAAAGGGTATACTAGAACCATGGAAACGGTCTTCGCCAAGGTCCCCCAGCACCTCTACCTCTTCCGGTCCGCCTGCGGGACCAAGTTCATCGACCGGGACGGTCGGGGCTGGAAGCTCCACACCCCGACCCTCGGGAAGTGGACCTACTTCCCCACCTTCAAGGCCTGCCTCACGGCGGCCTGAAAAGTCGCGGAGGCGGTGCAAAGTCAACCCTAAAAGAGGTAAGGTAGAACCATGCCGATCATCAAGACGAGCTACGACGCCAACGTCGGCCCCGAGACCCTCTTCCGTGGTCGGGTGCTCAAGATCGAGAAGACCACGGAGACCCGCAACTGGTCGGACACGTTGGACTACAGCGACCACCGCTCCACGGAGTGCACCTGGGCCCTCGTCTACCTCGGGACCCACGGCGTGCCGCCCCGCGGTTGGAACGGCCGGGTGATCGCCCACATCAAGGACCCGTTCTGGGAGACGCCCCGGGACCTGACGGTCGACGAGCGGTTCGCCTGGATGGACTGCACCAACCTCTTTGGGGACCGGCACGGTTACCTGCTCAAGGCCGAGGTCGACACGGTGGGCGACCTTCTCATCGCCGGTGGCACGGAGAACATCTACGACCAGCTCGCCGCCTGGGAGGCCCACCACAAGGCCGCCCTCGAGGCCCGAGTCGCGGAGCATGCCGCAAAGGAGGCCATCCGCCTCGCCGCCGAGAAGGCCGCGACCGAGAAGAATGCCGCCCGTGCTGCCAAGGCTGCCGAGAAGGATGCCGTCCTCAAGGCCGCCGCTGAAGGTCACCTTGCCCGGATCCCCACCAAGGGCACTCAGGTCACGGTGGATGGGTTCACAGGGAAGGTCTTCTGGATCGGGGTCTCCAAGTACCGTGGGTTCTGGTCCGCCCGGGCCGGCATCAAGGACTCCAGGGGCAACGTGCAGTGGGTTCCGGCGGACCGGTTCTCCTGACCTAGGATGACACAGGAGAGGCTTCCATAAATCCGGGAGGGGTAACCAAGGCCCGACTCCCCAAAGCCTCTCCTGGGTCATCCTCGAGACCTCGAAAAAGTTCACAGGACAGTGCAAAGTTCCACCTTGAAGTGATAAGTTAGAACCATGGACAAGCACACCGCCTCGGACATCCTCGGAGCCCTCATCACGGTCGCCTCCACGGCCTTCGCCGGCTACTGGCTCCTCGCCCTCTGACCCTTCACTCCCAACCACAAGGACGACACCATGAACGACTCGATCACCATCAAGACCTGCAAGTGCGACGAGTGTGACCATACGGCACCTGGTGTGGAGTACACATCCCTCGGGTCCCCGGTTCTCTTCGTCTGCAAGCACTGCGAGCCCAAAGGGTTCGAGAAGCAGGCCCGACAGGATATCGATTCCTGGTTGGCCGGCGGTTCGTTCCGCTGATCCCGGTGCAAAGTCAACCCTGAAAGAGTTAAGGTAGAACCATGGCAACTCGCTCCTACATCGGCAAGCTCCTCAACGACGGCTCCATCACCGGCATCTACTGCCACTTCGACGGTTACCCGGAGGGCGTCGGTGCCACCCTCAAGGAGCACTACACGGATCCGGTCAAGGTGGATGCCCTCCTCGCCCTCGGCTCCATCTCGTCCCTCGGGGCGGAGATCGGGGAACAACACGAGTTCGAGGATCGATCCCGCGACTGCGTCACGGCCTGCCACCGGGACCGTGGCGAACGCCTTGAGGCGCCGACCGTCTACCGGAACATCGACGAACTTCGCCGGAATGCCTTCAACGACCTCGGGGCTGAGTATGCCTACGTCTTCGTCAACGGGGAGTGGGCCACCACGGAGTTGGGTCCGGCGTGACCCTCGATGAGTTCCTCCGCAAGGCCCTGGAACCTCAACGTGCCACGAGACCGGGACAACGGTTCATCAACCTCCTCCACGAGGTGAAGCCCAGCCTCGCCTACAACCTGAAGAAGATCAACCTCGATCCGTACTACATGGATCAGCTCCTCCCCGCGGCCATCCAGTACGCCGTGGACAACTGGGACGCCTTCAGCCCAACCGACTACATCATAGGAGTCGATGAGTGATGAAAGATACAAGAAATTCCCTCATCTAGTGCAAAGTTCAACCGGGAAGTGATAGGGTAGAACCATGGGTTACGAATCGACCACGTACGAATGCCGGGGTTGCGGGCGATACGGTGACGGAACCTGGGTGTCCCTGCCACCTGAGTGGTCACGCATCGAGCGGATCGACGGGCCGAACAGCATCTGTCCTGCCTGTGTTCACGATCGTCTCGAGGATGTTCTCAAGGATCTTCGCGAGGACGGTTACGAGCACGCCCACGTGGTGCAAAGTTCAACCGAGAAGTGATAGGGTAGAACCATGAAGAAGACGATCCCCCATGCGATCCCCCAGAGGCCGTGGCAGTCCTACCCCGGCGAGAACTTCGACCGCACGACCACCATGGCCCTCCAGATCGCGGACGAAGCTCGGGCCAATGGGCGGGTCGAACCGGCCCACGGCTACTCCCGAGGAGACTGGGAGACGGCTGAAGAACGTCTCGTCCGCAGTGCAAAGTTCGCCTGAGAAAGGGTATATTAGGACCATGAAGAACGACATCACGGTGGGCGACCTCGTCGAAGAGGTGGGCACGGACTCCGGTTGGTGGGTGGTGACCGAGGTCTTCCGGAACACCCACCGCAAGTACATCGTCTGCGAGGATGCGGCGGGGCGACCGGTTCGCATGGTGACCGAGGTCTTCCGAAACACCCTCCGCGAGGGGTTCGCGGCGAAGCTGGTCCTTAAGGATCGACCGGACTGCGTCACCTTCGTCCCCATCGACCGGTTGGCCAAGGTCGGCTGAGAAAAGTTCTCCCGGCGGTGCAAAGTTCCCAGCAGAAAGGATATACTAAGACCATGAAGCTCACCAAGAAGCAGGTCCTCGAGATGTTCCGCGAGTTCTGGACCGGGCACCCCGGTTCGTGGACGGAGAGCGAGAGGCGGGAAGCCTGGAACGACTTCACGGATATGTTGTGCAAGGATCGGCAGATCACGGAACGCCAGTACGAGACCTGGGCCAACCCGTTCTGAGCCGGGGACAAAAAGTTCCCCAGCCCGGTGCAAAGTTCCCAGCAGAAAGTGTATACTGAGACCATGAAGAACGCACGCTTCAACGAGGAGATGGCGATCATCAACGGCCGCGGCACCTGGAGCGCCGACGGCTCCACCCTCACCCTGGAGAACGGGCGGATCCTCACGAAGGACGAGCAGTGGTCGGAGCGTGACCGCCTCCTGTCCGCCCGTCTGGCGAAGCCTGCCAAGCCGACCTCCCCTGCGGTCAAGCGGGAACGAGCCCGTCGGATGGCAACCGGCTGGTACTGAGCCGGGGGACGAAAAAAGATCCTCCAGCCCGTGCAAAGTTCAACCTCGAAAGGGTATACTAGGACCATGAAGACCACGGTAGAGGTAGTCCAGGCCCGCGATGTTCTCCGGCTCACCTTATCCCTCGAGGAAGCCAAGCGGATCCGTGCGGCCCTCTCGGACCTGGACGGGGAAGACTTAGACGCCTATGGCGGGATCCTTGAGGTCCTGCGGAAGGCCATTCCCCAACAATGGGCTCGGTGAGAGCAGTTCTCCCGGCGGTGCAAAGTTCAACGAGGAAAGGATATACTAGGACCATGAAGAACGAAGCCATCTACGAGATCGCGTACTTCACCCCCAAGGGCAAGCCCGGCCGGAAGCAGGTCCGCCAGTCGCGAATCGTCAAGGAAGCTCAGAAGCTGTACGAC
>Ga0114980_10000174_pt1 | contig 43349 bp, 32 predicted proteins | sample S_140806_EF_Meta_FD_87018 | JGI IMG/M metagenome (GOLD analysis project Ga0114980, IMG submission 87018) | Freshwater microbial communities from Lake Simoncouche, Canada to study carbon cycling - S_140806_EF_MetaG | ecosystem: Environmental > Aquatic > Freshwater > Lake | place: Lake...
TATCTCCAGGTCTAAAATATGAAATTTTCTCATCCAGGAATGATTTTGAAGTAATGGATATTGCGTCTATTTTCAGTAAAATATCTCAGGGTTGTAGTCCGGCCTTATCGGCTGCTCCACCATTAATTACTGAATTTACATATACCCCAGTTGCATTTTCAAGTCCTATTTTATCTGCTGTCGGACCATCAATATCAGAGTACTCTGCATTTAAAAATGGTCTTTGAATGATTCCAAATTGGATAATATCAGTTACTATTTTGGATACCAAATTTGAAGGTATTGCAAATCCGTAGCCAGTATAAGAACCCGTTTGGCTTAGAATTGCAGTATTAATTCCCACTAGTTCACCCTTGAGATTTACCAATGCGCCTCCTGAATTTCCTGGATTGATAACAGCATCTGTCTGAATAAAGGATTCAATAGGAAATTGACTATTTACAATATTTATGTTTCTTCCAATTGCAGAAACTATACCAGCTGTAACTGTTGAAGTTAAGTTAAATGGATTTCCAACTGCCAGAACCCATTCGCCTGTTCGGATATGATCAGAATTTGATATTTTTATTGCAGGCAATCCAGTCTCTTCGATTTTTAATACAGCAAGATCGGAATTGTTATCTGTTCCAAGAATTTTTGCTTTATATGACTTTTTATTACTTAAAATGACTTCAATTTCATCAGCCTTTTCAACTACATGGTTATTTGTAACTATATAGCCATCAGATTGAATTATAACACCAGATCCTGTAGTCGAAGCAGGCCCGCGGTTGCCAAACAGATCCTCAAAATCTCCCCAGAAGAAACGATTGGATGTGGTATAGTTTGACTTGGTTTTAATAAAAACTACAGTCGGGGTACTGAGTTCCGAAGCTGTGATAAAATCTATTTCGCCAGCAGTACCAAATCCAACAGACCTTGCTTTGTCTGTATGGTTGCCATCAGAATAATTAAAAATTACAGAAGGCTTGTTCAAATTTCCAAATATCCAGGCACCTGCCATACCTGAAATTAAAGAAAGCAAAATGAGTATTGAATACTGTTTCAAAACTGGTTTCATTTTTTTCAAAGGTAAAATCATCACAAATTACGTTAAACGATAATGTATATTGTATAGCCCAATTCAAAAGCTTTTCAAAGGAATTGTGGATTAGGGGATAATGACAAGTGCTAAATCCCTATTTTCGTTTTCCGTTATGGATTTTGAAGTCCTCAGGGAAGATATCCGCAAAAGAAAGTTTAAACCTATTTACCTGCTTTATGGTGAAGAGCCCTATTTTCTTGACCAGGCTGCAGGTTTATTGGAAAATTCGGTTGTTACACCTGAGGCGAAAAGCTTTAATCAGGATATTTTATTTGGGCCTGACCTTAATGCTCAGAAACTGATCCGTGCACTCAAAAGCTTCCCAGTCATGTCTGAATACAGATTGATTGTGGTTAAAGAATTTCACAGATTCGAAAAAAGGGAATTCGAACACCTTATCCCCTACTTCAAGCAACCTGTAGCAAGTTCTATTTTGGTTTTGATTTTTAAAGACAAAATGGATAAAAGGTTGAAGTGGGCCAATGCTTTAATATCGAACTCAGTCGCTTTAGAATCTAAAAAACTGTATGACAACCAGGTTAGAACATGGATTTCTGGTTTGGCTACACAGAAAAAACTAAAAATTGATCCAGAAGAACAAAAACTGATTCATGATTATTTGGGCAATAATCTTGGACTTATTGAAAATGAATTTGATAAAATAAGTTTATTGCTTTCAGATAGCCCGGATAAACATGTCCGACGCAGTTTCCTAATGGAAGTTTTAAACCTGGATAAGGAATTCAATGTTTTTGAACTTCAGGATGCAATAAGTACGAGAAATTTTCCTGAGGCTATGAAAATTACTGAGAAAATGATGTTAAATACGAAGGAAAATCCTCCGATAGCAATAATTTATAATCTATTTTCTCATTTTAAAACTCTATTTATTCTTAAATCCAATAATGCCAATACAGAGAAAAAAATTACAGAAGTTTTAAATATAAAAGGGTTCATCGCTCAAAAATATTTACCTGCTATTCGAAATTTTTCGATGTTTGAAATTCGAATGGGAATTAGGTACCTTTTGGATGCGGATTTGCAATTAAAAGGGATTAAATACACGAAAATGCCCGACACTCATATAGTTAAAACACTGGTGTACAATATTTTAAAGAAGAAATAAGTGAGATTTACATTTTTATTACCCGGATTTATTATTGGATTGCTTTTGTTGACCATTCCAGATTCAGCTTATTCTCAGATTGGCGGGATTAAAGGAACTGTTACCGATGAAAAAGGAGAGCCTGTACCTGGAGTTACTGTCATGTTACCTGAATTACAAACAGGAGCGAATACCAATGAAAACGGAATATTTACTTTAACTAAAATTAACGGAGGCAGTTATTCCATACGGATTACTAGTATTGGATTCGATACCCTTTTTCAAAAAATTACTGTGCCTAATGGAAAGATAGTAACAGTTACGTTTAAACTTAAAGAATCCTATACTGAACTGGACGAAATTGTAGTTTTAGACCAAAAAATCGGAAAAATAGAACGAAAGGAAATTAAAACCGGGGTTACAAATATTACTTCCAAGCAAATTAAACTCATGCCTTCAATTGGTTCACCTGACTTAGCTCAATATTTGCAGGTAACTCCCGGAGTAATTACCAGTGGCGATCAGGGAGGTCAAATTTTTATCCGTGGCGGTACTCCAATCCAGAATATGACATTATTAGACGGAGCAATAATATATAATCCATTTCATTCAATTGGCATATTTTCAGTTTTTGATCCAGATTATATTCGTTCTGTAGACCTATACTCAGCTGGTTTTGGAGCTCAGTATGGAGGAAGGGTATCTTCAGTAATGGATATAAAAACCAGATCTGGAAATTTTAATGCACTTTCTGTCAAAGCATTTGCCAATCCATTTACCAGTGGTTTATTATTAGAGGGCCCTTTAAAGAAAATGCAAAATAACTCTGGTTCCAGCTTTTTATTTTCTTTCAGAAATTCATACTTGGATCAATCCAGTAAAATATTGTATTCTTACGCTAATGATACACTTGGAATCCCTTTTGGATTTACAGATTTATATGGAAAGATCACTTTACAAAATGGTGGAAACAGAATTAATTTCTTTGGATTCAATTTTAAAGATAAAGTAAGGTTTGGTTACCCGTCAGATATAGACTGGAAATCATATGGAGGAGGAACCAATTTTATTTTCCTACCCAGCAGTTCCAAAGTAGTAATTACAGGAAATTTTGCCTATTCAAGTTATGACACAAAACTTGTAACTGTATCTGAAGATGTTCCAAGAAAAAGCCTTATTAATGGATTTAATGGAGCATTAAATTTTAACTATGGAGTATCCCCTACTGCTGACCTTGCTTATGGAATCCAAATTCTTGGATTTAAAACAGATTTTAAATTCACCAATGCCTATAATAATATAGTCAATCAAGTATTGAACAATACTGAAGCAGCCGCTTATTTCAGAATGAAAAAAGTATTCAGAAATAAAGTATTATCTGAAACGGACACAATTTTTGACAGAGCAGTTATAGAGCCCAGCATAAGGGCCCATTTTTACAATGATAGAAGCTTTGTTTCCTTTGAACCAAGAATTAGAGCTAAATATAATTTCAAAGGATTTAGTTTACATGGAGCAACAGGCATATATTCCCAAAATCTTGTTTCCTCACAATCTGATTTAGATATCGTGAACCTATTCCAGGGGATTATTGGTGCACCCGAGGATCAGGCAAACAAAACAAAGACACACACCTTACAAACTGCTATTCATTATCTCTTTGGAGTTGAAATTGAACTATTCGAACATCTTCAAACAAACATTGAAGGTTGGTATAAAGACTTTACTCAGCTAACGAATATAAACAGGTTTAAAGTATTTCCAACTGATCCAGATTTTATAACCGAAACTGGCAAAGCTTATGGAGTGGATGTAAACCTAACCTATGAAAACAAAGATATCTACTTGTATCTTCAATATGGTCTTGCAAAAATTACCAGAAATAATTTTTCACAGGAATATCCTGCCTCTTTTGACAGAAGACATACAATTAATGGTATTGCTGCCTACAAAAGAGGAAATCTAAATAAAAAATGGATTGAACTACAAAAAACAAAACCTTCAGAGCTAAGGGAAAAATCAAAATTCAATGAATCAAAATGGGAAGTCGGTTTAAGATATAGTTTTGGCTCTGGATTTCCCTTTACTCAAACTCAGGGCTTTTTTGAAAAAGTGGACTTTTCCCAAAATGGAACGCAAACCAATTATGTTACCCAAAATGGAAGTTTAACTACCATTCTTGATTCAATGATTAATGCGGGTAGATTACCCAATTTTATACGATTAGATGCTTCTGCAAAAAGAAGATGGGTAATACACAATAAAATACTGTTAGAAATAAATCTTAGTTTGTATAATGCATTGAACCGTGACAACGTTTTCTATGTAGACAGGGTAAGATATGCACGGGTTAATCAGCTTCCAATCCTGCCAAGCGCAGGAATTTCCTTCCAATATTAAATATTTTCTGGTTGTTCCAGGACTGGTGGTTTTTTCCGGACTACTTGGTCAACTTAAAAAACAAAGTGAAACGGAACGATTAAGTAGTCTTCAAGACCAATATGAAATTGGTTTATATGCCAGCGTTTATAGGAACATAATACAAAACGAAAATACTCCTTACAATTGGTCAACATATAGTAACAATCAATATTATTCTGATTTTAATTATCTAAAAACAATTTCTAGTTACAATCTAGGCGTATCCTTCTCTTCAAAATTGATGGAAGAATATTTGGCAAATAATCCTGTTCACTCAGGAAAAACCATAGTAGAATTTAATCAATCTCAACAACAGTATAGTAAAAGTAAATTTCAGAGCTTTATATCTTCTTATAATAAAATTGACATTAATGATCTTACAACTAAAAGTAAAGATCTACTTGAATTTCAATATGCCATTTCCCTACTGAAATTAGGCAAAACCAATGACGCGCTTTATAAATTTAAAGCAATTGGAAAATCAACCTCTGAATTTGCAGATCAAGCAGACTATTATTCTGGAATTATTTCTTATAATAATGAAGAATATTCTACTGCGTTAAAATATTTTAGAAAATATGAAATTAATCATAAAGACGTTGCCGAATTAAAGCAATACATAGCTTTATGTATGATTTATTTAAATCAATTTGATGAATTCGAATCTAATTCAGAAAAGAATCAGAATGTGAATAATCATTCCATGGACTTGATTTATGCCCAAGGCTATTACAATGCTGAAAAGTATCAAAAAGCTATACCCTACTTCGAAAGGTACTTTTCTGAAGAAAGAGATAAAGAAAAAAGAACTGTAACATATCAATATGCATTCTCATTATATAAAACTTCTCGATTTTCAGAAGCATTAGATTTATTCAAAAATGTAGTATTTAGTGAGGATACCTTATCCCAACTTTCATCGTATTATCTTGGCTTTTGTTCTTTGAATTTAAATGATAGTAAAAATGCTGCTTTTCATTTTGAAAAAGCAGGAAAAATGAATTTTATTAACAATATTACAATTGATGCGAGACTTCAAAACGCTAAATGCAATTATGAAAACCAAAATATTAAGGAGTCTTTGGCGCAAATAAATTCCTTATTAAAAGAAAATTTAACAGAAGAGCAATATACAGAATCCTTAAAGCTAAAGACAGCTCTATTCCTTGCTTCTGATAAACCCCAAGACGCAATATATCTAATTGAGAAACAAGGATTGATAAGTAAAGAAATCGAATCCAATTATCAACAAGCTTGTTATAATTCGGGTCTGGAGTATTTACAACACAATTTAATTGACTCAGCAATTCTTTACTTAAATAAAGCTAAATCAATTAATCCGGGAAGTGAACTTTCAGTAAATTCAATATTTTGGCTGGGAGAGTCATATTCTTCCTTGAAAGATTTTGAAAGTGCAAAATTGCATTATGAAGAATTTCTTAGGGATCCTAAGGCAAAAGATGCATTAAAAACTTCAGCATTATTTGCTATTGGGTATTGCTGTTTTGAAACGCAAGATTATAATGGTTCAATTGAGCATTTTGAAAATTTTTTGAATAAAACCGAAGCGGATGATGAAAGAATTAAGGAAGCTAAAATGAGAATTGCAGATTCTTATTTTTCAACAAAAAATTATTCCAAAGCATTAAACTATTATCTAAGCAAAAGTTGTTTTTCTGATAGATCAATATTTATGGCTGCAGAATCCTGCAGCAGACTTGGAAAATATAAAGAAGCAGTTCAAAATTATTCAATATTGTATACGCAATTTAAAAATTCACCTTACACACCTGAAGCTTTAAACAATTCAGCAAATGTTTCACTTAAGTGGTTAAAGGATGACCATTCAGCGGAAAAGTTAACTATCAGATTACTTGAAGAATTTCCAGGGAATGATTTCACTTCAATAGCCTATAATAGATTAGGAATAATAAATTATAATAATAATAATGAAGAACTAGCAGTTAAATACTTTAAAAAAGTTCTTACAGAGTATAAAGATAATTTAGAAGAATACAATACTGCTTTGTCAAACCTTGAATTTCTTGTGGACCCAGATCAATTAACAGTATTTAATACAACAAGTACTGTAACTAAGCATACTCCAGAGAATGAAAATTCCCTGTTTGAAAAAATTGAACAATTATTTTTGACAGGCGAATATGAAAAGGTAATTACACTTTCCGAATTATTGCTACAACAATATCCTGAATCTAAATTTTGTAATATTACCTACTATTACAAAGGCAAATCCGAATTTTCTTTAGATAATTTCGAAAAGGCTCAATCCAGTTTGGTTTCTTTTTGTAAAAAGAGTGAAACATCTGATGAGTATCCAGATGCTATAGAATTATTAGGCAAGATTCTTATAAGGTCTCAAAATCATGCTAAAGCTGATTCACTATTGAATATAGCATCAAATTATCTCGACTTGGATAAATACAGAAATTTAGCCTTTATGAACATTGAGAATAAAATGGCTCTTGGAAAATATAATGAATCCGAGCGCTTATGCGAAAATGCTTTAAACAAATTTTCTGATTCAGAAAATACTTCAAAGCTTAATTTGCTTTTGGTAAGAATAAGTATTTTAAAGAAAGAATACAAATCAACCCTATTGAAACTTGAAGATATTGAAAGTTCAATTGATGAAATTAGTAAACCTGAGTTGCTATATTACAAAGTATATACATATTATATGCTCAAAGATTATAAATCATCTATTCTTGAAGGGATTACTATTAAAAAGAATTTCCCTGCTCCAGATCTATGGAAAGCTAGAGCTTTCTTGGTAGTTGCAGAAGATTATTTGAACTTGGAGAATAAAGATCAGGCTCTGGCAATTTTGTCTTTACTATCTGAGGAAAGCAATTTTCCCGATATTCAACGAATAGCCATAGAACGCAAAGAAATCATGGAAGCCAAAGATATTCCACTGAATGATGAAAGTGTCGTTCTGTTTTTCTAACCCTATTTAACTTTTAAATATGAATAAGTTTTTTTTGTTAATTTCACTTACACCTGTGTGCGGGATGCTATCAGCACAAATTAAAAACCCTTTTACAAAAGGTGAGGATTCACTTTCTCTGGAAAATAGCAGAATTGAGAATGAAATATCCGCTGAAAAGTCTAAAACAAAAATCGATAGAAAAAAATCAATATATAGAAAGCCAGAATTTAAGTATTCTGATATTTCTTTTTTTTTAAAAATAAATCCGGAAAAAATTAAACCTGTTTTTCCAACCATAAATCTAGAAAAACCAAAATTAGAAAAGGCTAATTATGCTTCACTATCTTATGGCAATTTTGCATCACCTGAAGGTTTAATATGCTTAAACACCAGGAAACAAAAAAACTTAATTGCCGGAGCTCAATTCCAACATCTTTCAAGTTGGAGAGGATATCTTAAGAATACTGAATTTATGTTAAATTCCTTTGAAGGAGCGTTAGAATCAAGATATAATAAAGTTAATGTAGTCACTGGTCTTGAAATTAATAAAACAGATTACAGCTTTTTCGGTGACTCCACACATTATCATGAACCAACAAGAAATGATTCACTTAGGGGAGAACTAATAAAAATTAATTCCTTTTTAACCTTAAAGTCAAATGCTGAGGATAGTAAAATTTCACCACGAGCTAACTTCGGAGTGCGATTTACTGGCGACAAATATGGCTATCAGGAAATGTGCTGGAGTATCAATCCCGGAGTTACTTATAATTTAAATAAGTCTTCAAGTGTAGTTCTAAATTCTTCCCTTCAGATTTATAAAGACACCATAGGAAATGTAAAATCAGGAAAATCAATAGTTGAGATCTTCCCATATTATCAATTGAAAAAAAAGAATTTCTCAATTTCTACTGGATTTAATATAATTTCATTTTATGATTCAACATCTAATAATTCTATTTTTCCATTCATTGAAGCAGAGTTATTGGCAATACCGTCAAGATTAAGTTTTACTGGACAAGTTAATGGAGGTTTTACCTACAATTCTTTTTACAATTTAACTGAATCCAATATATACTATAGTAGATACGCACAAACTGCTGGAAGTACATTCCTAAAATTGTTAACTGGTGTAAATGGAAACTTCGCAGGAAAATGGAATTATTCATTGAATTTTACCTTTTCAAGGACTGACCTTCAACCAGTTTGGGTTAATAGAACTCTACCTGAAAATAGTTCCAGATTTGATTTAGTATATGGTAAAGATTTAACAACCCTTGGAATTTCTAGTTCCAATTCAATATTATTCTCAGAAAATTTATCTGCCTTAGTCTCTTTTGACTTTTGTAAATATCAATTTGGAGAAGCGTCACCTATTTCTATATACTTTAACCAACAACAAATTAATGGAAATGTTGGTCTGAAATTGAAAATTAAAAGAGTAATCAGTTTGGAACCACAAGTTCAACTAATTGGAAAAATTCCTTTGTATGAGGATTTAACTCAGAAAGTTATTAGTCAAAAAGAGATTGTATTGCTCAATTTATCAGGTAATTATTATTTTTCTAACCGATTTTCACTATTTTTGAAATTGGGCAATCTGTTAAATACCAGATATTTCCTCAAAGCTGGGTATCAGGAAGCCCCTTTAACAATGCGAGGTGGTGTTTTTTACACTTTTTAAATATTGAAATTAAGTGCTGAAAATATAATATCCTGTCTTTTGTATCAGCTGGACGAGGTATCAATCCCTGGTCTAGGTACTTTTTATTATTCAAAAAATAAAATTCAGGAGCCTGATTCAAAAGGATTAGGTTTAAGTAACCTTAACTTCAAAAAGGAGATAATTGAGGTGTTACCTGATTACACTAAGTTCCTTTTTGAATATACTTCCAATGAAGCTATTTCAAATTTTGATTTATTGGCTTTTCTTCTTGAAGAAATTCAGTTTAAATTAAATAAATATGACCAGTTTACAGTTCCAGGAATAGGTATTCTGAAATATTCTAAAGACCTTGAACTGGTATTTATTCCGTTTGAAATCAAATCAGAGAATTTAGAAATTCAAACTACAGAACCAATAGCTGTTTTAGCTTCTTCTGATTTAGATTCTAATAATATTAATCCAAATTCAGAAATTACAAATTCTATTATTGAAGTTCCAAAAGAAATTGAACTTGTTCCTGTTCCTGTAGAATTAGAAACTGAAAATATTTTAGAAAGCAGCAAAATGGTAGAAAACGAAAATGATTCTATTACATCTGAAGTTTCTGAAACAGATTTAAGCAAAATAGAATCAGAGAAAATTGGTACCACTCAGACAAAAGCTACAGAGCAAAAGAAACCTAAAGAAGAAAAAAAGAAACGACCAGTTTTTTTAATTATTCTATTAGTGATTTTATTCTTGTTATCTACATTCATTTTTTATACTTATAAGAATAATTTATTGTTTTTTAATAATAATTCTAACTCCGAAAACTCAACTCCTGATTCAACTTTAGTTTCAAAAAATGAAGCTGAAATTCCAAATATCCCAGATAATACAGAAGTAAAACAAGTTTCTGAAATTGAAGAAATACCTAGAAACAAAGGCGAGTTCTACTTAATTGCCGGAAGTTTTTCAGAACATCAACATGCTGTTAATTATGCAACCAAGCTAAAATCCTCCGGACAAAATCCTGTTATTGTACTTCCGGGTAAGTTTGAAAATTTATATAAAGTATGTTTAATAAATTCAAATAATAGGTCAGTATTAATTGATGAAATGGTAAAATATAAAGAAAGCAATACCTATTCCTGGATTCTGGATTAAGACAATTCAAGTGTGAAATCATCTGAGTCTTTCCATACTGGAAACGAATCTCTGTATTGCTCAAGAAATTTTCTGTCAAGGGTAAATTGGAAAAGGCCATCCTCATTACCAGCATTACTTAAAATTTCACCTAAAGGATTTATTACCATTGATTGTCCGGGATAAATAAATCCATTTCCATCAATCCCAGTTCTGTTAACACCGATAACATAACATTGGTTTTCAATTGCTCTTGCAATGAGCAAATTTTTCCAATGGTTAATTCTCTTTTCAGGCCAATTAGCTACAAATATTGCAACATCATATTCCAGATTATTGTTCCGACACCAAACGGGAAATCTCAAATCATAACATATAAAAAATGCAATTTTCCAACCTTTAATTATTGAAATCAATTTATTTTGTCCTCTGGAATAGATTTCATGTTCCCCTGCCATCCTGAATAAATGTCTTTTATCGTAATGTAAAAATTCGCCTAACTCATTATTAAACAAAATTAACCTATTAAAAAAAGCATTTTCTATTTTGCAAACTACACTTCCAGTTATGGAAGAATTATATTTACTACTAATATTAGCTAACCATTCTTTTGATTCAACATAATTAGATTCAGGAAGATTATAAGGAATCATTGTAAACCCTGAAGTAAACATCTCAGGCAAAAGTATAAGGTCTGATTCCGAATAATGATCACTAAGTAATTTCTCCAAATAAGAAAAATTACTTTTCGGATCCATCCAAGTAATATTAAATTGGATCGTACAAATTTTTAAATCCTGCATAATCTTTCAGCTGCTTCAATTAACGTTTGGTCTTTTTTTGCAAAACAAAATCTTAAAATTTTAAAGTCTTTTTTCTCATGATAAAATGCAGAAAGTGGAATTGAAGCAACCCCAAATTCAATTGTAATTCTATCTGCAAAATCTATATCTGGCTCATTGGAAATACTTGAAAAATCCATCAATTGAAAATAAGTTCCGGAAGTTTTCAAAGGAGTAAATTTACTTTTTTTCATTAAATCAAGGAATTTATTCCTTTTTTCTTCATATAATTCAGATACAGATCGAAAATGATTAAATGTTGAAATATACTTTGCAAAACCATCCTGAAAAGGAGTAGAAGTACTAAAAGTAATATATTGGTGAATTTTTCGAAACTCTTCAGTAAGATAATCCGGAGCTATACAATACCCAACTTTCCAACCTGTTGTATGAAATGTTTTTCCCAAAGAAGAGATAATTAATGATCTGTTATAAAGACTTGGATAGTAGTTTATACTCTCATGCTTTAATCCGTCGAAGGTAATATTTTCATACACTTCATCACTAATTATAAATATATTTCTATTTTCAGTAATTTGATTAAGCTTTTCCAAATCATTTGCGTTAAGAATGGTACCGGTAGGATTATGCGGAGTATTAATTATAATAGCCTTGGTTCTATTATTGATTAATCTGTTAATTTCATCCCAGTTTATACGATAATATGGGGGTTTTAATTCGTAAAAAACAGGTTTGCCTCCAGACATAAGGACAGCTGGCACATAACTGTCATACGAAGGTTCAAATATCAATACCTCATCCCCTTCACGTACCACAGTTTTAATTGCACAAAACAAAGCTTCAGTAGCCCCAGATGTAATAGTAATTTCAACCTCAGGTTCAAGTTTTCTTGAATACTGCTGATTTGCAATTCTTTTAATCTGGTCTTTGAGATTAGACAAACCAGTTGAAGGAGCATATTGATTTTTTCCTTTCTCCATACTCTGGATAACCAGTCTAACCAACTCACCATCTACCTGAAAATCAGGGAAACCTTGACTTAAATTTATAGCTTCATGCTTTGCTGCTAAAGCTGACATTTTTGAAAAAATCGATATACCTGATTCAGGTAAATTTGAAATAAGTTGTATAGCTGATCTCATTCAATAGTCTTTTTTGCAAAGTCAAAAAGTCGAAACATCCTTTCCGATATCCCAAATCTAAAATATTTTAGATTTAATATTTATCAATTTCTTAATTATTTTGTTTCATTATAATATTAACCTTAACTATCAAGCTATTACAACTTGATTTTGTATATTTGAAATTAATAAAAACCAATACAAACGAATGGTAATTAAAGGAAGAAACACTCTTTTTATTCTGGGACTACTTATCCTTATTATTTCTTGTTCCACTCCTAATCAAATCTCCAAAGTTCAAAAAAATGGTAAAATAATTGTAAATGACTGTATTGGCTTTAGAGAAAAACTTGCAGGTGTAGTTGAGGCAAATAAATCTGAAAATCTTGTTGTTTCTAATAGTCCTGATTTTGATAAATCGTTTCCTTATTCTTTGGAAGGTGGGCAGTTTGAGCAGCTTCAGGATACCGTTTTTTTTCGCTTAAATGGTGATATAGATTATTCTGAAATATTAGTAAAAGGACTTGTGATTGAAGTACTTGCTAAAATCAGTACTCCTTCAGGAACAGAAACCGAATTAGGTATTTTCGATATTAGTGATCCTGCTTTTAAGAACTACAATAATGGAATGGTTATTTATAAATTTCCTTTTAAAACTTCAATTGTAGAAAAAAATATTTTACTATTTTTCAGATTATTAAAAACCGATACAAAAGGAAGAATAACAAAATATTTTTGTGAATCTGATAAAAGCCCAATTGGTCCTGTTGAATTATTCTGTTGTAGCAGTAAAAAATGGGAATCTGCAAAATTATTACCGAAACCTGTTCTTTCTACAGTAGAATACAAACCAAGAAGTTTTCAATATGGCGGATTCACTGCGGTAACCGATGTTGGTTTTATGGTTAATGCAATAAAAACAACAGGAAAGGATCCTATTACAAGCCTAAAAGATACTCTTAGTGAAATATTAAATAAGGGATACAAACTAGATAAAATTAAATTAAAAGGGTATTCTTCTCTAGAAGGCAAACTAAAAGACAACCTTGAACTTTCTGAGAAAAGAGCGGCTAAGGTTAAAAATGAGGTTGAAACAATTTTTGGTAAAGAAATTATAATTGAATCAGAAGGCATGGGTGAAGATTGGGATAAAATCATTGAATCGATGAAAAATAATAATTTTTCCAATGAAGAAATTTCTGAGGTAAAATCAATTGTATATTCAAGATTACTCCTCGACGACAAAGAAAAAAAGCTCAAAACTCTGGCTTGTTGGAAAAGAATTGAAAAAACTGTTCTTAAGGACTGTAGGCACGTTGATGTACATTTAAAATTTAATAATACTGGCATTGAATCCTTTGCTGATGATTATCCTGATCCAGTTCCACTAAACAGTCAAAAATTAAGGGATGTCGCTAATTCTAAAACAATTATTGGTCCCTATAGAGTCGGTGATGATATTGATAAGTCAATTTCGATTTTAAGGAACCTTTTATTTACCAAAAAAGAACCATCGCTTTATGCATTAAGAAGTACTTACTACCAGGCAAAAGGAAACTACGTAAATATGATTGCTGACCTAAAAGCCTCAACTGATATGAATCCTGAAGATACTTTTTACAAATTAAACTATCTTAACAAACATGTTTCCTTAGTTAATAAACTTAATCAAACTGAAAAGCTGAATCTAACTATTGAATACGATAATTATTACCCTAAATCTGGGAATAATCAAATTTATTTGGAAAATTATGCTATACTATTAACAGAATCCGGACGTACAGATCAGGCAATAGAAATATACGGTCAGTTGATGGAAAACACTTCAGGTTCGTCAAGATTGAAAAACAATTACTCAATTGCTCTAGCTAAATCATTCAGAATTGAAGAAGCTATTAATTTATTGGAAAGCATCGTACAAAATGATTCTTGCCCTTCAGAAGCTTATTATAATCTTGGGGCATTGTATGCCTATAGAGGGAAGCATATTCAAAGTATAGATTTACTTCAGAAATCTATTTTATGTACTCCAGCAAACAAAGAATTTCTTAATGGAAATACACTGTTTAAAACTATTGAAACCAGACAGGATTTCATTGAACTTTTAAAATAACCAAGTGCTTCCCTCCTTTTCACATTGGGAATACCTGATTTTAAATCTTCTGATAATTTCAGGTCCATTATACGCTTCTTTTGACAAAAAATTAAATTTTATTAGTGAATTTAGAAATTCCTGCCTGGCAATTATTCCAGTTGCCTCGTATTATATTGTTTGGGATGCCATTGCCGTTGTAAGGGGGCATTGGAGCTTTAATCCTGAATATATTCTGGGTATTCACTTTCTTGAACTACCAATTGAAGAATGGTTTTTCTTTATTACAGTACCCTATGCATCCTTGCTTATTTATAGTGTTATAAAATTTTACAACAAGGAAAATATCACTTATTTTAAATTTAATGTTTCTAAGTTTTCAATTTTGTTTGCAGCTACAGGACTTATTATTTGGTTTGGCAAAGGGTATGAATATACAGGACTGTCTTTTCTAACCTGCGCATTGTTTTTTCTGCTGGATTCACTTAGTACAATTAAACTAACACAATCTTTAAATTTTTGGTCCACACAAGGAATAATCCTGGTTTGTAATTTCATATTTAACTCTTATCTCACGGGAAGACCAGTTTTAATATACAATCAGCAATTTTTCCTGGGATTAAGAGTAGGATCTATTCCACTGGAAGATTTTTTCTATGGATTCGGACTAACTTCTCTTTGTATGCTTTGCTTTGAACTTTTACTTAAAAATAAAGACAAGCAATATTATACTTCAGATTCTTCAAAGGAATTATCTGAATCAATTTCACGCTTATAAATTTTTCCTTCTACAGAAAACACAATTTCTTTCGCAATATTTTCAGCATAATCCCCTATTTTTTCTACTCTGTTCAATATTGAAATCAGATGTATATAAGTTTCTGTTTCCTGAGGATTTTCCTTTATCATTTGAATTAAAACACGAACAGAACTATGTTTTATTTCGTCAATCTCATTATCATTTGGAATCAACTCTCTGGCTGTTTCGTTTTCCTTGCGTATAAAAGCATTTATAACATCAGAATACTGATTTAATGCAAGTTCCATCATTTCAAAAAGCTTTACTTTTTCGAGTACTTCCTTTGAAAAGGGTTCGCTTAATTTCAGGATAATTTCCGCTATGGCATTGAGGTTATCACCTATATTTTCAAGATTGTTATTAATCTTTATAACTGAAAAAATAAATCTCAGATCATTAGCTACTGGTTGGTAAAGTGCAATAAGTCTTTCACACCTTCTATCTATTTTCTTATCTATTTTATCTATTTTTTTTTCTTTACGAATAATATTCGCTGCGGTTACATAATCTGTATCCTTGAGTGACTGTATACACCTTTCGAACTGACTTTGCACCAATTCTGCCATATCCAAAACTTTGAATCTTAGCAGATTTATTTCATTCTCAATATATGTCATATATTTATCCGAATCGGCCAGTTATATAATTTTGAGTCTGAATCTGAGTAGGATTAGTGAATATTTTCTTTGTTTCATCGTATTCTATCAATTCCCCAAGGTAAAAAAATGCAGTTTTTGTACTCACTCTGGCAGCCTGTTGCATGTTATGAGTAACAATCACTATTGTAAATTTAAGCTTTAGTTCGTGAATTAATTCCTCAATTTTTGAGGTAGATATAGGATCCAAAGCAGATGCAGGTTCATCCATTAGTAATACAGATGGTTCAACAGCCAATGCTCTTGCGATACAAAGCCGTTGTTGTTGACCCCCAGATAATTCAAGAGCCGATTTTTGCAAACTGTCTTTTACTTCATTCCATAGAGCTGCCTGATGTAAGGATTTTTCAACTTGCTCAATAATATATTTTTTATTTTTTATTCCATTTATTCTTAATCCGTATGCAACATTATCAAAAATTGACTTTGGAAAAGGATTTGGTTTTTGAAAGACCATACCAATGTTTTTCCTTATTTCTACCGGATCATTTGATTTATCATATATTTCATTACCATCCATAGTAATGGAACCTGTTATTTTTACATTGTCAATCAGGTCATTCATTCGGTTAAAAACTCTTAAATAGGTTGATTTTCCACAACCTGATGGCCCGATTAAAGCTGTAACAGTGTTTCGGTTGATACCTAGATTAATGCCCTTTAACGCATGGTGATTTCCATAAAAAAGGTTAAGATCAGTTGTTTCGAGTTTATACATTGGCTATTTATATTTATGTTTTTTCTGGTAATAATTACGAAGAACTACGGCAAGTGAATTTAAAATGAAAACTACCATTAATAAAACAAGCGCAGTTCCAAATGCCATTGGTCTTGATTCGGAAATATTTACCCCGCTGGTTGTTAACACATATAAATGATAGGGCAATGCCATAACCTGGTCAAACATTGAAGTAGGTAAATGTGGCATGTAATAGGCTGCGACAGTAAATAAAATTGGAGCAGTTTCCCCCGAAACTCTTCCCATGGCTAAAATTAATCCGGTGATAATTCTCGGAAAGGCAAACGGGAGACAAATATGAAAAATTGTTTGTAAGCGCGTTGCGCCCATTCCAATACTGGCCAGTTTCAATTCGTTGGGAACAGAAGCTAGCGCTTCCTCGGATGTTCTTATCATAATTGGTAAAACCAATACAGCAAGAGTAAGACTGCCTGCAATAAGTGAATCACCGAATCCGAAAAAATTTACAAAAACCGCCAGGCCAAACAATCCAAAAATAATGGAAGGTATTCCAGCTAAGGTATTGGTCATCATATCAATAAATTTCAATAATCTACCTGATTTAGAATATTCTACAAGATATATTGCAGATAATAATCCAATTGGGAATGCAATCAATATACTGAAAATCGTAAGACAAATCGTTCCAACAATTGCTGGGAGAATACCTCCCTTGGTCATCCCATTGCGGGGAATATCTGTTAAAAATTCCCAACTAATTACTCTTATCCCTTTCCATACTAAAAAGGCGAGCAGGCTAAATAAAATACCTATAACAATTACGGTTGCAACACGTAACAGTGCAAAAACAAGGGTTTGATTCCTTTTACGCTTTTTTACATTTGTTGTCATCTTTTAAGTTTTAAGGATGACCTTCTTGAAATAATATCTACAGATAGATTTATTCCAAGTGTTAAAACAAATAATACAACACCGATCATAAACAGAGCATTGTAATGTGCACTTCCTACTGGTGCCTCTCCCAATTCTGCTGCAATTGTCGCTGGCAATGTCCTCACAGGTTCTAAGAAAGTTGTTGGTATAACGGCAGCATTGCCAGTAACCATTAAAACTGCCATTGTTTCTCCTACTGCTCTGCCAATTCCTAATACCGTACCAGCAGTTATACCTCCTGAAGCGTAAGGAATAACTACTCTTAGGATTGTCTGCCATTGGGTTGCTCCTAATGCTAAACTGGCTTCTCTAATCGAGCCTGGAACGTTATTTATTGCATCCTCTGCTATTGTAATAATAGTAGGTAAAGCTATGATTCCCAATAAAAGAGATCCAGTAAGAGCTGTTTCTCCTACTGATAATTCAAACATTTTCTTTACCATCGGCACTAGTACTACCAACCCGAAAAACCCATACACCACTGAGGGTATACCTGCTAAAAGCTCAATCATTGGTTTAACAATTTTCCTCGTTGAAGGTCGTGCTATTTCAGAAAGATAAATCGCTACTGAGATTCCTAATGGGAGAGCAAACAGAATCGCACCAAAAGTAACCCACAATGTCCCCAGAATTATAGGAAGAGCCCCGTACTCCTGAACAGGGTTAGATGTTGGATACCAATTCTTATCCAGAAAGAAATCGCCAATAGAAATTGTTTTAACTTCAACAAGGTGCGCCTTATTTGACAATAGTTTCTTTGGTAATACAGCTATTATCCCTGGGGTTGACCTTACTATGCTATCAATTAGAAAAGGCAAAGTTGACAGATTCTCAGCTAGTTCCTCATTTCCTGTTTTTTCAAATGAGCGTAAACTGAATGGAATTATCTCCTGATTTTCCAAACCGAGTGATTTCCAGTTTTTTATTTTTCCGTCATAAATACCTTTTAATTCTTCCGAATTTATCTTTTTAAGAGGATTGGAAGAATGCACTACTACTGCATAATTTTCTGTTACAGGTTTCTTGTTAAATAAAACTATACCTTCCCTGAATAAAAAGAAAACTATAGCAAATACTAGAAATGTAGAAGTAAATCCAGATAAGCGAATTAAAATAGAAACAAGGGTATCGGATTTCTTTTTCATTGTTTAATAAGAAACAGCAGGTAAGTACCCTATCTTTAAAATCTCATTTTGTTGCTCAGGTGATTTTATAAAAGTTAAAAAATCAGATAATCTTGCTGAGTCTTGCTTTAAATAATAAAAATATAAAGGTCGAGTTATTGGATATGTTTTATTAAGTGCCGTAGCTAATTCGGGCATTACAAAAGTTACACCAGAATCAAAGGAAACAGCCACTTTACTGACACTTTTATTCACATAAGCTAATCCTACATACGCAATTGAAGATTCTGTTTGAGAAATCGCCTGCATCAATAATCCAGTTGCAGACATCATCAAGGTATTAGAGGCAAAGTCCTGGCCATCGAGGATTAATTCTTTGAAAAATTCAAAAGTTCCACTGCTTGATTCCCGGCTATAGACAACTATTTTTTGATCTTTTCCTCCAAGGTCCTTCCAGTTTACTATTTTACCTGTGAATATGCCCTTTAATTGTTCTTTAGTTAGTTTTTTAACAGGGTTTTCAGGGTGAACTATCACTGCTAAAGCATCATTTGCAACTGGTAATTCAACCCAAGGTTTTTGTAAATCTTCCAGTTCAATTTTCTCCTGTATTTTCAATTTCCGACTGGACATGGCAATATTTGTTGTTCCCTGCATTAATGCTTCAATGCCGACCCCACTGCCTCCTCCTACAACAGAAATTCGGATTTCAGGGGCTTTTTCAAGATATAATTCCGAGAATTGCTGACTTACAGGTAATAAGGTATCACTTCCCTTGATTTTTATCTCAGTTTCCGGGTTTCCCTTTGAAAGGCATCCAATAAATAAAAAAAGTAAGGCTGCAAGGAAAATCTGGCCCTGATTCATCGAACTGCGAAGGTATCTCTCCCATATTCCACCTGAATTAAGGCAATGTTAAAGAATTGTTAAGTGATTTCCGAAATATCGCACCTTTGAAAATTTCCTGAATAAAAAATTCCTTCAGGTTTGCCTGTCAATGTTTTACCTATAAAAGGTGAATTTGGATAAGTTCCCTTGAAATCCGCCTCTCTAATAGTCCAGTTTTTCTCTGATGAGAAAAAAGTAAAATTTGCCTCTGAGCCTTCTTTAATTACAACTTCCTCAAGCCCTATAATCCTACGGTTGGCATTTCCCATCAGTTCACAAAGACGCTCAATAGAGACAATTCCATTTTTTACAAGAGCAGTATTTGCACTTGCATATGCTGTTTCAAATCCAGACATTCCTGCAACAGCACTCCAAAACTCAACCTCCTTATCTTCAGTACTCCTGGATTGATGACAGGTTATCATGGAATCAAACATTCCGGATTTAATCCCATTAATTAAGGCCTGCTGATCCTCCTTACCTGCAAGAGGTATGTCCCATTTTAAATTTGGATTAAAATCTGACAAATCTTCAGTAGTAAAGAATAGATTTTGGGGAGCAAAAGATACTGAATTTTTTAAACTATTTTTCTTACTAATAAATAATTCTATTGCGTTTTTCGTAGTGATTCCTATGAAGTGAATTTTAGCTTCTGTATGTTCCTGAATCTTCAAAATTTTAAATAACTCAATCTCTTCAGATATTTCAGGATAACTTTTAAATCCCAGCATTGCTGCGTCTGCAGATTCAACCGAAATTGCATTTCTGACAAGCGTAGAATTCTGAACTCCCGTAAACAAAAGACCATTAAAACCAGATAAATAGGTTGTTGCCAGATAAAAATAATCTCCGGGATAAGTACTGCCTATTCCATCACTAAAACCTACTGTTCCTGTTTGGTACATTTCATACATCTCGGAAAGCTTATTATGCTTTCTTCCTTTTGAAAATGCTCCGATTAATTCTACCTGAATCTCTTGACTTGCAATCATTCCTCTCATAGCCTTGCACATTTCAGCGGTATCAACAGATTGAATACCATTCGAATATGCAGCAAAACCAGTATACCCTCCTTTAATTGCTGATTTAATTGTTGATTCTAATGTACCACGCTGTTCGTTTCCGGGAATATTAATTTCTGTCATTAAATCAAACCATCCCGGGCTCACACAGGCACCTTTCAATTCAACAATATGCTTTCCAAATTTGCTTTCAATTTCCTGTGCAATGGATGTAATTATTCCATCCTTAATGCCTATGTCCATGGTCTGTCCTCTATATGGACTTCCGGAATCACAGATTAATATCCGCTTAAAAATATAGTCAAAATCAGGATGCATTTTTCAAGGGAGAATTATATTTTTTACTGATTACTGATGCTAAAATGGACTCAGAAATTAAAAAAACTAATCCAAGAATAACAAGTAATTTCCATAACTTAATGCCTTCGGAAGCTTGTATAATCCCTGAATCAAGTCGCAATGCTTCTGGGTCCAATACAGTAAAATTTCGAACGCCATACCTTTCAGCCCATTCCTCAATTTTTCCTTTATCCGGAAAATTCAAAAAAGACTCAACTGGATTCGCGTTCATTGAAAGTACGGCAAGTGTGTTTCCATTTTGTTCCAGTGTATAATGCCCTGGTTCTAAATGTAAAGAGGTAAAGCGTAGTACAACTTGCCCGGTTTGGTTAAATTGTTCTGGTATAAATTCCTTACCTGATTTATCTCTTAGTACTATAATCTTGTCCGATTCAGTTTGAACTTTGAATAATCCTCCGGAACCTAAGGTTATTGAATATTGATTTTGATTGGTTCCAGTGCCTATTGCTGTAATACGCTCCATAACAGGTGGAAATGAAGAATGATAGGGAAAGTCAGACCATTTTTCATCCGGTCTTGAAAGTAAAATAAAATACTTACCCATTCCAAAACTGCCTGAAACTAAAAAGGGCACTTCTGGTTCAGCAGAAAGTAGTACATCTGACCCTTTTCCTGAATTATATCCAAAGGATTGCATCAGTAAAGGTCCAACAAATTCGTTTTTACTATTTTTTTGAAAAACACCATCAAAAAAACCACTTTTTAGTGCAAGAGATTTCACTCTTTTTGGATTCTGATAAGTTTTTAATGGTAAAACCTGTCCTCCTTCAAGCCCTGCAATACAAGCATTTAGAGATGATAAATCTGTTTTCTCATCGGGGATTATCAACAACCCTTTTCCCTTTTGAACTGCGTTTTGTATTCCTTTTGAGATATAGGGTGGAATGATTCCTGAAACATCTGCAATTATAAAATCATAATTCGAGATTGAATTTCCATTTGCTGATTGAAAGCTACTGGTTTCAAGAACATAGGAAGTGGACAATTTAGAGTAAAATACATCCAGAAACTTATTAGGTTTCGTACTATATAAATATAATATTTTCTTTTTTTCGGGAACATTATAACTGAAAAAAATCTGATTATCAAACGCAACCTCATCTCCATTTAAAATGATGCTGCCAATTTGCCATCCTGGTGTTTCAACGGTATAGGAGGCCTCTCCTTTCCAAATACCTTTTTCTGTTTGTGAAGGTTCTGAAATGGATAGCTGTTTCTCACCCCCATAAATACTGATTTGCGGGGTTTCGGTTTCCTTTCCTTCGGAATCTTCTGTCCTGCTTAAAGTATATTCCAATTCGAATTTCTTGCCTTTTTCTGGGGAAAGCGTTTTAATAGAAAATTCTGAAAAATAATCATTTGGTTTATTTTCAAAATGTACCGGAACAAAAAGAAATTTTGGGGAGTTTTCACCAATTGATGTTGAAGTTTTTTTAACTTCTGAAAGAATTGTACTATTTTGAAAATCACTGATAACAATTAAAAGTCTGTTTGGATGCACTGCTCTTCTAAACAAACATTCTGTTTTACCTATTACATCTGAAAAATGTACTATCTGTCTGGAAAGCTCAAGGTTATCCAGCTTTTCTGCCTGACCTCCAGGTTCTGTAAAAAAAGGTTCGCAACCTACCTGTGACAGCACAGTAATAAAAACCTGATCCGATGCATTTAAATCTTTTAAAAGGTTTTTGGTAATTGTTCTTGCTTGCAATAATCCGTTTCCACCCGGACCAGTAAGGGACATACTGTAGGAATCGTCTATCAAAACCACTACCGACCGACCCCCTCCTTTGAGCACCTCGGAATTTTTATCCGTGAATACCGGATCCGCAAAAGCGAGAACTATAAAAATTATGGCTAAAATTCTTAGGGCTAATAAAAGCCATTGGGTAAGCCTGATCCTTCTAACTACATCCTTTTTTACCTGCTTTAATAAGGAAATATTACTAAAAAGAATTTTTTGAGGTTTCCTGAAATTGAATAAATGAATAATCACCGGAATAGCTATGGCAAATAAGCCCCAGAGAAACCCCGGTTGTAAAAAAGTCATGCGGTAAAATTAAAAAGAATGATCGGTCTTGGTTTTTGACCCAACGAAACATTTATTCAGTTTATTGAACGAATGTGTATAAAGTAGTAAACATTAATACCTAACCATTTGAATATTAACATGATAACCTTATTATTTATTCTATTTCCTGAAAAAAAAATAATTGATCTATTTTTTAAACTTATGATTATCAGTTCTTTAGAATTAAGAAAATAATCAAAAACTTTCTTTAGAATCCTTCTAAATAATCAAATCCACAAAAAAATAGGGTTTCTGGTTTTGAACAATTTTTAACCGCTGTTAACTTGCGCACGGTTTTAAATGGCTGTTGTGTCTCAAGATAAGGTTTCTTACTTCGAAAAAGCGTCAGTAACAGTGTCAAGGGTATGTTTTCCCAACGCTGGTAATCATTTAAGTATCTCTATTCCTTCGAATTTCAAACATCGTAATTCCCCTATGGCTGAATTATTTTTCAGGAGCTCCAGGTTGGCTTTCCTCACTGGTCTGTTTTTCCTGCTATTGCACTCAGGTAGTTCAGGCGTGTATGCCCAACCAGATGGAGCAGCTCTTTTCAAACAGAATTGTACCACCTGCCATGCTGTTGGCCAACAGGTTGTAGGTCCTGCTCTAAAAGATGTTCACAAACGAAGAGATGACGCATGGCTGTTAAAATTTATCAAAAATTCAACTGCAGTAATTGCTTCTGGGGATAAATATGCTGTTGACCTTTATAACAAGTTCAATAAAACCCAGATGCCTAGTCACGAATTCTTAAGTGATGATGATGTAAAGGCAATTATTGGATACATTAAAACAGAAAGCGAAGCTCCTGCTGTTGCCGCCGCTCCTGGCGGAGCAACGCCTGCTGACGGTGGTGCTTCTACTGGCATTGCAACTTCAACTCTCTTATGGGGCATTTTAGCACTTGTACTTGTACTGGTTCTCATTATTTTCCTACTTATTTTTATTACTACTCTCCTTATAAATGCACTAAAACATAAAGAAGCGAAGGAAAAGGGAGTGTTGGTTGAGTCGTTAGGTTCCTCTTGGAATATCTTTAAAAACAAATATGTAATGACGCTTTCTGCTTTTGTTATATTGATTGTAGTTACAAATGTCACCATTGATAAAGCGAGAAATGTAGGTGTTCATCAGGGATATAAGCCTATTCAGCCTGTTGCCTTTTCCCATAAATTACATGCAGGCCTATACCAACTTCAGTGTCAGACCTGTCATACCTCAGTTGAAAAAAGTAAGAATGCTAATATTCCTTCTGTGAATATTTGTATGAACTGCCACAGCTATGTGAAAAAGGAAAGTCCTGAAATTCAGAAATTGTATAAAGCTATTGAAACAGGTACACCGATTGAATGGGTAAGAATCCATAATCTTCCTGATTTCGTGTATTTTAACCACTCCCAACACGTAAAAGTGGGTGGCGTTGAATGTCAGGAATGTCACGGCCCTATTCAGGAAATGGATGTTGTATATCAATATTCACCGCTGACTATGGGCTGGTGTATTGAATGTCATAGAAAAAAAGAAATTGACATGGGTAAAAGCGAATACTACGTGAAAATCCATGAAAAGTATAAAGGCAAAGAAGAAGCCATTACTGTTGAAAAATTAGGCGGCCTTGAATGCGCCAAGTGTCACTATTAATCATTATTCCCTAAATTAAAATTATTCCTACCCATGCAGGAAACTAAAAAATACTGGAAAGGACTTGAGGAACTTAACCAAGATCCTGAATTCCTTAAACACAAGGATAATGAGTTCTTCGAAGAACTGCCTTTGGAAAAAGTGTTCCCCGAAAATCCCGGAACCCTCAATTCCAACAGACGTGATTTTCTGAAACTGTTCGGCTTTGGTATCTCGGCAGCAACTCTGGCTGCCTGTACCGATTCACCAGTTAAAAAGGCCATTCCTTACTTAATTAAACCTCAGGAAATAACTCCTGGCGTAGCAAACTGGTATGCTTCCACTTGTGGTGGATGTTCTACCGGTTGTGGAGTGCTTGTTAAAACCAGAGAAGGTCGTCCTATCAAAATTGAAGGAAATAACCTTTCATTTACTGGTGGTGGTATTTGCTCTGTTGGTCAGGCTACTGTTTTAAGTTTGTATGATCAGGCAAGAGCAACACACCCATTTATCAGTGGTAAAAAAGCAACCTGGGCGCAGACAGATAAAGAAATTCAGGATAAACTTGCTGCTATTAAAACCAATGGCGGTAAAGTCCATATTCTGGCAAACACTATTAACAGCCCTTCAACCTTAAAATTGATAGGTGAATTTTTAAGTGCTTTTCCGGGTAGCAGATTGGTTCAGTATGATTCTGTTTCTTATGCTGGTATTTTAGAAGCCAACCAGATTTCTTTTGCAAAATCGGTGATCCCATCTTACCATTTTGAAAATGCAGAAGTTGTAGTTTCTGTTGGCGCTGATTTCCTTGGAACATGGTTATCTCCTGTTGAGTTTTCAGCTCAATATGCGAAAGGCCGTAAAATAGCTGATAACGGAAAGCATATTAGCCGCCACATTCAGATTGAAGCACTGCTTTCTCTTACAGGTTCTAACGCTGATTTAAGAATTCCAGTTAAAGCATCTCAGGAAGAATTGGTTATTCTTGGTTTGTATAATGAGGTTGCCAAGAAAACTGGTGCTTCTGTACTTCCAGGTGTTGATGATGTTACTCCTGGTAAAATGCTTGCCACAGTTGCCGCTGAACTGGTTGGTAAACAAGGTAAAGCTCTGGTAGTAAGTGGCTCAAATGATGCAAATACTCAGGTTATTGTAAATTCTATAAACCACCTTCTGGGTGCTTATGGCTCTACAATTGATTTGAACAACTATTCAAACCAGTACAAAGGTTCTGATAAGGACTTCGCAGATTTAGTTGCTGAAATGAATCGTGGGGAAGTTTCAGGATTGATTGTTTACAATGCAAATCCTGCTTATAATCATCCAATGTCAAAAGCATTTGCAGAAGGACTTAAAAAAGTTTCGCTGACAATTGCTACCAATGACCGTTTGGATGAAACATCTTCTTTGGTAAATTATCTCACTCCTGATCATCATTATCTTGAATCCTGGAATGACTCTGAAGCAAAATCTGGAGAATATTCCATAACACAGCCAACCATACGCCCAATATTCAGTACCCGCCAGTTCCAGGAAAGCCTTCAAACTTGGATGGGTGGCTCTGCTGATTTCTATTCATACATCAGGAATACCTGGGAAGCTTCCGCATATAAAACACAATCTCAGTTTTTGCTGTTTGGTGATTTCTGGAATAATGCCGTTCACGATGGTGTGTATAAAACGACACCAAGTGCAATGGCATCTGCAACTCCTTCAGGTGATATCCTTGCAGCAGGTGAAGCAATAAAATCTGTTGCTGGAAAATCTGGAAAACTGGAAGTAGTTGTTTATGAAAAACTGGGACTAAAAGATGGTACTCATGCCAATAACCCTTGGTTGCAAGAATTTCCGGATCCAATAACTAAGGTTTGCTGGGACAATTATGTAACACTTGCTCCACGCTATGCTTCTGAACTTAATATCAAACAAGGTCAGATGGTTCAGCTTTCAGCCGGTGGTTATTCAGTAACTCTACCTGCTTTGCTTCAACCTGGACAGGCATTTGGAACTGCAGGTGTTGCACTTGGATATGGCAGAACCAAAGCTGGAAAATGTGGTGATAACATTGGACAAAATGCTGCTGGATTTTTCAGAAAAGAAGGTAACACCTTTGTCTCTACTCAGTATAATGCTGAAATAAAAGGATTAAGTGACATGTACGAATTGGCTCAAACCCAGGTACATGAATCTATGGAAGGCCGTGCAATTGTTAAAGAAACAACACTTGCTGAATTTGTTAATAATCCAGGTTCTGGTAATCCAGCTGTAACACTTGTTACTCCGGATGGTCCTCAAAAACCAGAAGTCCTTACCTTATGGGATAAGCACGATCATGAAAAAGGATACCATTGGGGTATGGTTATTGACCTCAATTCCTGCACTGGTTGTGGTGCGTGTATTGTAAGTTGTAATGCCGAAAACAATGTTGCCGTAGTTGGTAAACATGAAGTATTGGTTCGCCGTGAAATGCACTGGATTCGTCTGGATAGGTACTACGCTGAAGACAAGAATAATCCAGATAATGTGGATGTTGTTTTCCAGCCTATGATGTGCCAGCATTGTGATAACGCTCCTTGCGAATCCGTTTGTCCAGTACTAGCAACTGTGCATTCTGCAGAAGGATTAAATCAGCAAGTGTATAACCGTTGCGTTGGTACGCGCTATTGTGCAAACAACTGTCCTTATAAAGTGCGTCGCTTTAATTGGTTCCAGTATGCCGAAAATGACAAATTCGATTACAACATGAACAATGACCTTGGCAGAATGGTGTTAAACCCAGATGTTACTGTCAGAAGTCGTGGGGTAATGGAAAAATGTACGCTGTGTGTACAAAGAATTCAGGAAGGCAAGTTGAATGCTAAAAAATCTGGTCATCCTTTGGAAGACGGCAAGATCAAAACAGCATGTCAGGCAGTTTGTCCTTCCAATGCAATTGTTTTTGGAGATAAAAACAATCCTGAGTCCGAACTTTCCAAACTACTCGCTTCAAAACGAAACTATCAGGTACTGGAAGAAGTAAAAACGCTTCCAAACGTATCTTACCTTACCAAAATTAGAAACCGTAAAGCTTAATCGGTAAAACATTTTAGAATAGAAGAATCATGCAAGAATCAGTATTAAGGGAACCTTTGATCCTTGGTAAGAAGACTTACAGTCAGATGACCAATGATATCCTTGCGCCAATTGAACAAAAACCTGGTAAACTCTGGTTTATTGGATTTACGATAGCTTCAATAATGCTGGGTGTCGGGATGGCACTCATCGGGTATCTGTTTGTAACAGGTATTGGTGTGTGGGGTCTGAATAAAACCGTAGGTTGGGCTTGGGACATTACCAACTTCGTATTCTGGATTGGTATTGGGCATGCCGGTACTTTGATTTCGGCAATCTTATTGCTGTTCCGTCAAAAATGGAGAACATCCATTAATCGTGCGGCAGAAGCGATGACCATTTTCGCTGTAATGTGCGCAGGTTTGTTCCCTTTGATTCACATGGGAAGACCTTGGGTAGCTTTTTGGGTTTTACCTCTGCCAAATACGCATGGTTCACTTTGGGTAAACTTTAACTCTCCCCTGCTTTGGGACGTATTTGCGATCTCAACTTACTTTACTGTTTCACTGGTTTTCTGGTTTATTGGTTTAATTCCGGATTTGGCTACCATCAGAGATAAGACGACCAATAAAATCCGTAAAGTGATTTATGGAGTTTTGGCTATGGGTTGGACTGGCTCTGCAAGAACCTGGGCCCGATATGAAATTGTTTGTCTCATTCTGGCAGGTATATCCACACCTCTGGTTTTATCGGTACATACCATCGTATCCTTTGACTTTGCAACCTCAGTGATTCCGGGCTGGCATACCACCATCTTCCCTCCTTATTTCGTTGCTGGTGCGATTTTCTCTGGCTTTGCGATGGTGCAAACGCTGATGATTATTACCCGTAAGGTTCTACATTTTGAAGATTATATCACCATTCAACATATTGAAATGATGAATATGATCATCACCCTAACAGGTTCAATGGTGGGTGTGGCTTATATCACTGAATTTTTCATGGCTTGGTACTCTGGTGTAGAATATGAGCAATTTGCCTTCATCAACCGTGCAACCGGTCCTTTTGCCTGGGCATATTGGATTATGTTCTCCTGTAATGTAATTACACCTCAGTTATTCTGGTCAAAAAAATTAAGAGTAAGTCCTGTAGCAACATTCATCATTTCGATTTTTGTAAACATTGGAATGTGGTTTGAACGATTCGTGATTATCGTTACTTCCCTGCACAGAGATTACCTCCCTTCTTCCTGGTCAGATTATTCTCCTACCTATGTGGAAATTGGAATTTTCATAGGAACTTTTGGTTTATTCTTTACACTCTTTTTACTCTTTACAAGAGGATTACCTGTAATTGCTTTGCATGAAGTAAAAGGGTCCCTGAAATCCACAGGCGAAGAGTATAAAAAACGCCAAATGGAAGAAGAAAAAGCGAAAGCTGCAAAATCTAAAGAACCTGTTTTAGCATAATTAACCGAACAAGTAACCATCATGAGTAAAAAGTTTCTTTTAGGCGTGTATGACGATGAGGAAAAAGTCCTCAGCGCAATACATAATATACGCTCAGCAGGTAACGAAGTATACGATGTATACAGTCCGTTTGCAATCCATGGTATGGAGGATGCTATGGGCATTAAGCGGACAAGGTTAACTGTTGCTGCTTTTTGTTTCGGACTTCTGGGTTTTACCCTTGCCTTGTCCATGCAGGTGTTTATGCTGGTGATTGACTGGCCAATGAATATTGGTGGTAAACCATTTTTTTCTGGTCCATCATTTGTACCAATTTCATTTGAATTAACCATTTTGCTAACAGCACTTGGAATGGTCTTTACTTTCTTTTATGTAAGTAGATTGGCTCCAGGTATTAAAGCAGATATTCCAGATTTACGGGTAACTGATGATATTTTTATCCTTGCAATGGAATCATCTGGTAATGCTGCCAAGGACTCAGAAATTGCTGGTATACTTACCAGTCATGGTGCACTTGAAATCAGGGAAAGGGAGGTAAAAGCATGAAAAATATACTAATTCCTGTTTTAATGGCTGTATTATTATTGACAGCCTGTTCAAAACCTGAAAGTCCTGGAATAGAATATGCTCCGGATATGTATCATAGCCTCGCCTACGATCCATTGTCCCAGAAGGACCCTAATACCATCACTGCGGACAAAAAGAATATGATTGATCCGGTGAAAAATACCATCGCAAGAGGTAACATGATGTACCAATATGCTTTGAAAAATACCCCTGAGGATTATGAACTTGCAGGAACTACTATCAAAAATCCTTTACCTGTAACTGAAGAGAACATTGCTGAGGGTAAAAGACTATTTTCAAATTATTGTCAGGTATGCCACGGAGAAAACGGTATGGCTGATGGTCCTATTGTTGCAGCAGGGAAATTTCCTCCTCCTCCAGCCTACAATTCACCCAGACTTAAAGATATGCCTGAGGGTAAAATGTTCCATTCCATCACTTATGGAAGGAATATTATGGGATCCTATGCTTCTCAGTTAAATCCTGAAGAACGTTGGAAAGTAATCATGTTTGTTCAAACACTTCAAAAACAGTAATCATGGGACATACACATACTGTATCTTATGCAGAAAAATTCACTCCTTCTGCAGGGTTAAAAAAGTCTCTTGTCATAATCATCGTTATTGGTGTGGTAATAGCTGCACTAGGGTTGATTTTGACCATAATGGGAGAAGGTGCTTCTGAAGGTCATGGAGCTACCGCAGGACATGAGGCTGCCGCAACGCATGAAGCTGCACATACAGCCAATACTCCTCACGAGCATAGTGCTGAACATCATGGTGGGCCAGTTTGGCTTACCAGATTCTGGTCAGCGTTATTGATGAATAATTTCTTTTTCCTTGGAATTTCCCTACTATCGGTATTTTTTATTGCAATAAACTACCTTGCATCTGCTGGCTGGTCTGCTGGACTAAAAAGAGTACCTGAAGCTATGTCTGCTTTTCTGCCTTATGCAGGAGTGGTCATGGTTGTAATCTTCCTGTTGGGAAAAGGCTCTTTGTACCACTGGACAATGGAAGGAATAACTGATCCTTCATCTCCAAACTACGATTCTATCATTGCAGGAAAGGCGCCTTATTTGAATGTACCTTTCTTCGTCGGGAGAATGATTGTGATTATTGGAGTTTGGTCTTTGTTTGGCATGCTTTTCCGTAAATATTCAAACTTGGAAGACAATACTGGTTATGGCGACTTAACTTATTTTCATAAATCTTTCCGTTTATCGGCAATTTTCCTTCCGCTGTTTGGAGTATCTGTTTCTCTGGCAGCATGGGACTGGATGATGAGTATAGATTCCCACTGGTATAGCACCATTTACTCAGTGTATTGCTTTGCAACGTTGTTTGTAAGCTGTATGATTATGATGTCCCTACTCATCATTTATCTGAAAGAAAATGGATATTTGGAAAATGTGAACGAAAGTCATCTTCACGATATTGGTAAATTCATTTTTGCCTTCTCTGTATTCTGGGCTTACATTTGGTTATCTCAGTTCTTGCTGATTTGGTATGCAAATATTCCTGAAGAAGTATTGTATTACATTCCAAGATTTAAAGGACATTATCAGCCTCTTTTCTTCTTGAATCTGATTGTAAATTTTGTTCTTCCGTTGCTTTACTTAATGACTAGAGATGCGAAAAGAAAAATGCCCGTTTTGAAATTCGTTTCTGTGATATTATTAGCAGGTCACGTATTGGACGTTTATCTACTGGTTATGCCTGGAACTGTTAAGGACAATAATGGAATGTTGATTGAAGTTGGTTTGTTCTTAGTTTACCTTGGTGCATTCCTGATGGTATTTTTCAATACCCTTGCGAAACACAGATTGGTACCGAAAAATCATCCTTACCTAGAAGAAAGTTTACATCACAATATTTAAAAAATGTAAAAAGGTTATCAGAAATGGTAACCTTTTTTAATTCCTCTATTTATGAGAATCAATACTTTTTTTGGATTTGGAAACGCAATGGCAATCCTACTGTTTTTTCCATTCATGGTACCAAATAACTTTTCGGTTAGTTTTATACAGACTATAAAAACCGAAACCACTATAGAATCTATTGAAGAAGATTATGATTATGCTAAATATTACCTTGTAATAGCAGATTCAGGACATTCCTTTGCTTTATTACATAAAACCATGTTTGAACTGAATTCTAAAACAGGCATAGCAATAGACACCATGGGGAGAATTTATGACTCAAAAACAGATAAAATCATTTTACCCTATGACGATACCGATGAAATGTATGCCGGACAATATTTCCCAAGACGGTTCCCATCCGAACATTTGAGCATGGAATATTTAAATTTTTATTCTCCTAAAGCAGACACTGGAACTATCGCTCTCCTTGCAGGAATCTTTGAAGAAAAAAAGAAAGCAGATTCCCTGCTAAAAGTACTTAAGCCTGTTATTAAATCAGCTTATATTCAAAAAGCCAGCGTATATGTTGGGTGTATGCATTAGGATTTTATCCTTAATCCTTACAAAATTTCAAAGTTTGGGCATACCCATCAATAGAGAGCTTTACAAAATAAATTCCAGGAATAAAGTCTTGAACATTCAATTGTATACAATTTTCTCCGGGGAGTATGTTTTCAGTATCTTTATTTAACACTCTACCATTTAAATCAGATATTTCAAGAAGTACCTCACCATTTTTTTCGGCAAGTATCTGCAAATAGGATTCCTCAATAGCAGGGTTTGGAAATAGGGTGGCTGAAAGGGGGATTAGGGTTTCTGGAAAAATTGAAGTTGTGGTGTCGTCCTGGAATTTGACAATAAAGGCATCAACATCTAAACCAAAATTTGTTTGGTATGCGCCAATTGTTGAAATAGATGTTGTACTTGTAGTTGATCCTGCAACATAAATGGAATTATTTTTATCATTAGTTATACAAAAACCAATTTCCAAATCATTTCCACCATAATAAGTTGCCCAATTACAATTACCATTGGAATTAAATTTAACTACAAATGCATCATATAATCCATTTAAATTTGCTTGAAATGCACCTATGGTAGATATATTTGAAGAAGATTCAGTTAAACCTGTTGTTATAACATTTCCATTAGAATCAGCCAATAAAGCAATAGCATTATCATTATCAACATCACCAAAATAAGTTCCCCATAAAATTGTACCATTTGAATCAAACTTTGCTATAAAAGCATCGGTATATCCTTTATAATTTGTTTGATATGCTCCATTTGTTGCAATGGAACTTGAACTTTCCGTTTTCCCTGCAACAAAAATATTGCCAGATCCATCAGTGGTAATAGCATTGCATAATTCTAATAAATTACCCCCGTAATATGTGCCCCAAATACGTATTCCAAGAGAATTAAATTTAACAATAAATGCATCTAGATATCCTCCTAAACTATCCTGATGCACTCCACTAGTGGAAATTCCTAATGAGCTGGAGGTATAACCTGTAACTAACACATTTCCATAAACATCAGTAGTAATACCATAGCCACATTCTCCATTAATTCCTCCATAATAAGTTCCCCAAAGTTGAAAACCTGATGAATCAAAAGCCACAACAAAAGCATCATCACTACCTCCACTAATTGGTTGATGCGCATTACTTGTACTAATATTAGAAGTACTATTTGTATTACCTGTAAGGTAAATGTTTTGTAATTTATCCATTGCAATACTATAACTTATGTCATATTCATTGCCTCCAAAATAGGTTCCCCAAATTAAGATTCCAACTGAATCAAACTTTGCAATAAAGGCATCACCAAATCCTCCTCCAAAACTTGGTTGAAAAGATCCTGCAGTAGCAATACCTGTGGTGCTTTCTGTCCAACCGGTAACTAATACGGTTCCAGAATATTCTTCAATATCTTCGGAGTTATCTATGACAATTCCATAACATACATCACCCTTATTACCACCATAGTATGTGCACCACAATCGTGTTCCAGAAGAATCAAATTTCACTATAAAAGCATCATATATTCCACCACCATAATTTGTTTGGTGAACTCCTATTGTTGAAATAGCGCTTGTACTATATGTAAAACCTGTACCCAATACATTACTTAAACAATCAGTTACAATTCCCCTACAATCTTCATATCCACTCCCCCCATAATACGTTCCCCAAAGTCTGGTTGGTGGATCAATTCTGATAGGCAATTCTGGATGATAATTTTTAACTGAAAAACTTACTTCTTCTCCGTTCAATTTCCAGCTGGCTTCCAAGCTTTTACCGGATTGAAATACCTTTAACCCTCCTTCTTTAATGGTACCATAAGGCGTTTGCATCACTAGGTTGCCTTCGGCATCAATGCTTAAGTTTGCTCCTTTGATTGTGAACTTAATTTTGTTTAAATCTGAGGCTTGATGCACTATCCAATCGGATTCCAGAATTCCATCTTTGCTGTAATATTCCAGGTCAATGCCTTGCCAAATATTTTTTAAGGTGACTTTTTCATATTTACGAACGTATAAGGCAGGCTCAACTCCTTCTGGTACATTGTAGTAATTGTTGTAGTCTTTCGAAGGATTGCTTTTGATAATTTCCATGTTGGGATTGTTATTTACCCAACGTACATCTACTCGGTAAATCCCAATTTGATCTGGTACCATTTCTGCTTCTTTTCCGGGTAAATGCCCTTTTCGAAAGTGCTCTTCAGCAGGCTTTATAGATTCCACCTTAGTCATTTGGTAGCTGATACCATTGGCGAGCACATGATGTACCAAACCATTGGCTTCTCCGCTGAACAATACATCGGGCCGTGGTTGCCAGTTTTGGTCTTTGATTTGACCTTTGTTCTCCTCAAAAAGGTAAGTATTTTTTGCAGATGCATGGAGCATTTGATTGGCATCTTTGTTGCCTGCAAATGCAGTGAGGGATAAGAGACTAAATATCCCAATGAATAAGTGGTTTGGTTTATTTTTCATGTTTGAATATACCAAAGAAAAGGAATACTTACAAAAATTTTATTTTTTAATGGTTCCTTTAAATAATGCCCTACTGTTTAAACGCCCTTTATAGTTATCCTGATGGTTTAAACCCATATTCCCTGTACTTTTGCAATAGAACAAAACACCTATTTATGGCCAATCAGGAAGCGTTTATTAAAAGCATTACCACTTCATTTTCTTCTTCAGAGCCCCATATTTACCTGGGTGCAGGGGTTTTGGAGGGTGAAATTCTTGCAGATGCGAAAGTGTTGCTTCCCTTGCGCATGATGAACAGGCATGGGCTGGTAGCTGGCGCGACAGGGACAGGCAAAACCAGAACCTTGCAAGTTTTGGCGGAACAATTATCCGATGCGGGTGTTCCTGTGTTTCTCTTAGATGTGAAAGGGGATATTTCAGGCATCAATGAACCCGGGCAAACCAATCCTAAATTAACTGAAAGAGCAGCCAAGCTGAATATTGATTTCGTACCCAATGGGTTTCCTGTTGAATTGTATTCCTTAAGTGGAAAATCAGGTGCTGTGATGCGGGCTACTGTACTGGAGTTTGGTCCAGTGCTGTTATCAAAAGTGTTGGAACTAAATGATACACAAACAGGGACTTTGGCAGTATTGTTTAAATATGCAGATGATCATAAACTGCCTGTAGTAGATTTAGAGGACTTAAAAAAATTACTTTTTTACCTTGCAGAAGGTCCGGGTAAGGAGGAAATAAAAGAATCTCTTGGCAAAATATCCACCTCAACTTCGGGTACAATTCTACGGAAGATAACTGCCCTGGAACAGCAGGGATTAGGCTCCATGTTTGGGGAACCTTCTTTTGACATTTATGATTTACTTTCAAAAATTGATGGAAAAGGGGTAATCAGTTTATTAAACATTTCTGATGTCCAGAATCAACCAGATTTATATTCTACATTTCTGTTGAGTTTGTTGGTAGAGTTATATCAGGAGTTGCCAGAAGCCGGCGATTTGGACAAACCAAAACTTGTGTTTTTCTTAGACGAGGCGCATCTTTTATTTAAAGACTCTTCTAAGGCTTTCCTTGAGCAAATAGAGCAAATAATTCGATTGATTCGTTCCAAAGGCGTTGGCGTGTTTTTCTGTTCTCAGTCGCCTCAGGATATACCTGAATCTGTATTGGGACAGTTGGGAAATCGCATTCAACATGCGTTGAGAGCTTTCACCCCAAATGATGCAGACAATTTGAAAAAGACAGTAAAAACATTTCCAAGATCTGATTTTTATGAAATAGACCAAGTTTTGCTCAATATGGGCATTGGTCAGGCATTGGTTACTGTTCTCAACGAAAAAGGCATTCCCACCGAAGTTGCACATACGCATCTTACGCCACCCAGAGCTGTCATGGGACCTTTGGAAGAGTCAAAAATTCAAGCTTTACTTCAGGAATCTGAGTTATACAAAAAATACCAGGAAAGTGTAGATCCTGTGAGTGCTCAGGAAATTCTGACGGAGCGAATAAATGCTATGCAGGAAAAAGTGGACATTGCTAAGTCGGAATTCGAAACACCTGTGAGAACTCAAAGACCTGGGAAAAGCACTGTAGAACAAATTTTTGCAAGTCCAATAACCAAGGAAATTGGTAAACAAGTAGTTAGAGGAATCTTTGGAATGATTTTTGGAGATTCGGGGACAAGATCTACCTCACGGAGAAAGAAAAGGTAGAAAGTGATTTTTAAGAAAGGGGAAAATATGTGCTTCTTCTCCCCTTTCTTAGTGAGCTACATTATTTTTGTTTAAAAAAATCAATATTTGAAATCAGGGATACTTGCAATGTGTGGTTATTTTCCACTTTAATACCATCTGATTTAAATAGCAATTGATTCATATACCCAAGTTCCACTCTGCCCAGGCCTTTGAACTTATGCCCAAGGGCAATGTAAGCTCTGTTCTGATCAAAGATATTGTATTGTACATGTTGTCCAAAGGAAACCCAAAGTTCATCATAGGCTGAAATATAGGTGGACTCATCTTCAATTGTTTTTCCTTTGAATGGTACTGAAACGCGCGTTAGAAACCTAAATCTGTTTTGGTAGACAGATGGTCCAGGTTCCCAGACTCCATTTTGAAGGGTTGGATAAAGGATAAATCTCTGTTCTAAGCGATACCGTGTAATTACTTCAAATCTTTCAATCTGGTTTTTCACCTGAATTTGTTCCCAGATTCTATGTTCCGGGAACTGCGTTTTTACCGCAAATTCACCGTACGGATAGGTTTCCACAAAGCAATACCCTACGGTTGCAAAAGCCTGTTTATTGAAATAATAATTGATTCCAGGCCTAAGCAACAATTGATCGGGTTTTGTGATAATCTCATTTCTTCGCCATTGGGCTTCAAGATGTACGCCCCATTTAGGCGAAATTTTATGATCTCCGAAATACATATACCAGCCATTGCTATTTTCGGTATACTTCCTGGGGTTTTGTGCAGACAAAACTGACACAATGCTTGTAAAAAGCAAAATTAAGATTAGTTTTTTGTTCATTTAATTTGTTCTGATGTAAAAAAAATACTGTCAATTAAAAATCGAGAGACAGATCAGAACAGAAAATGCTTCCAGGAACAAAAAAGAATGTAAAAAGGTAACTTAGAATAATTTACTTTATTAAAATAAAATCGAATAACATCAAATTGTGATATATTGAGTAATAATAAGCTATTCGATTGAAGTACTTCAGGGAAATCATCTTCCTCAGCATCTTCAGTTAAAGTACATTCTGAAAAACTTCCAGTATCATTGCATAGGGATATAACGCTCTCTTTGCCAGAAGGTTGAGTTGATATAGAGTTTTGCCAAAATGGATAAACTACCTGAGTTCCCAACAACAGGAAAAAGGCTGAAAGAGATATAATCAGATGTTTATTACCCAATGACAAAACGATTTGGAAATTTCAATAGGAAGTAATTAATTGAAATGTTTATTTATTTATCTTTTTTAAATAAATACAAGGTCTCTTGGGCTTCTAATTTCAATCATTGAATAACCAAGTCTTAAATTTACGGAATTATAAGCCCTAATTTTATCCAAGTTTACGTAATATTTATAATTCCAACTTACGAAAACATCTACTTTATTAATTGTAGCCATTGCTATATGCAGGCATAATTCCAAACCAAATTGGCTAGTAACCTGATCGTCAATATAGGATTGAGCTAAATCATAACAATCCTTTGAAAGTTTAATTCTTTCAACTCTATCAGAAGAGTAATTCAAAAAAGGGGCATTTATTGGGAATAGCATACTTGTCAATTCTACCTCCAGCAATTCAGATATAACAAAAATAACTTCATCATTATCTAACCGATCATACAGTTTTGTAGTAGCTTCTTTGTACTTCTCGTCATAGTATCCGACTACCACTGAAAGGTCAATATAGTATCTCTGTTTCAAATAATTTTATCTTATAAATGGCTGAGAGGATTCTTCTTGAAAAGTTTGAGGCAAATATTGATGATTTTTAGCATTCCGCAATGCAAAGAATCAACGAATCTATCGTGTCATTAGTATAAATGGCACAGGCAAGCCATTTTAAGCAAAAAAAAGCTGCCTTTTCAGGCAGCTTTTAGAATAATAATTTAGAAAATCAATTTTCTGATTGAGGAGATTCAGCTTCTGGGGCCTGAGCCTCAGTAGTTTCCTCTGTTTCTGGCTTTGCAGCTTCTTCGGTAGTAGCTACTGGAGTCTCTGGTGCAGGTTCTGCAGCGAAAAGGTCGGCAGCTGGTTCTTCAGCTTTTTCCTTTGCTTTTGCAGGTGCTTTTTTAGCTTTTTTAGCCGGAGCTGCTTCAGCAACAGGTGTTTCTTCCGTAGAAGCAGTTACCTCAGGAGCATCTGATTCCGTAGATACTTCTGCTACAGGAGCATCTGTTGTTTCTTCAGTAGATGTTTCAGCTTCAGCATTGGCAGGAGTAATTTTGGTTAATCCTTTGGCCAGTTTTTTCTTAGCAGTTTCTTGTTCAGAAGCTAAAAGATTGGCTTTTAGTTGAGATAAAGCATCAATATCTCCCAGAGTTGCTTTTTCAGCAACCTGTGATTTTGCTTTAACCGCAGATGCTTTTTTAGCTGGCTTTTCCAATTGTCCTGCTTCTTCCTGAGCATCTTTCCATGCTTTAGTATGGGATAGAACAATTTTCTTGCTTTCTCTGTGGAACTCAATAACCTTGAATTCAGCAGCATCTCCACCTTTTAAGGTTGGCTTGCCTTTATCTACTGCAAGATGTTTGGTTGGAACAAATCCTTCAATACCGTATTCCAATTCAAGGATAGCTCCTTTATCTGTCATCTTGGTGATATTACCTTGGTGAACAGAACCTTCGGAGAATATTGTCTGGAAGGTATCCCATGGATCTTCTGTAAGTTGTTTGTGACCTAAGCTCAGCCTGCGGTTTTCAACATCGATTTCGAGAACAAGCACTTCGATTTTTTCATCTTTTTTGATGAATTCTGAAGGATGCTTAATTTTCTTAGTCCAGGAAAGATCAGATACGTGTACCAATCCGTCAACACCTTCTTCAAGTTCAACGAAGAGTCCGTAATTGGTCATGTTTCTTACAATACCGGTATGACGGGTATTGAGTGCAAATTTAGTGCCGGCATGTGTCCATGGATCTTCAATGCCTTGTTTGATACCAAGGGACATTTTCCTTTCATCACGGTCAATGCTTAGGATAGTAGCTTCAACTTCTTCTCCAGACTTATAGAGTTCAGTTGGGTTTTTCAGGTGTTGGCTCCAAGACATTTCACTTAAGTGAACGAGGCCTTCAACGCCAGGCAGGATTTCAACGAAAATACCGTAATCGGTAACCGTAACCACTTTGCCTTTGATTTTATTGCCAACCTGAAGATCTTCTGTAAGCTTATCCCAAGGATGTTGTTCAAGCTGTTTCAGACCTAAGCTGATTCTTTTCTTTTCATCATCAAAATCAAGTACAACGACATTGATTTTTTGATCCAATTTAAGAACTTCTTCAGGGTGATTAATTCTTCCCCAGCTGATATCTGTGATATGGAGTAAGCCATCAAGGCCACCCAAGTCAACAAACACACCGAAGTTGGTCATATTCTTAACGGTACCTTCGAGTACCTGACCTTTTTCAAGGTTTTTAAGGATTTCACCTTTTTGAGATTCAAGATCTTTTTCAATCAGCACTTTATGGCTGATGACCACATTTTCATGTGGGTGATTGATTTTCACAACCTTGAATTCCATTTTTCTTCCGAGGTAGGAATCAAAATCGCGAACAGGTTTAACATCAATTTGAGAACCAGGAAGGAAAGCTTCCACGCCTTCGATGTCAACCACAAAACCACCTTTGGTTCTGCGGCGGATAATTCCTTCAATGATGGAATCTTCAGTGAGGGCAATGTTGATTTTTTTCCAGGTACGGACTGCATTTGCCCTTTTTCTGGACAATACCAATTGACCCTTTTTGTCTTCAACAGTATCCAGATATACTTCAACCGAATCGCCGACTTTCATGTCTGGCAGGTCTCTGAATTCTGATACTGGTACTACGCCTTCGGATTTGAACCCGATATTGAGTACAACTTCTTTTTCTCCGATGGAAACGATGGTACCGTTTACGATTTGTTTTTCGCTTACGACCGACAAAGTACCCTCGTACAGTTTTGACAAGCGTTCGCGCTCGTCGTCTGAGTAATCCTCAACTTCATTCCAACTGAAGTCGTTTTGTGATAAAACACTGGATTTGAGTTCAGCAACCGAATTTATTTCGGCCTCGTGATCAAGTAGTTCTGATTCTTTTTTCCCGTTAGTTTCTGACATTAATTAATTGAATCCTTTCTCCCTTTTTTAAAAGGAATTGCAAAGGTATACCTGACGCATCACATTACCAACGCTTTATCCGGTATTTCCAACGAAAAAATATCCGGACAGGATAAAAGTTCCCAATTGTCTTATTTTCCCTACAGTTTTACGCGCATAAATTCCTTTATAAAGCCTTATACAATGGTCTTGTGAAAACGAAAGTAAAAAAGCTTCGTATATTCGAATCCCGATTCAGGCGCAATGAACGAGACTGTATATAAGTTCCAGGAGAAATTCGAGGCCACTTTTTTTCCTAAACACCAGAACGCCATTTATAAGAGGCTTGAAAGCAAGCATTCTTCTGTAGAAATTCTGGAAAATGACCCTTTGGGTACAGAAATGATACTCAATATTGGTCCCCAGCATCCTGCCACGCATGGTGTGTTACGGGTTGTAACCAAGCTGGATGGCGAAAACATTGAAAAATGTGTTATTGATGTAGGCTATCTGCATCGTGGCATTGAGAAAATTGCCGAAAATAAAACCTATCAGGAGTTCATGCCCTACACGGATCGCATGGATTATCTGGCTCCTTATTCCAATAATGTAGCGCTTTGCCTGGCAGTTGAAAAAATTGCAGGAGTTGAAGCTCCCATTCGTGCTCAATATATAAGAACTGTTGCCTGTGAACTTGCCAGGATTTCAGCTCACTTACTTTGGCTTGGCACAATGGTAATGGATGCCGGTGCTATTTCCATGTTCATGTGGACTTTCCGTGAGCGTGAAAATATTTACACCATATTTGACAAGTTAGCTGGTGTAAGATTTACGGTGAGTCATTCCCGCATTGGTGGTGTCCAGTTTGACATGACCGAAGAAACCCAGAAAATGATTCTGGATTTTCTAAAGAAATTCAGAGTTGAGCTGAAAGGCTGGGTAAAACTCCTTGCGAAAAATGCCATCTGGTTAAACAGAAATATCGGTGTTGGAGTCGTAACTAAAGAAGATGCTATTGCGCAAGGATTTACGGGTCCATCTCTTCGTGGTTCTGGTGTCCCATTGGATATCCGTACTTTCGAACCTTACCTTGTGTATGATCAGGTTCAGTTTGACATTCCCGTTCGTGAGGAAGGGGATTGTTTCTCAAGGTATTATGTACGTATGGATGAAATGGAGCAAAGCATACGCATCATTGAACAGTGTTTGGCTAAAATGCCTCAAGGCATCATTCGTGTAGACAATGCCAAAAAAACGTATCCTTCAAAAGATGAGGTTTATTATTCTATGGAAGGTCTGATTCATGACTTTATGATGACCGACGTAGGTATTTGTCCTCCAAAAGATGCAATGGCTTACCATGCGATAGAATCACCCAAAGGCGAATTAGGATTCTACATTCATAGCGATGGCACTGGTTCACCGTGGAGAATGAAAATCAAATCTCCTTCATTTACCAATCTTCAGGTATTGGAAAAAATGATGGAAGGCGCCATGGTTTCAGATACCGTTGTTCTCATTGGATCTATTGATCCTGTAATGGGAGAAGCCGATAAATAGGCTGGATTTTTTTATTTTTGTCTTTCATCAGGAAGCATTTGCTGCTTTCGTAACTGATTTTTGCTGAGAAATGGCTGAATTTTATCCCATTTTACTGCTCACCTTTCTCGCCTATTTTATAGGAAGTATACCTTCTGCTGTTTGGATTGGTAAATATGTATATGATGTAGATGTCAGGGAGTTTGGTTCAGGAAATGCAGGAAGTACAAATACCTACAGGGTTTTGGGGGCCAGGGCAGGGATTTATGTACAGATACTGGATATTTTCAAAGGGTTTATAGCTGCTTCGCTGGCAGGCATTTTTTACCGCAATTTTGGTTTTTTCAACTCTCACTATTTTGCCTTACTGCGATTGGTCTTTGGATTGGCAGCAGTGGTGGGTCATATTTATCCGATTTTCGCTGAAATGAGGGGAGGAAAAGGCATCAATACTTTGCTTGGAATGATGATTGCCGTGCATCCGTGGGCTACACTGGTGTGTGTGCTGGTATTTATTTTGGTGTTGATGAAATGGAAATACGTTTCTCTGGGTTCAATTTTGGCAACTCTTGCTTTCCCCTTATTTTTAATTGTAACAATACTGTTTTTTTCAGCCAATCCTGACCCGGTGTTGGTTGGATTTGGCTTCGTTATCTTCATACTTGTGGTTTACACGCACCGCTTGAATATACAACGATTACTCCGTGGGGAAGAAAGTAAGGCTACTCTGAGTTTTCTGAAGCGGAAGAAGGAGTGAATATACTTTAATCAGCAGATCTCTAATATTTCGAGCTGATTTTTACCCATTGACAGGGTATCTCCGGTTTTCTTTCCGTAGGCCTGCTTACCAAACGGACTTTCAGTATTCACACCAATTATTCTTTCTTTATCCAACACAAAATCTACGCCTCCGGCTAAGGGATGCAGGAAAAAAATTCTGTCATCGGAGGATTTAAAGAAAGTGCCACTCCGGATTTCGTCGTAGTTGGCAGAAATATTTTCTAATTGTTTGAGGAGTTCTGAGTACTTTTTAAGTGATGCCGCATATTGTGATAACAATTCCGGATGCTCACTTTTTTCCCCTTCAAAATTATCCCCACCTTTGGCATCGGCTTCAACATAGGCTTCATTCAGCTTGTTGAGCTCTGCTTTTAAATGGGCAATATTTTGGGCGATTGTATTCCTCAGTTCACGGAGGATTCTTTTCTTATCCATAGGCCCGAAAAAAGAATCGCAAAATTAAGAAGATTCAGATTTATTACAAATTGATTTTTCAGAATGTAGGACAGTTTCCCGTACTTTGAACCGGGATGCAATTCAGACTGGAGCCAACCTCGCCGGCAAGCAAAGCAAGAGCCGGTATTTTAACCTTAAGTCATGGGGAAGTGCCAACCCCTATTTTTATGCCAGTTGGTACCGTCGGTAGCGTTAAGTCGCTTTCTCAGGAAGATCTGGAA
>Ga0114980_10000175_pt1 | contig 43212 bp, 37 predicted proteins | sample S_140806_EF_Meta_FD_87018 | JGI IMG/M metagenome (GOLD analysis project Ga0114980, IMG submission 87018) | Freshwater microbial communities from Lake Simoncouche, Canada to study carbon cycling - S_140806_EF_MetaG | ecosystem: Environmental > Aquatic > Freshwater > Lake | place: Lake...
CAATTGCTTCATCCGCTGCTCAAGATCGCGTGTGAAAACATTCATTGCACGAGCCTTATCCTGCAGATACAATTCCTTGTACGAACTCATGGCGAAAGGCTCTCCATATTCAATATACAATCCGCTTCTGAACTTCCAAGGATTGGCGGAGTAATTAATTCCCACCGGGACAATCATCAAGTCAAGGTTGAAATCATTCTTCTCTTCTGAACCGAAGGCAATACGTGCAGAACCTTTCTTCAATTTGCGCAAGCGACGCTCTTGAATGCAAAGTCCTTCAGAGAAAATAATGATTGCCTTATTCTCTTCGAGCATCTTACTGCATTTGTCGAATGTTTCATCATTCTTCTGCAGGTTCTCAGCACCTTCAAGCAAACGATAAATAGGGATGATTCCAATAAAAGTGAGAAACTTCGCCAGCATCTTTTTTCGGAAGACATCTGAACGAGCAAGAAACCAGGTACGTCGATGCAAAGCTGATCCAACCATGATTGCATCCATGAATGCATTCGGATGATTCGAGCAAAAAACGACTGGCTTGTCCAACGGAATTTTATCCAACCCCGCGGTATGCTTCTTCCTATTGAAACGATAGAAATATCCTAACCAAACGTTGAAGGAATACCAGAGATAATAATAGAAAATATGACCAAAGAGTCGCACGGCTCAAAGATAATGAAAGTAGCGGGTGCGGCAGTGTGCTGCCATTAGTCGGAGTTCGTTTGGAATGATTAAATTTGAGATGCTGGTTAAATCCATACAAAATGAAAAAACTCCTATTCCTTCCGCTACTGATTATCGGAATCAATGCGAACGCTCAGCGTTTTCTAAGAACTGAAAGTTCCGGACCATTGACCTTTACTGAAATGCAATTACAGTTCAATGAGTGGGCAGACACAACCAATCTGGAACGTGAAAAGGGCTGGAAATTTTTCAAACGTTGGGAGATGGAAGTCCTGATGCACACCGACGGCAGCGGAGAGCCAGGTGATCCAACGGAATATTATCAAGCAGCTTCAAACTCAGCAACGCAACGTCAACCGTCAAATCCCAATGAAGTAGCATACAACGCTTGGTTTCCTGTAGGACCTGATTACGTTCCTAATAACCTCACAGGCTATATGGAAAACGGTATAGGCAGAATCAATTGTATTACGTTTCATCCGACGGATCCTAATACCTACTACATTGGTGTTGCCCAAGGAGGTGTCTGGAAAACTACGAACAATGGAGCGAGCTGGACTCCCCTCACCGATCAACTGCCTATTCTTCGTGTGAGCGATATCACATTAGATCCAAATGATCCAGATAGCACGATGTACATTTCCGTATGTGATTTCGAATACATTGGATTTGGCCTGTATTTGAACGGAAGAAAAAGAAATACACACTATGGACTTGGAGTTTACAAATCCACTGATGCCGGTGCAACTTGGCAACCTACAGGTCTTTCATTCCTCTTGAGCGATGGAGATGCATCATTGATCCGCGAAGTGATTGTTAATCCTGCTAACAGCAATGAAGTTTTAGCATGCGGAACCAGCGGGATGTATCGTTCAACAGATGCAGGTGCATCATGGACTCAAGTAAACAACGGACTTTTTTGGGATATGGTACAGGATCCTAACACACCAAGTACATTGTATGCCGCCACAGGATGGGTTGCTACAGCAAATACAGGAAGTGCAGCTGTATTCAAATCAACAAACTTCGGACTCACATGGAATATGCTGAGCACAGGAATGCCCGCAACAGGAAGTATCCAACGAGTTAAGCTCGCCATTGCGCCGAGCGATGTCAACTACGTATACGCCATGACCACTGATATCAATGGAGGTCTCTACGGAATTTACAAAAGCACGAATGCAGGCAACAGTTGGAATTACCTTTCGCCTACACTCAATATTCTTGAATGGAATGACGGAACAGGAGGCGGCGGACAAGGCTCGTATGATCTTGGATTAGTGGTGAGTCAAACCAACCGCGATGAACTTTTCGTTGGCGGTATCAATGTTTGGGGCTCTACCGATGGCGGAGTCACTTTTGATCCTGCAAGTCACTGGACCTTGGGATATGGACCAACACTTCACGGGGATATTCACTACATCGCGCAGCAACCCGGAACTGGAAATTATTTTGTATGTTCAGACGGAGGAGTGTATCGTACGGCGAGTATTGTTACACAAACATGGAACAGTGCCAATAATGGCAATCCTTGGACTACACAATGGGTAAATATCAGTAACGGAATTCAGGTCACTTCTTTCTATCGTCTCTCGAGCTCACGAAATACAACGGGCAGATTAGTTGCGGGTGCGCAAGACAATGCAACTTTCTACTATGACAATGCGCAGTGGAGTACGATTTTCGGTGGTGATGGAATGGACAACTATCTTGATCCTTTGAATGATGACATGGTGATCGGAGCTAGTCAGTATGGAGGATTCTACCAATCATTTGATGATGGCTTGTCTAATAGCGGAATGAACCCTAATGTGAATGGTGAAGCAGGAGAATGGACGAGTCCAGTTGTTGCTGATTACAATAATCCAGGAACAATTTACATCGGCTTCGAAAACGTAATGAAAACTACAGATAATGGAACCACTTGGAATGCAATTTCCAGTTTCCCTTTTGTGAATTCACCGGTGGAGTTAAGTACGATTGCTGTTTCCAATTCCAATCCAAACACGTTGGTTGCTGCTAAGCGTGTTCGTTACGAGCTCAACGAACCAGCACGAATTTATAGAACAACGAATGGCGGTAGCACATGGACAGATATCACGGCAGGACTTCCCGATTCGCTTTACTATACTTCTGTGGAAATTGCGGAAACTGATCCGAATACCATTTACGTAACAATGGCAGGTTTCTCCGCGGGCAATAAAGTTTTCTGTAGCACGAATGGTGGAACCACTTGGCAGAACATCTCTTACAACATTCCAAATATCCCAGTGAACGTCATCAAGTATGTTCCAGGCGGAAGTGGCGATTTGATGCTTGGCACAGACATCGGAGTGTATGTACTTTCATCGTCGAGCATCAATTGGGTGAATCAAAGCAATGGTTTACCAAACGTAATCATAAGTGACATCGAGTTCAATGCTGCATTAAACCGCATTTATGTGAGCACTTTCGGAAGAGGAATTTGGGCAACCGATTTGGATGTGTTTACGCAGGTACAATCTACACCAACAGTGAATGTGAACATGAACCTCTTCCCTTCTCCCAACGACGGAAACTTCACGTTAGCCATGAATGGACCTACTGCTACAAGTATATATACACTAGAGATAATTGACGTGATGGGTAAGATTGTTCACACGCAAACCTTGAGTGGAAACTCAACATATGCAGTAGCATTTGATGCAGCACCAGGAATGTACTATGCGCACATCACTGGAGAGCATTATTCAGGTGTCAAGAGTTTTGTGAAGCGATAAATCAGACCACAAAGTTCATACGCATTCCCTTGTGTGACTCATCGAATTTTCCATTGTCAAACACTAGATTTCCGTTCACGAAGGTTTTTCTGACCTGTGCATGAAATGTAGTTCCTTCGAACGGAGACCAACCACACTTGGCAATTACATTTTCCTTTGTAACAGTCCATGGTGCGTTCAAATCAACCAGAACAAGGTCTGCCCAATATCCTTCACGAATAAATCCGCGCTTATCAATACGAAATAGTTCTGCAGGAGCATGACTCATCTTCTCCACAACACGCTCAATAGAAATTTTACCTTCTCGCGACTTTTCAAGCATTGCAACTAATGAGTGCTGAACAAGCGGACCACCCGAAGGCGCTTTGAGATACGATTGTTCTTTCTCTTCAATAGTGTGCGGTGCATGATCAGTTGCAATAACATCAATTCTGTTATCCAACAATGCCTTCCAAATTTCTTCGCGATCATTTGCTGTTTTCACTGCAGGATTCCACTTAATATAGTTTCCTTTTGTTGCATAATCAGCATCTGAAAACCAAAGGTGATGAATGCATACCTCGGCAGTAATTTTCTTTTCTCGCAATGGCAGTGTATTGTCAAACAGTGACAATTCATCGGCCGTAGAAAGGTGGAAAATATGCAATCGCGTTCCGAACTTCTTCGCGCGCGCAATCGCTTTTGAAGACGAGGCATAGCAGGCTTCACGACTTCTGATTAGTCCGTGAAACTCAACAGGAATGTTCTCGCCATACTTCTCTTTATATGCAGCAAGATTATTGCGAATCATCACATCATCTTCCGCATGAACAGCAATGAGCATTTTAATTTTTGCAAAAATCTCGTCAAGTTCTTCTTCATTATCTACGAGCATATCTCCAGTAGATGAACCTAGAAATATTTTCACTCCACAAACCTTTGTCGGATCCAATTTTAGTAATTCCTCAATATTGGTATTCGTAGTACCCATGAAAAATGAATAGTTGGCCAACGAAACCTCAGAAGCTCGTGAATATTTCTGCTCTAGTAAATCTATTGTTGTTGCTGGAGGAGATGTATTAGGCTGCTCCATGTATGAAGTAACACCACCCGCCACAGCAGCTTTTGCCTCAGTGTAAATTTCGCCTTTGTGCGTTAGTCCTGGTTCGCGAAAATGAACCTGATCATCAATCACACCAGGTAGTAAATGTAAACCTGTAGCGTCGACAATTTCCGCTCCATCTATTGCGTCAATCTTTGATTGAATCGAAGTAATTTTCCCGGATTCGATAAGCACGTCAACCTTACGCGATTCACCTTCGTTGACAACCGTAGCATTTTGAATGATCAATTTCATGGTGCAGAGAATAATAGTTTACTTAAAACGTAACATCAAGGAGCATTTCCACTCCATTGCGTAGAATCTTCACTTTGGTTGTTTCTCCCTTTTTGAAATTACCCAGCGCCTTCATGTAGTCCATTGTATTGTTCACTGTGAAATCACCTAACCCAGTAACAACATCGCCTTGTTTTAATCCAGCCTTGAAGGCAGGTTTACCCTCCGTAACACCATCTATGCGCATTCCTTTCCCATCAAATGCATAGTCGGGCATTACGCCCATTGTTACTTTGTAAACATGTGAACCCGCGTTAGGATTTTTGGTCTGAAGAAATTGAAGCTTGCCTTTATTCTCTGTTTGAATAATGACAATGATAATATATTCCAGAACCATTTTTTCTCCTTCATAATTCACCTTATTCGCATCATCAGAAGATTTGTGATAGTCACTGTGCTGTCCAGTAAAAAAATGCAACACCGGAATGTTCTTCAGGTAGAATGAAGTTTGATCAGACGGTCCGATTCCAGCGCTATCTTGTTTGATGCGAAAAACTGTACGCATACTGCTGATAATTGGAACCCAATCTGGACACGTTCCTACTCCATAAATCATGAGTGATTTTGTAGAGTCATTCAAACGGCCGATCATATCCATATTGATCATGTAATTCACTTTCGACAAATCAATGGTAGGATTCTCACAGAACTTCTTCGAACCGATCAATCCAACTTCTTCTGCAGAAAAACAGATGAAAAGAAAATTAAACTTCTCCTTTTCATTGTTGGTGGTGTAATATCGTGCAAGCTCAAGCACACCAGCGGTACCAGAAGCGTTGTCATCCGCACCGTTGTGAATTTGACCAACTGGATTTGCATCAAGTGAATTATGATCTTTTCCGAGACCTAAATGATCAAAGTGCGCCCCGATCACCACAGTATATTCTGCTCCGTTATCGAGGTAGCCGATTACATTTTTCCCTTGACGTTCTTCTACACCTTTCGTACTGTCTTTAGGATCAATTGTATGTTTGAATGTAAATGTTTGATAATAGCCTTCCGTTCCTTTCGGAGTCAGACCGGTTTTCTCAAATTCACCTGCAATATATTTCGCCGCTTTCTTTTCTCCTTTTGAAGATGTTCCGCGCCCTTTAAGTTTATCGGACGCTAAATAAGAAACGTCTTTTTTGAGACGATCAACACTGATTTCCTGAGCGCTTATCGCAAATGGAAGAAGGAATAATGCAGGAAAAAGAATTCGAAAAAATCTATTGTACATATGCAGTTAGTTTAGACTACTGCGAAGATACAACCGAACAGAATATAGTGTTCCGTGATCGAGAATATAAAAAGATGTAGCTAAGAATAAGATCCGCTAAACCGCATACTATTCTACCCAGTCTGCAAGGAAAACATTGGTATCGCGTGTGCCTCCATTCAGACGGTTAGATGAAAATGCGATTCGTTTACCATCTGGAGAAAACATCGGGAAAGAATTAAACACGCTTTCGTATGTGATCTGTTCTAACTCCTGCCCTTCCAAATTCACCGTGTACAATTGGAAGTTGAATCCCTTTTCCGCTGCGTGATTTGAAGAAAAAATGATTTTCTTTCCTGAAGGCGTGAAGTAAGGGGCCCAGTTCGCTTTGCCCAATGCGGTAATCTGTTTCATTTCCGTTCCATCTGCATTGATGGTGAAGATTTCCATCGCTGTTGGAGCTACTAGATTTTTTGCTAGAAGATCTTTGTAATCCTTGATCTCTTCTTCTGTTCTCGGACGAGAAGCACGGAAAACAATTTTCTTTCCATCCGAAGAGAAAAACCCGCCCCCATCATATCCGAGCTCATGTGTCAACTGAACTGGGTTTGTTCCATCAATATTCATGATCCACAAATCGAGATCACCTCCGCGAGTAGATGTAAACAAAATTTTGTCGCCTTTAGGAGACACAACTGCTTCTGCGTCGTAGCCTGGAGAATTGGTTAGCTGCTTCGTAATATTACCTTTCAAGTCGGCGACGAAAATATCGTACGTATCATAAATAGGCCACAGGTACTTACCATTTGCACGAAGATTATCTGCTGGCGGACATGACTTACCACCTAGATGCGTAGAAGCGAACAAGACATGCTTATTATCTGGCATGAAGTAAGAACATGTTGTTCGACCATCTCCATTGCTCAAGCGCACTGCCTTGTAAGTTGAATCTTTTGCCTTAGCGACATCCATGAAAAAAATCTGATCGCATGAGCTTCCCCACTTGGCATAATCAGATTGAAATGTGAGCATCTTACTATTCGGACTCCAATATGCTTCAGCATTGTTTCCTCCAAAAGTGAGCTGACGAAGATTTTTCAAATGCTTTTCGTTCGGACTGTCAATTGAAACCTTAGGATTCTTAGTAGCAGCCAATGAGACCAAAGCAACAACTGCGAGTACAGGTAAAATACGGGACATTTTCATCCCGCAAAAGTAACCACAGGGATTCCGATCAATGTCAGAAATCTGTCAGAAAATTGTCAGAAGAAGGGTGATGTTGGTCACTATTTTCTTGAACACGCATAGTGGGCGCCATTCGAGCATTAACGCAGAAAAAAATGAACTAGTTTGCTGTACTGTTGCGTGTGATTTTCTTGAATCGCATCTGCAGAACACCCCAGAATGCTTCTTTAAAGATTTTCGTGCTCATTTTGGAAACACCTTCCACACGGTCAATAAAAGTGATCGGCACTTCCTCGAGCTTAAATCCTAAACGATGAGCAGTATATTTCATCTCAATCTGAAATGCATATCCCACAAAACGGATATTATCAAGATCAATCGTTTCAAGGACATTTCGTTTGTAGCATTTGAAACCGGCAGTTGTGTCTTTGATATTCATCCAAAGTACAATGCGCACATAAATTGACGCGAAATACGACATCAGTAAACGACCCATTGGCCAATTCATGACCTTACCACCCGTTACGTAGCGCGACCCTATAGACATATCGGCACCTTGTTTGGCACATGCATCATATAAGCGAATCAAATCATCTGGATTATGGCTGAAATCGCAATCCATTTCAAAAATGAAATCGTAGCCATTCTTCATTGCCCATCGAAAACCATGAATGTAGGCTGTTCCTAATCCAAGTTTTCCCCTCCGCTCTTCCATGAATAATCGTGATGAAAATTCCGTCATCAATCGACGAACGATGTCAGAAGTGCCGTCCGGTGAGCCATCATCAACGATCAACAAGTGAAAGTCGCCTTGCAGGGACATGACTTTCCTGACCATCTTTTCGATGTTCTCTTTTTCGTTGAACGTAGGAACAATGACTACTTTATCAGGCACTTGGGGTAATTTAAGTCAGCGAAGATAAACTTGTGTAGCAAAACATCCAATTCGCTTAAGGTATTTTGGCATAATATCTGAATGTATAATGCCGAATTCGTCAAAAAGATTCATTAACTTAGAGTATGCGCCAATTAACCCTATTTCTGTTTTCGCTGTTCATCGTTGTTGCTCTCCCAGCGCAAACTGATTCCATTCAAGACGTCCGCACTCAGATGGTCGCTCGTGATACACTAAAGGTTGCCTTAAACAACACTGTGAAGCCTGAATTTGCAGTGTACCTTGATACTGGAATTGCAAGTTGGTATGGGCATCAGTGGAACGGTAGAATGACTGCCAGCGGAGAAATATTTTGTCCAGACAGTATGACTGCTGCACACAAGAATCTTCCATTTGGAACGATTGTAAAAGTTACCAACTTATCCAACGACTCGGTGATTTACGTACGCATCACAGATCGATTGCCGAAGAGTTCGAAGAGAAGTATTGACCTCACTCCTGTTGCAGCAAAACGCTTGGGGTTTTATTCCAAAGGTTTGCAACGTGTAGCAATGGAAACAGTCGGCAAGACGCAAGTCGTGAAAAAGAAACGTTCACAAGGAGGACGTAAACCTGAACAGCGCTAAAAAGCACAAAACGTCTTTCGAAATGCGCAATAACATCCGAACGGAAACGGAATGCGACTTCACTGCTGTCCTGTTTTCTACAGGCGATTATTAACGATGTCAGCAACCACAGCAGGATCCAACAATGTTGATGTATCACCTAAGTTACTCACTTCACCTTCTGCAATCTTTCTGAGAATGCGGCGCATGATTTTTCCAGAACGCGTTTTCGGAAGACCAGTTACCACTTGAATCTTATCTGGTTTTGCAATTGGCCCGATGAACTTATTTACTTCCCCAATAATTTCCTTACGCAACATTGCTAAGTCATCATTCTTCTTTGTAGAAATCACGTAGGCATAAATACCCTGACCTTTGATATCGTGCGGATAACCCACGACAGCACTCTCTACAATATCCGGATGCATATTGATGGCGCTTTCCACTTCTGCAGTACCAATGCGATGTCCGGACACATTGATCACGTCATCAACGCGACCCGTGATTCTGTAATATCCGTTTGAATCGCGACGGCAACCATCACCAGTGAAGTAAAGATTGTTGTAAGTAGAAAAATACGTTGTGCGACATCGATCGTGATCACCGTAAGTTGTTCGGATAATTGAAGGCCAAGGAAAACGAATACAAAGATTTCCTTCCACATCATTACCAACAATTTCATTGCCCTTGTCATCCACAAGTAACGGTTGCACTCCCGGAAGAGGAAGTGTTGCAAATCCCGGAATTGTTTTTGTAATTCCGGCAAGAGGTGAAATGAGAATTCCTCCTGTTTCAGTTTGCCACCAAGTATCTACAATCGGACATTTTCTTTTGCCGATATTCACATCATACCATTCCCAAGCTTCTTCGTTGATGGGCTCTCCAACAGAACCTAATACACGCAACGAATCCAATTTGTATGGTTTAACAAAATCCAATCCCGATGCCTGCAGCGCACGTATTGCAGTTGGTGCTGTATAGAAGATGGACACTTTGTACTTGTCAATGATTTGCCAGAATCTTCCTGGATCAGGAAAAGTTGGAACTCCTTCAAACATCACCGAAGAAACACCTGCAAGCAACGCGCCGTATACGATGTAAGAGTGTCCAGTAATCCAACCAATATCCGCAGTACACCAGAATAAATCACCTGGCACATGCTGAAACACATTTTCGAAAGTGTACTGTGTGTATATCATGTAACCACCACACGTATGAACAACACCCTTAGGCTTTCCTGTAGAACCAGATGTGTAAAGAATGAAAAGCATGTCTTCGCTATCCATCATCTCCGCTGGACAATCAGTAGAAGCTGCTTCCATTTCTTCGTGCCACCAATAATCTCGGCCTTTCTCCATATCTATAACCGTACCTGTTCTATTCAATACAATTACGCTCGTAACTGAAGGACAAACTTCCAAGGCTTGATCAACCACTTTCTTGATCGGAATTTCCTTTGGTCCGCGATAAGCACCGTCACTTGTTACTACCAAACAACAATCACTATCCTGTATACGATCAGAAATGGATGTTGCACTGAAACCAGCGAATACCACTGAGTGAATCGCACCAATACGCGCACAAGCAAGAACAGCAACAGCCAACTCAGGAACCATTGGCATATACAAACAAACACGATCTCCTTTCTTCACGCCTTTACTCTTCAACACATTCGCAAATCGACATACATCATTATACAGTTCGCGATACGTAATCTTTCTTCCTTCATCGTCGCTGTCATTCGGTTCCCAATAGTAAGCAACCTGTTCACCTTTCGTCTCCAAATGACGATCCAAACAGTTTTCCGTGATATTCATTTTACCATTTACGAACCACTCTACTTTAGGTTCGATGAAATTCCAATTGAGCACCTTATCCCACTTCTTTTGCCAAGTGAATGTTTCAGCAATATCTCCCCAAAACTGCTCAGGCTCTGAAACGCTTTTGTCGTAAGCCAATTTGTAATCTTCAATTGATCTGATGCGCATAATGTACTTGTTTCTCTAGCTAAAAGTACAAGTGAAAGTTGGTCAAAGCAAATCCGTAACTTGCTATTTAAAGCAATCAAGATGAAATTCATTTTCCGCTATTCCATGCTACTGTTGCTCCTGCTACCACAAGCATGTAATACATCACAAACCCAACCGGTAAAAGAACCTCTGGCTATAAAACAACCAGACTACCGCTTTCTTCTCGATGACCAGGAACTTAGTTATGATTCATCTTGGGCAATTGCGCTTGGTGCCGACAAATACGGAATGAAGAACTACGTATTGGCCTATTTGAAAGCCGGGCCGAAACGAGATCAGGATTCTGCAACAGTTGCTGAGATACAAAAAGCGCACTTGGAGAATATCATGCGCATGACGAAACAAGGACAACTCGTTGTAGCCGGACCGTTTTTGGATGATCACGAAGTCAAAGGAATTTGCATTCTCAATGTTGAAACGATTGCAGAAGCCAAGGAACTAGTAGAAACTGATCCGGCCATCGAAGCAGGTCGACTTACCATGGAGTTACATCCATGGTATAGCTCTGCAGCATTAATGTTAGTGAATAAGATTCACAAGAAAATCGAAAAGAAGAGCGTTACGGAATAATAGCTACGCGCTCTCAATCACCGAAGAATGTTTAACGCACCTGCAGAAAATATTCATACCCCGCTACTCTTTCGGAGCCCGCGCGCTTTTGTTGACGCGGACAATACCGAACACGAGTAAAATGATACCGGTAATTGTGTTAATGCCTGGACCGAGCATCAAGGATACAATGAGAATAAACAACGAACCAACAATCATGATAATGCCGGCAATCAAATTGTATCGTGGAGACATCCTTAATCCTTTCGTGTTGCGTAAGCAATCACATCCTTCTCGGTGATTGTCTTTTCACCAAGAATAATCAAACGTTCAATCACGTTGCGGAACTCGCGAATATTACCTGTCCAGTTGATCTTCTGCAATTCTTTAATTCCGTCTTTCGAAATCGTTTTCACCGGTGTACCGTGGTCATCCGAAATCAATTTCAGAAAATGCTCTGCCAACAATGGAATATCTTCTTTGCGATCGTTGAGTGAAGGAACATGAATGAGGATTACACTCAAACGATGATATAAATCTTCGCGGAAATTTCCTTTAATGATTTCCTTCTTCAGATCCTTGTTCGTTGCGGCAAGTACACGAACATTCACCTTGATTTCTTTGTCGCCACCCACACGGGTAATTTTATTTTCCTGAAGTGCGCGCAATACCTTCGCCTGAGCAGAAAGGCTCATGTCGCCGATTTCATCAAGAAAGATTGTTCCGCCCTCCGCCAATTCGAATTTTCCCTTGCGTTGCGCCACAGCCGAAGTAAATGCGCCTTTTTCATGTCCGAACAATTCCGACTCGATGAGTTCAGAAGGGATAGCAGCACAGTTTACTTCAATAAGCGGAGCACCTGCTCGACCAGATTTCTCATGCAACCAACGAGCGACTAATTCTTTTCCAGTTCCGTTCTCTCCTGTAATCAAAACACGCGCATCAGTTGGAGCTACTTTCTCGATCATTTCCTTGATCTTTCCGATTGCTTCCGATTCTCCAATCATGTCAAACGCCTTGCTGATTTTTTTCTTCAGCGTGCGCGTTTCAGTAATAAGGTTTGATTTATCGAGGGCGTTGCGAATTGTAACCAGCAGACGATTCAAATCAAGCGGCTTCTGAATAAAATCGTAAGCACCTTTCTTTACCGCCTCCACAGCGGTTTCAATATTGCCATGTCCAGAAATCATCACCACTGGCGCATCCACAGCAGCCGCAATTAGTTTTTCCAATGCCTCCATCCCATCCATCTTTGGCATCTTGATATCGCAAAGAATAATGTCAAACTTTTCTTTGAGAGCGATATTCAAACCTTCCAAACCATCCTGCGCTTCCTCAACCTTGAAATTTTCATATTCAAGAATTTCGCGCAGTGTACGACGGATACTTTTTTCGTCGTCGATGATGAGAATTCGGGGCATAAATCGGCTATTCGTAGTTTTGAAAGGTAAAAATACGAATTAGCTGTGAAGAACGGGACCCGAAATCACGGAAAAGCCGCAATTCCCCTTGCGCTTATTCCTTAACTATTCGATTCCGGCCGATTAACGCATAATCACTATTCCTGACCATCAAGGAATAAAGCCCGGGGGCCAACGTCGAAACGTTCACTTGCTCTCCAAAACCCTCTAACACAATTCGACCTGAAGCATTATAAATCTCGTAGTTGACACTACCATTTACTCCGGCAAAGTTGAGTATATCACCAGTGGGATTTGGATAGACCGACACTTCAGGCATTGACGAAATCAATTCATCTTGTCCAACCATTGAACAATCTGTAAGTAACAACGAACCTGTTCCGGAAGTGGTCATTTCATAAATCTGCCACTGTCCGAATGCCCCGGGATTGTAAGAGTAATACAACTTATTGTTCGTCGGATGCCATGCTGTCTGATAGAAGTACTCTCCGGATGCCGAGTTCGTGATACGATTCCAATTTGCTCCAGTAGTATCTGCGATGATAATATCAGACCCATTGTTGTACCCAACATATTCCGTTGTTTCGAAAACAAGATGTTGACCATCCGGACTGAACTGCGGATAAAAATCGGCATAACCGAAAGCATTCGGCGGAGTGATATCAACCCAATTCGTTCCATCGAGATTCATTCGCGCGATATGGTTATCTGCGTTGTATCCCAAAGAAAAATAGATGTATGTTCCTGATGGATTGTAAATCGGATTGGATTGCCAATATGCGCCTGCAACATTCGTCACTTGTGTACGGTTATTGCCGTTCACATCCATTGTAAATATTTCCGGATACTGATCAGTATCCCACGCTTCGAAAACGATTGTCTGTCCGTCCGGGGAAAAATTCGGATACCCGTCATGTACGTTATTGTTGGTGAGCTGAGTCAAACCGGTTCCGTCTGAGTTCATGATCCAGATTTCAGAACCTCCACCGTAGTCCCCGCTCTGAAAAACCACTTTCCCTCCGTCAGGACTTATTGAAGCAAACAAATTATTCACTGTACCGGTAGTGAGTCGCTCAAGGTCCGACCAGCCATCCAAACGGCTTCTGTAAATTTCATAATTAGTGCCCGGTGCATGCCTGTCAGAAGAGAAGTACATATACTGCCCGTCGGGTGAAATACGGGTATAAAGGTTATCGCAACCGCCACCTGCAAGTGCGAATAGCGGTAAAGACATTGCGAGTAGTGTAACTATTTTTTTCATCGCTCGAATTGTTTATTGGACAGAACAAATTTGAGATGAAAGCACGCATTTTTCAGTGTCCTACGTCACGTAAGGCACTGATTGTTGTCATCGCAATGACACATCGTAAAAATAATCTGGGAATTAAGGTTATTCGCGTCCTTGCAGAAAGGCATAAAGCACACCTTCTTTCAACGCGTAAGATGACATACGCATGCGCGGAATACTAAGCTCACGGATGATGTACTCCACGAGGATTGCGGAAATCACTATCATATCAACTCGCATTGCAACGAGACCTTTTATCTGCAATCGCTCTTCATGTGTTGATGCGATTAGCTGCTGATGAATCGTTTCACATTCACTCAAATCAAATTCAAATTCAGTTCCGGCAATTTCTGCACCATCGCGAAAACGAGCTTGTACCATCTCTGCCAATGAATCAAATGAGCCCGAGGCTCCGATAAGTTCCGAAACTGAAAACTGTTTCACAGCTGCTTTCAAAGGTGAAAGTGTTTCGGACAAATATGATGTAATGGCAGCCACTTCATCACCACGTATCGGATCCGACGGCGTAAATCGCTGCAATAATCGTGATGCACCCACTTCGAAACTCTGCTTCCACAGCAATCCGTTACGATTGGCAATAATAAATTCTGTACTTCCGCCTCCGATATCAATGATCAATGAATTCTCACTGGTAAATTGCAAAGACTGCTTCACACCTTCGTAAATGTATCCGGCCTCTTCTGCTCCGCTAATTGTAGTAATCTGTATTCCCGTGCGAGCAAAAACATCTTTCACGAACTCTTCTCCATTTGCAGCATTGCGCATTGCTGAAGTTGCAAAAGCCAATTTCCTATCCACTTTCCATTGGCGAATTGACTCTGCATATGTATCCATCGCTTCAATTCCCCTCATGTAAGCAACAGGTACAATTATCCCGCTGTTGATTCCACCTTCGCCCAATCGAACCGGCAATTTCTCATTATATAACGAAATGAAACCTCCGTCAATTCGCGATTCTGCAATGAGCAAATTAAACGTGTTCGTACCGAGATCAATTACTGCTATTCTCATGAGCGTTCAGGGGCGGCGATTAATTCCTTCGTCGCATGGGTTACAAACAAAATTAATTTCTACAGTATACTTCGTCATACCCGGAGAAATTAATACGTCAGCCATTTTGCGTTTGAACCAGGCTTTACAGTTAGGGCTGAATCCGGTTTCCAGCTCTTGAGAAATTGATTTGGTCAGATACACATCATATTTACCAGGCTCAACTCGCACGGTGCATTTCCCTTTGCTATCCGTCGCACAAAGAAACTCCTTGCGCGATGTTGTCTCTATGAATTGAAGCTTTGAATTACTCAACGGAGTTGGAGTAGTATAGTGCGCCATTATCTCTTCTGAAGGTCGAGCGCCGCCACAATAGTCGTGGGTAAACAGTACAACAAGTTGGGCGGCAAACCCCGGTTCAATTATTGAATCGCTATTCGCTGGTAGAGCAACAGTATCCTCAGGAACTGTTATCTGCTTCTGTGCTGAGTCGCTGACAGAATCCACAATATTTTTTTCATCAGCATGATTTTCATCCGGTGTGCACGCGTTGAAACTAACTATTAACAGTCCAAAGAAAACCACCAGCCGTTTTTGCATCGGAATTTATTTTATCCTCTATAAAAAAGCCATTTCGCAAGCTCCTTCCAACTCACCTTTTTACCGTACATGAGTATTCCTACACGATAAACGCGGCCGGCGAGCCATGTCATAATGATGAATGATACAACCAAAATGGCCATTGAAAGAAGTAGCTCTGAAATGTAGACTCCGCCAAATGGAATACGCATGAGCATTACTACCGGCGACGTAAACGGAATCATGGATAGCATTTTCGCAATAGTTCCGTCGGGATCATTGACAATAACAGCGAATGACGCCATTGAAATCATCAACGGAATTGTAACAGGCACAGAGAACTGAGCCGTGTCGGTATCTGTATCTGCAGCAGAACCCATTGCCGCGAAAATTGCGCCGTACATCAAATACCCGAAAATGAAGTAGAAAATAAATGCCGGAATGAGATTACCCCAAGGAATAGACATTACAGTTGCAACCGCATCCTGCGTCTCTTGTGTAATCTCCATATCAAACACTTTTCCTGCTGAGTTGTCGTACTGAACTGCCGTGGTTACAGCACTGTTATTCTGCAACTGAGAAAAATCAACTCGCTTTTCATTGATGGAATTAATAACAGGAATAATGATGATCAGTGAGAGAATCACCCACATTAAAAACTGGGTCAATCCAACTAATGCTACTGCAATGATTTTCCCCATCATGAGCTGAAATGGCCGCACAGATGAAATAATCACTTCTACAATACGCGTTGTTTTCTCCTCCACTACACTCTTCATCACCATCACTCCGAACAAGAGTATGTACATGTAGATGGCCAATCCGAAGAACAATCCGGCAAAAACCTTCACATCACTCTTACTGACTTTCCCTTTGATCTGATTGGCAATGGTCACTTTACGTCGCGACATTTCCATCACTTCAGAAGTAATACCGTTCATTCGCAAAATATCCTGCTGTACTTCAGTTGTCATGACCGACTGCAGAAGGTTCAGCGTATTGAATCCGGGTTCTCTTTTCGAATAAAGGATGCACGACATTCCCACACTATGTTCGTTGATTGTATCGCAACCACCCATGAAGTTTTCCGGGATATACAACACCGAAACATTGTCTGAGTCGCGGTAAAATTTCTCGACTTCACTAACAGGTTTGTACACCATTCCATAATCGAACTTCAGATTCAACGTGTCTTTGAAGATAAAAGCATAACCCACTGAATCAGGGCAATTGCTGTTATCGCACACTACAATCTTTCTGTCTTCACCGGGTTGTCCGGCAAGCATAGGTGGAACAATAACTAGTCCGGCAAAGAATAATGGGGCAACAAAACACATGATGATAAATGTCTTGTTACGGACTCTTGTCCAATATTCACGCTTGATGATGATCAGAATCTTGCCCATCGTTATTCGGTATAGTTGCTACGAGTGCCTAAAACAGAATCCGGATTTTCTGCTTGCACTTTCATAATGAAAATATCATTCATCGTTGGTAATACTTCTGTAAAACCGTGAATCTCGTTTGACCTTATCACTGTTTCCAACAATGCGTTCGGTGAAGTATTGCCCAGCAATTTTACACGCACATGATTCATTCCTTCTTCGTCAATACGCTGATCCAGCAGCTCCCCTCCTGTCCACATGGCGTTTGTGAAACCGATCATTGTTCCTTTGAAGGCAAGATCGTAGGTTCGTGCGGCGTATGTCCGTCGAATCTCCTTCACATTGCCATCAAGTATTTTCTTGGAACGATTAATGAGTGCAATATTATCGCAGAGTTCTTCAACAGAACCCATGTTGTGTGTTGAAAGGATAATCGTAGAACCTTTCTTCTTCAACTCGAGTAATTCATCTTTAATGAGCGCAGCATTAATCGGATCAAAACCACTAAATGGTTCGTCAAGAATCAACAATCGTGGTTCGTGCAATACAGTTACAATGAACTGCACTTTCTGCTGCATTCCTTTTGAAAGTTCTTCCACCTTCTTCTTCCACCATCCCGACATACCGAAACGATCGAACCATTCGGTCACTCTTCGTTTGGCTTCTTTCTTAGATAGCCCTTTCAGTCGTGCCAGATATATTGCCTGCTCACCTACCTCCATCTTGCGATAGAGCCCGCGTTCTTCCGGCAAATAACCAATTTGCTGAACATGTTCTTGCTCGAGCAAGCGCCCATCAAAAAGAACCTTTCCTGAATCGGGGCCGGTAATTTGATTAATGATACGAATGAGTGTAGTTTTTCCGGCACCATTTGGTCCGAGTAGTCCGAACACAGTTCCTTCCGGTACATCGATGCTTACATCGTCCAAGGCAAGATGGCTAGAGTACTTTTTTGAAACGTGTTGAGCAGAAAGCAGAATTCCCATACAGAGCGAAGGTAAAGATAAGTGACGATTTCATAGAGGTAGCCCGAGCGAATTAGAACTCGATAACACTCTAATTATTGTATTTCAATAAACAGCACCGTCACCATTCAGACATTTTTACTCTTCAAAGTCCAACAAATCCTTAGGGCTGCCTATAATAGCCTTAACTGTGTCCGTGAAAATTTACGGCAAACCCACCCACCAGTATATGCTCTACCTCGTGCTTATAAAAAGCCGAAAAAAATCAGGATTTCTTCGTCGTAAACATCCATAAAGAATTCCTATTTCTTCGGACGATACTGTTCGAGCATTCGCTGTATTTTGATTAATCGCATCAAAAGCAAAAATCGCTCTTTGGGAGTACGATTCCTTGCTATTTCTAACGTTTCTGTAGGCGTAAGAAAATGTGCTTTTTGCAAATTCATACTCTAAAGTTACTCAAAATATTCCTTCATTCTATCGAAGAAGCCCTTGTCTTTTGTGCCTGGTTTCGGTTTGAAATTATCCGAATCACGTAACTTTTCAATGAGTTTTTTCTCTTCCGAAGAAAGGTGTTTCGGCGTCCAAACCTGAACACTCACGAGCAAATCGCCGCGACCATACCCGTTGACATCCGGAATACCTTTTCCTTTGAGGCGTAACACTTTTCCAGATTGAGTTCCGGCTTCTATTTTCACGCGTGCTTTTCCTTCCAACGTTGGAATTTCCACTTGCGTTCCAAGTGCGGCATCAATAATACTTACGTGCTGCTCAAAGAAAAGATTATTTCCTTCGCGCATCAGAAATTCATGCTCTTGCTCTTCAATTGCAACAATCAAATCACCGGGAATTCCTCCGCGCGGTGCGGCGTTTCCTTTACCGCTTACACTCAACTGAATTCCTTCATGCACACCTGCTGGAATTTTTACGGTAACAACTTCTTCTCCGCGAACTATTCCATCTCCATGGCACGATTTGCATTTATCAGTAATGATTTGACCTTCGCCGCTGCACGTCGGACACGTTGCAGAAGTTTGCATTTGTCCCAGCATCGTATTCATGATGCGATGAACCTGTCCGCTTCCTTTGCACGTGTTACACGTGTTCATTGATCCCGCATTCTGCGCTCCCGAACCTTTGCATTTCTCACACGGAACATACTTCGCCACCTTCAATTTCTTCTCTACACCGGTTGCAATTTCCTCAAGCGTTAATTTGACTTTGATTCGCAAATTAGATCCTCGTGCCACACGACGTCCGCCACCTTGTCTTCCACCAAATCCACCACCACCAAAAATATCTCCGAACTGTGAGAAGATATCATCCATAGAGAATCCTCCGCCGGGATGACCGCCACCGCCAGCGTGACTTCCAGCCATTCCAGCATGACCGAATTGATCATATCTGGCTTTCTTGTTCGGATCGCTGAGGACTTCGTACGCTTCAGCAGCTTCTTTGAATTTATCCTCTGCCGACTTATCACCGGGATTTTTATCCGGATGGTATTTAATCGCCATCTTCCGATAAGCCTTCTTCAGCTCGTCAGCAGTGGCGTTCTTTCCTACTTCAAGTATTTCGTAATAATCTCTTTTTGCCATGATAAAAACTGTTCACAGTTGTGTTGTTCTCTGTTCAGTGCTCAGCTTCACGATTGGTGAACTGTCAACTACGAAAATTGAACGCTTTAGCTCCCTACAACTACTTTCGCAAATCGAATCACTTTCCCGTTGAGTGTATATCCCTTTTCCACTTCATCAACTACTTTTCCTTTAAGGTCAGGAGTTGGTGCTGGAATTTCGGTGATTGCCTCGTGCAAATCAGTATTGAAAGGTTCACCGATTGAATTTACGGCGAGCAATCCTTTCTGATGTAACGTACTGCGAAGCATTTGTGCGATAAGCGAAATTCCTTCATTCACGGCTTTCACATCAGTAGCTGTTTCATTTGTCTTGATAGCGCGCTCAAAGTTGTCAATTGCAGGTAAGAGGCTTTTGATAATCTCTTCACCCGCTGTATTCAGAATTTCAACTCGTTCTTTTGCTGTACGTCTTCTGAAATTATCGAACTCGGAATACAAACGAAGGTATTTATCGTTGAGTTGAGCCACCTGCTCTTCTAGTTCAGCCACTCGCTTCTGTTCTTCATTCACCGGAACTTCCGGTAATTCCTGTTGCATGTGTTCTCCGTGTGCATTCTCTTCTGGTGAAGGGCTATTTTTATTCTCCTCGCTCATACTTGACAGCTTGTCAGATTTATTGGGTTTCTTTCTATTGAAAAATGACTTCAATTCCATATCGCGAAAGGTCAAATTTCACGCCAGCAAAGATAACCACGTCAAACTGTCAGCAACAAAAAAGGACCATCTTTATCAGAAGGTCCTTTTTGGCATTATTCTTCAATTTTTGCAGGATCTCGGCGGTTTATTGGTCCGAATTTATTGTCTTCGTCCTTCTTTTTATCCTTTTTATCCTTTTTCTCTTTTTTCTTTTTCTTCAAATTCTTTGGATCTTTCTCCACCTGAAGTTCCAGCGCCTTTTCCAATTGCTCTCCACGCAGGTTCTTCGCTAGAATAACTCCATTTCCGTCAATGAGAACGTTGGAAGGAATGGAATACACCTGGTAAGCCAAAGCCGCCTCATTGTTCCAATATTTCAAGTCACTAACATGGTAAGGCCAAGTCAATGAATCCTTCATTATAGCCGCTTTCCAAGATGGCTTATCGCGATCCAATGAAACAGAGTAAACAGTAAATCCATCACCATTAACAAAAAACTCGTCCTTGTATTTTTTGTAAGCCTTCACAACAGTTGGATTCTCATGACGACAAGGTCCGCACCACGAAGCCCAGAAATCAATCAAGACCATTTTCCCTCTCAATGAAGACAGAAGGATGACTGAGTCATTCAAATTCTTCATCGAAATTTCAGGAGCGATATTGCCCACATTCAATCCAATCACATTACCCGATTGCGCAAAAGAAGCAAAGGGCAACAACAGCAATAGAAACAGAGACTTTTTCATGACAATAAAGTTAGCTAATAAAGTTCGGTGTTAAAGCGTTCTGTTCAATTTACATTGCAGGCAAGTTGTACGTCTCCACGGCAACTGTACTACCAATGCGAACGTGAAAACGGTGAACAATAAACCGTCCTCAGGCCTTTCTAACAATTTCCGCGCCAAGCTTTTGCAATCGGGCGTCGATATTCTGATAACCGCGATCTATTTGCTCAATGTTATGTATGGTACTCTTGCCTTTTGCTGAAAGTGCCGCAATGAGCAATGAAACCCCCGCACGAATATCAGGTGAAGTCATTGTGACTCCGCGCAAAGAATGTTGTCTTCCCAATCCGATGACTGTAGCGCGATGTGGATCACACAGAATAATTTGCGCGCCCATATCGATGAGTTTATCGACAAAGAACAGACGGCTTTCAAACATTTTCTGATGAATCAGAACACTGCCTTTCGCTTGTGTAGCAACTACCAAAACGATACTCAGCAAATCGGGTGTAAATCCGGGCCATGGAGCGTCTGAAATAGTCAAGATAGACCCATCAATGAATGTGTCGATTTCGTACAAATCCTGTTGCGGAATGTAGATATCATCGCCGCGTTGCTCCAACTTTATTCCTAAGCGACGGAATACATCTGGTATTACGCCCAGGTGCTGAAATCCTGCGCCCTTGATTGTGATTTCCGATTGCGTCATCGCTGCGAGTCCGATGAAACTCCCCACTTCAATCATATCGGGCAGCATCGAATGCGCTGTACCCCCGAGATATTCTACTCCTTCAATGGTCAACAAATTTGATCCGATTCCACTGATCTTCGCTCCCATTCTATTGAGCATTTTACACAGTTGCTGCAAATACGGTTCGCACGCAGCGTTGTAAATTGTTGTAGTGCCTTCGGCCATCGTCGCTGCCATCACTATATTGGCAGTTCCTGTAACAGAAGCCTCGTCCAGCAGCATGTATGCACCCTTCAAACGCTTTGCTTCAACTTTGTAAAATTCGTTGGCTGCATCGTAAGTAAACTTTGCACCAAGATTCTCGAATCCGATAAAGTGAGTATCCAAGCGGCGACGTCCAATCTTATCGCCACCCGGTTTTGGAATGTATCCTTTTCCGAAGCGCGTCAATAGAGGTCCAACAATCATGATAGATCCACGCAATGCACCACCTTTATTCTTAAACTTCTCCGAATTGATATACTCCATATCAACCTGATCGGCTTGGAAAGTGTACTCTTCGGCTCCAATTTTCTCAACCTTCACACCGAGATCACGGAGTAAATCAATGAGTTTATTTACGTCCACGATATCCGGCACGTTTTTGATGGTCATTTTCTCGGGCGTAAGCAATACCGCTGACAGAATCTGTAATGCTTCGTTTTTTGCACCTTGAGGAATGACTTCGCCACTTAGGCGTTTGCCACCAATAATTTCGAATGAACTCATGACATCAGTTTTAATTGATGCCTAAATTAGAAGGGTAAGTGGTGCATGAGAGTAGGCACCTTTGAAACTTATTAACGCTCGACGTTTGAAAGCGGAAACGACACGATTTAGAAGAAGAAATTATCTCTTTTTCTTCTTCTTGTTCTTGTTGACCTTGTTCTCGCGATGATGCATTTGATTCTGAGGAATCGCATTTCGAGGAAGAATTTCACTGGTATGCAGAAAGCGGAAATTCTCACCCACTTTCAATCGGCTTTTGGATAGTGATTCGAGCTGTTCCACAATTAACGCATCGTTAACAGAATCACGGTTCCAATTCAAGTAATGACGCTTCATCAATTGCGCCAACTGTTCTGTAAAAATCTCACGATTCTTCGGATCTTCCTCTTGCATAGCCTTCTGAATAAGATCTTCCAAAATCTTTCCGTAATGGCGGAAGCGAATGTCGCTTTGTGGATACTTAATGGGTTCTGGCTTCGATTTCAATGCCTCTGGTTGAGGCTTAGGGAATGGGGCATCAACATCTAATTTGAACTCTGAAATGATGAACAAATGATCCCAAAGTTTGTGCTCGTAGTCAGAATATTCCTTAAGCGTAGGATTCAAAATTGCCATCACACGAACAATTGACTTGGCACAACGTGTTCTCTCCTCACGATCAGTCAACGTAAGACAATACTCGATCATCCGGTGTACATTTCTACCGTATTCTGCAATAGCCATAATGGGCTGATCGGTATTGTATTCCATCCCCGTAGGGTTCGTAGCAATTTCAGACATAATGTTTTTTTGGATTGTCCCGCCGTAGCTAGGAAATGTAAAGGTACAAAATTCACAGAAATCTCCTCTCTAGTCGCCCATAACTGCTATTTTTGCCTTCATGCAGTTTTTAACATACTGCCTAGCATTACCGTGGATCTATTTTGTGTCCATACTTCCGTTTCCGGTAATGTACGCGCTGTCCGACTTTTTCTTTTTCCTGGTCTTCCATGTGGCAGGTTACAGGAAGAAAATTGTCCTAATCAATCTGACCAAATCTTTTCCTGAAAAGTCGGAAGCTGAAATTCTAGCACTTCGCAAAAAGTACTATCGGTGGTTCTGCGATATGGTACTTGAAACATTTAAGACGCTTACAATTTCCCAAAAAACACTTTTGGAACGGTGTCCAATGAATGCCAAGTCCATCGCACTTTTCAATTCTTATTATGAAAAAGGACAACCCGTTATTGCCGTAATGGGTCATTATGGTTCGTGGGAATGGTCGGGACATAGTTTTGCATTGTCCTGTAAACACGATTTGCACGTTCTATACCAGCCTTTATCGCACAAATTCTATAACAAGTTAATACTGCGCATGAGGAAACGCTTTGGGACGCACCTCGTGAATATGCACGAAATTAATCGTCACATGAATGCTCTGCGATCAATGGCTCCAAGCGTTACTACATTCATTGCAGATCAATCGCCACAACCGGAACGCGCCTATTGGATGACTTTTCTGAATCAGGAGACCGGTGTATTTCTTGGAACGGAACGTTTCTCACGCAAACTTGATTTACCTGTGATCTATGTTGCTGTGAAGCTCAAACGTCGTGGTTATTATGAAATCGATGCCAAACTACTTTTTGAGCACCCTGCCGCTGAACAAAATGGAAAAGTAACTGAAGTACACACTGCATGTTTGGAAGAAAACATTCGCGAACGTCCTGAAACTTGGCTATGGTCGCATCGCCGATGGAAATACAAACGCCCCTTATCAAAAGTTCAAAAGAGTAAAGTTGTTACTCCTCCAGTCGCAGTTAATACGCATGAAAAGAAATCGAGTGGTAATCACTTCCTGAGTGCGATGCTCTATTACCTCGTACTAAAACCTGCTTCACTACTCCCATACAAAATCGGATTCGCGGTTTCGTGGTGCATCTACACGATGCTCTTTTATGTGATTCGGTATAGACGGAAAGTAGTTTATAATAACTTGAAGAACTCATTCCCTGAGAAGTCAGAGTCGGAACGGAAAGCCATTGCTAAGCTATTCTATAAACATCTTGGTGATGTAATTATGGATGCTATCAAAGCATTCTCAATTTCGAAGGATGATTTACGGAAGCACTTAACGTGTAAGAATCCAGAATTGATCAGAAAATATTACGACGAAGGACGCGACGTTATTGTTGCCGTAGGTCACTATAATAGCTGGGAACTATTCTTAACAGGAATAAATCTTTACATCAGACACCAAGCGGTTGTGATTTATCAACCACTCGGAAATGTATATTTGGACGGTGTGCTGAGAGAGAAGCGCAGTGAATATCGCACAATTATGCTGCCGCGAAATGAAGTGAAGGAATTTTACTCAACACCTCGAAAAAGTTTATCCGCAATTGTTTTTGCAATTGATCAATCGCCGCCTAAGCCAGACAAGAGTTACTGGATGAATTTTCTTCATCAGGAAACGGGTGTACTTTATGGAACGGAGAAATTCGCGAAAGACCATAATCAACCTGTAGTTTACGCGCGAATCACCAAGGAAAAACGCGGACATTATTCGCTCGAATTCGTTGATGTTACGGCAGTGCCACGCGAAACGCCTTACGGAGAAATAACGGAAAAAGTAACGAGACTACTAGAGAAAGATATTATATCGAAACCGGAGTATTGGCTGTGGTCGCATAAACGCTGGAAGCACAAACGACCATTGAACATTCCATTATCGAATGCTTCTACAAAGTAGAGTTCAATAGCTTTCCACTTTCTACTAATGTTCTGAGCGCGGAAGAATTTCTCACTTTCTTGAGTAACTCCAAGTGTCCTATGTGATGACAATCAGACCCTACAAATTCATACCAACCTTTCTCAATCATTTGCTCCGCTATCTTCTGCGTTGCTGGTGAGTAATGACCTGTTAGTGAATTAAGATTCAACTGAAATAATACTCCTTTATCCTTGAGTTTCTCAAAATTCTTCATGTCCCTGAACCAATATGGATAACGTTCTGGATGCGCCAACACAGGCTTGTATCCTCCCGTCTGCATTCGGAAAATCAAACCGTCAAGATTATCTGGCGCATTCATGTATGAAACTTCGAAGAGCAAATAACTATCTCCAAAAGTTAAAAGGCGTTCATTCTCTAACTTACCTTCCAACTCAAAATCGAAATAATACTCCGCTGCTGCTTCTATCTCGATTTCTACTCCAGCATCTTTCACTGCTCTACGAACCTGCTCTAATCCCGAATTGATGTTGGATGGGGTGTTCTTGTAAAAATCACCCATGATATGTGGTGTAGTAATCACTTTTCGATAGCCAAACTCCGCCATCGCAGTAATCATCTCTACAGAATCCTTCATTGTCTTCGCGCCATCATCAATTCCAGGAATGAAATGCGAATGCATATCCACTCCGATAACCGAAAAATCAATCGGCACACGCGGTGGTGACTTCTTAAAAAGACTGCTGAATAAACCCATTGGTGTCTCAAAGTTAAACAATAGAAGCTACTGTACGATGTACCTATTCTCGATACGCGTTCACAGATTCCGTCATCTCGAGTGATTCGAGGAACGAGAATTGTATCGAGAGTGACGGCTCTTCGAACGCTACTCGAACTGACGGCACATTTTACCCCAACTTCCCCTTCAAAGCCTCTAATTGATCCATCCAATCGTTGCCTGAAGATTTCTTCTTGGAATCACTCCCTTTGGAACTTGCAGGCTGCGATTTGGGAATCGGAACTTTTGGCGACTGAACTTTTGCTGAAGGCTTTTCTCCTTTCATGGATAGTGCTATTCGCTTGCGATCTGCATCAACTTCCACAACAGTAACCATTACCTTCTGTTGCACTTTCACTACTTTATTCGGATCATCAACAAATGTATCCGCTAATTGAGAAATATGAACCAAACCGTCCTGATGCACGCCGATATCGACGAATGCGCCGAAGTTTGTCACGTTGGTCACTATCCCAGGCAAACGCATTCCTTCGCGCAAGTGTTTTATTTCAGTAACACCATCTTGAAACTTGAATACTTCAAATTCTTTGCGCGGATCACGTCCCGGCTTATCTAATTCTTTCAGAATGTCATTGAGCGTAGGAAGACCAACAGTGTCCGTAACGTATCTCTTTACGTCAACTTTCTTGCGCAACTCCTTGTCTCCTATCATCGACTCAATTGTAGAGTCAAGGTCTTTCGCCATTTGTTCTACGATAGGATACGATTCGGGATGGACTGCACTTTGATCTAATGGATTCGAACTATTTCTAACACGCAAAAATCCTGCCGCCTGTTCGAACGCCTTGCTTCCCAGGCGAGGAACATTCGATAAATCTTTCCGCGATTTAAAAGGCCCATTCTCGTTTCTGTATTCAACGATTGCCTTGGCTAATGATGGACCAATTCCAGATACATACGCCAACAATTGCTTACTCGCTGTGTTCAACTCAACACCTACAGCGTTCACACAGCTCTCCACCACTTCATCCAGTTTTTTCTTCAACAATGGCTGATCTACATCGTGCTGATACTGCCCAACTCCAATTGACTTTGGATCAATCTTCACCAACTCCGCAAGTGGATCAGTCAATCTTCTTCCGATTGACACTGCCCCGCGAACAGTTACATCTTCATTCGGAAATTCTTCTCGCGCAGCTTCTGAAGCGGAATAAACAGACGCCCCACTTTCATTCACCATCACTATGAGAATGTCTTTCGGAATTTCTTGCATTCCGCGAACAAACTCTTCTGTTTCGCGACCTGCTGTTCCGTTGCCAATAGAAATCGCTTCCACTTGGTGTTTAGCAATTAGGCGATACAAAGTATCTTCCGACGCGCGAACTTCGCGTTGCGGCACATGCGGATAAATAACAGTGTGCTCAAGCAATTTTCCTTGACGGTCTAGCACCACGACTTTCACTCCCGACTTAAATCCAGGATCCAAAGCCAATACCACTTTTTGACCAAGCGGAGACGACAGCAACAGTTCACGCAAGTTCTGTGCAAATACTTCAATAGCCTTGATGTCTGCAAGTTCCTTTGTCATGTTCCGGAATTCAGTCTCAAGCGATGGCTGCAATAAACGCTTGTATGATCCAAGAATTGCAGCTTCCACTTGCTCCGCACATTCGTTCTTCGCTTTTAAGAATTTCTTACCAAGCACCTCTAATGCAGAATCTGCATCAGGAGCAATGTCCAGCATAAGTACTCCCTCATTCTCACCACGGAACATGGCCAGTAATCGATGCGAAGGACAATTCATCAGGGTTTCGTCCCAATCAAAATAATCGCGGAACTTTTCACCATCTGATTCTTTTCCCGCTACCACGCGACTACGCACCAATGCTGACTCTCTGAAGAGTTTACGCAACGCTTCACGTGCCTGCGCATCTTCACTTACCATTTCAGAAATGATATCACGCGCTCCGTCAAGTGCAGCATCCGCATCTTCAACATCCTTCTCTTTACTCACAAACTCTTCAGCTTTCGCAAGCGCACTGCCATTCTTCTGTTCAAGGAGAAACAACGCCAAAGGTTCCAATCCTTTTTCACGCGCAATCGTAGCTCGCGTTTTGCGCTTTGGTTTATAAGGAAGGTACAAATCTTCCAATTGATTAATATTCTCCGCAGCTTCAATCTTACTTCTGAGTTCTTCCGTTAGTTTCCCTTGCTCTTCAATGGTAGAAAGAATAAACTCGCGACGGTGTTCCAATCCGCGGTATTGTTGCATGAGATCACGCACGTTGGCGATTTGGACTTCATCCAATGATCCGGTCATCTCTTTTCGATAACGTGAGATAAACGGAATGGTTGCTCCTTCGTCAAGCAATTCTATTGTTGCCGTAACTTGCTTTGTATCGATACTTAGTTCAACAGCAACTTTGCGGATATTAAAACGATCGGTAGTAGCAGACATAATTTGACACTTGTTAGAAAACAAATTTAACCTCGAAGCGGGTGAATCCGTCAGAGAAATTATGAACGATTGTGGATGAAATTAATTCGCTCGAATGTACCTGTATACCCCTTCTTTCAATACGGCATGACAATCGTTGTGAAGCACCAACCACAACTCATCGTCATTGATCATTACAAGCCAACCCATTACGGTTCTATCAGTATTGACCACGAGCAAATGATTACAGAAGTTCTCGTCATGAAAATCCACAGAGCCGGAAAATTCCCTGAGCAGCGTATCGCCAATCCAACGAACATAATAACTCAACCCTTGTTGAATGCACGTGGAATCTGTCAATGTGGAATTGAAATTCCGAAATAACCATGGACGATAAAGCAATGTATCCGCCAATATGAATTCACCGTTGAGTACTTTGCCATCACTCTTTACAGGGAGTTTTATCGAACTCACTTTGATTAACTCAAGAGTATCATTCCTGTGGCAACTATCTGCAAAGCCGCAAGAGGTGAATTGCATTGTACTGTCCGTAATCTCAGATATATTCCACCTACCACCATTGCCTTCATACGGACAATAATATCCGTCCCAACTAATGCGTGCAGGATTCAACCAACACGAATCTCCGATGCTGTCATAAAAATGCCAGTCTGATAAGAGTTGGCGTCCGAAATGCGGAATGGAATAGTCAATAAACGTGAGTATTTCCAAATGATGATCGGTTGAATCACCGAGCTGATAGTAAGTTGCGCGATTGCCGAAACTGTTTTCACTGACACGCACATTAGCCCACCACTGTGCATGTTTCACCACCTTCCAAGCGCCGGTGATGTATACATCGGGTTTCTTGGTCATTGTTTTATCGCGACCATGAAAAACCTGGGCATCAAGATTCAAATTCAACAGCAAGAATGTAACACAGGCGAGAATCCACATGCTGTTATAACTGAACATTACAATAAAGCGACGTTATTGCCTGAACCAATCAACAGTGGCTTCGAGTCCGCTGTTTGAATTTACTTCAGCAGAATAACCAAACGCATGATTTGCGCTTGTAATATCGGCACATGAATCCCTGATCTCTCCTTTTCGATCTTCCCGATGAGTGGCCTCAACAGACGATCCTGAATATTTCTTCAAAGCGTTGAATATTTCTAAAACGGATGTTGATCCGCCTGCAGCTATATTAAACACCTGTCCGCGCACTTTTTCTGATGGAGCTGTGAGTGCAAGCATATTCGCTTTAACGACATTGCTCACGAACGTAAAATCACGCGATTGCAAGCCATCACCGTTGATGTAAACCGGTTTGTTGTTCAATAATCCGTCAATGAACAATGGTATTGCCGCTGCATATGCACCGGTTGGATTTTGTCGCGGACCGAAAATATTGAAGTATCGAAATCCGAGAACATCCATATTGTATAAATCGGCAAACACTGAAGCGTATTGTTCATTTAGCTTTTTGGTTACCGCATATGGAGAAAGTGCACGACCGACAACTTCTTCACGCTTTGGAGAATCTACATTATCGCCATATACCGAAGATGAACTCGCATAGATAAAACGCTTCACTTTCGCATCGCGGGCAGCAACAAGCATATTCAGAAATCCGTCAGCGTTCACCAAGTGCGTAGCAATTGGATTATCTACAGAACGCGGAACAGAACCCAATGCTGCATGATGAAGAACATAATCAATGCCTTCGCATGCCTTTTTACATGCTGCCAGGTCAACTATACTTCCGGTGATGAACGTGAAATTCTCCTGATCCATGAAAGAGTTGAGATTCCAAATGAAGCCTGTTGAAAGATCATCGAGTACACGTACTTCCTTCGCACCGTGTTTCAATAAATACTCAACAAGATGCGAACCAATAAACCCAGCTCCGCCTGTGACGAGGAATCGTCGTTGGGAAATGTCTTCGGTATGCCAGGCTTTATTGTACACTGTTGAAGTCTGTTATCTGAGGTCTGAAATCTGAGGTCTGAGGTCCATCCTCTATCTCTTCACATATTGATCATCATAATACTTCTTGTAGTCGCCCGAAGTTACATGACTCAGCCAATCATTATTGGATAAATACCAATCCACTGTTTTTTCCAAACCTTCTTCAAACTGCAGCGAAGGCGTCCAATTCAAATCATTTTTTAGCTTGGTTGCATCAATTGCATACCGCATATCATGCCCAGCGCGATCTTTCACGAATGTTATCAGTTTCGCGGACTCCCCCTCTGCACGACCCAACTTGCGATCCATGATCTTACACAACAAATGAATCAAATCGATATTTTTCCATTCGTTATGACCACCAATATTGTATGTCTCTCCATTCCTTCCAGTATGAAGAATAACATCAATAGCGCGCGCGTGATCTTCTACCCATAACCAGTCACGAACGTTCTCTCCCTTACCATAAACAGGAATGGATTTACTATTCTTGATGTTGTGTATTGCAAGTGGAATCAACTTCTCTGGAAAATGATGCGATCCGTAGTTGTTCGAACAGTTAGAAATTACTACCGGCAATCCGTATGTGTCATGATAAGCACGAACGAAATGATCTGAACTTGCCTTTGAAGCAGAATAGGGTGAGTGCGGATCGTACTTGGTAGCTTCTGTAAACATTCCTGTTTCACCGAGTGCTCCGTAGACTTCATCCGTAGAAACATGATAGAACCGTTTGCCTTCAAACTTCCCGGTCCACGCATGCTTTGCAGCATTAAGCAGATTCACTGTACCAACTACATTGGTCATCACAAACTCAATAGGATTCGAAATAGAACGATCTACGTGTGACTCAGCAGCCAAATGAACCACGTAGGTGAAGTCATGCTTCGCAAAAAGTTCGTGAATGAAATTACCATCCGTAATATCACCTTTTACAAATGTGTAATTCGACTTTGAATCAATATCATTCAGATTTTCCAAATTACCAGCATACGTCAACGCATCCAGGTTGAAAATATGATACTGCGGATAATTCCGCACCAATCTACGAACCACATGCGATCCGATGAATCCAGCACCTCCTGTTACAAGGACATTGATCATTTTATTCAGATTTTGTAATTGTCTTCTTCAACTCGCCCATGATGGTCTCAATTTTCATTGTTTCGAACATCTTTGGTCGCTCATACTTTGTTTCTACTTTCAATCGGCACTTCTTACCAGCATCAATTTTGTCTACTCCAGTGATATCCGTTCGATTTATCTCGAAAATAATTTTTGCATCCAACCTTTTAATTACTGTTTTCAAAAATCCGAAATAAGCATGTTCCGGCTTCTCAAAAACTAAACGCGAACCTGTCAATCGTATTCGTCCTTCAACCGCCTTCATTTCTCCCATAATCCATTTTGCATGCGGATCATTGATCAACAAACGTTCTCCATCCTGCAACCGAAAACTACTCATCACCTTGTTCGTTTCTATAAATGTTTACTTCGTATCACTACCAGGCATTAAATTATATTACTCATTTAATCCATCAGAGAATACCATTCCTGATGTACCGTCCATCGACTCAACAACCATTCCTATTCGCTTGCCCTCTTGCCCTAATGTAACCTCATTTATACTTGCAAGTGCAACTTCAAACGCAACGCGTTTACGAGTGAAGGGCAAAATCAATCGACTACGATGCGGAGCAGTTGTCGAAGGGTGATGTTCCACTACAAATCGCTCATCGGTCAAATAGACATTGGTTGTACACCATTTCCAATGGGATTCACGCAAGAAACACGTAGTGTCCTCAAATCGTATTTTCTCGTTATTGTTTTTTTCGAATGACCACATTACCGCAATCTTTACAAGCTCCAATAAGGCAACTTCTTGATCTTGCCTTTGTAAATTCCTTTCACATCAACAAGCACACCTTTATCTGCAAGAATAGAAGTAAAATATTTTTCATCCAATGAAAGATACTCTTTATGGTTAACAGCCACGATCACTCCGTTATATCCCTTACCAATCTTGTTCAAGCCGAAACCATATTCATGCTTCAGTTCATCGCTATCCGCGAGTGGATCCGCAACATGCACATCCACTCCAAACGACCGAAGCTCTTTAACAATATCTGCCACTTTTGAATTGCGGATATCGCTCACGTTTTCCTTGAATGTTGCTCCCATCACGAGTACACGCGACTTCGAGATGTTTCTTCCAGCAGCAATGATTTTTTTTACCGCGGTTTTTGCTACATAGAAACCCATAGAATCATTAACATATCGTCCCGAATTAATTACGCGAGAATGATAGCCCAAAGATTCTGCTTTATACGTGAGGTAATAAGGATCAACACCAATACAATGTCCACCAACCAACCCAGGCGAGAACTTCAAGAAGTTCCATTTTGTTCCCGCTGCAGCCAAAACATCATACGTATTAATGCCCATTTTGTTGAAGATGATTGACAACTCATTCATCAATGCAATGTTAACATCACGCTGAGTGTTCTCTATAATCTTTGCTGCTTCCGCAACCTTTATAGAAGCTGCGCGATGCGTTCCTGGCTCAACGATGATCTCATATGCCTTCGCAATTTCCTCAAGACTTTCAGCATCACACCCTGACACGACCTTGAGTATCTTAGTAATCGTATGTTCCTTGTCTCCCGGATTGATTCGTTCAGGAGAATATCCCACTTTGAAATCTTTCTTGAATACTAAGCCTGATTCCTTCTCAAGAACCGGGATACAATCTTCCTCTGTACAACCAGGGTATACGGTTGACTCAAAAACAACGTAGTCGCCCTTCTTCAGGCATTTCCCTACTGTTGATGACGCTCCCAAAAGTGGTTTTAAATCAGGAAGATTATGCTCGTCAATTGGCGTTGGTACGGCAACAATAAAAAACTTCGCTTTCTTCAATTCTTTAAGTGAAGCAGTAAACGTGATGTCGCAATTTTTGAACTCGCTCTTATCCAACTCCTGACTAGGATCAATGCCCTTCTGCATCATTGCCACACGCTTCTCATTGATATCAAAACCAATGACCTTCACTTTGCGGGCAAATGCCAATGCAATCGGTAATCCAACATAACCCAATCCGATTACTCCGATTGGTGCTTTCTTTTTCAAAATATCCTGATAGATAGACATAGCTTAGCTTTTTCTATTCGGTTTGCGGAATGAATAAATCCGTTCAATAATATCAACCACCTTCATTCCTTCTAAGGCATTCGTTGTTATTGATGTTTTTCCAGACAATGTTTCAATCACGTTTTGAATCATATGATCGTGATTATTGGCAGAACCTTTATATCCTCCGTAATCATTCGCAGGAGCTGTTTCTGCTAACTCTGGTAACGCATAATCCTTTATGTGACAGTATTCCACTTTATCCATGTACTGCCCTCCCACTTTCACGCTCCCTTTGCTACCAATAACGGAAATACTACTCTCTAAATTCTTATCCCAAACTGCAGTAGAATAGTTTACGCTACCCATTCCTCCATTCACGAATCGAAAATTCACGTATCCAGAATCTTCAAATTCCGTACTCAGTGCGTGGTTGAAATCGGCAAACTTGGCTTGAATGTCTGTCAAATCACCGAACAACCAATACAACAAATCAATCCAGTGAGAGAACTGCGTAAACAACGTACCTCCATCAAGCTCTTGAGTTCCCTTCCATCCGTCTTTCTTGTAATAACGTTCATCGCGATTCCAATAACAATTCAACTGCACCATGTAAACATCTCCAATAATTTTCTCGTCAACCAACTTCTTCAACCAAACTGCTGGTGGTGAATATCGGTTCTGCATCACACAAAAGACTTGCTTCTGATGCTGTAGTGCTTTGTATACAATCTGCTCACAATCCTGGCGACGCAAAGCCATTGGTTTTTCAATCACTACGTGCTTTCCATTCTCTAATCCAAGTATGGAATGAACCGAATGCAATCCGTTGGGAGTACAAACATTCACTACTTGAACTTCTGGATGTTTAAGCAACATCTCCTCAGCGCTCTGATAGTACGGCTCAACGATTTGCTCGTTACCAGTCTTATCCTTTGGAAGCACATCGCACACAGCAACCAATTCTCCACCCGAATTTCTGCGCACCATCTCTGCATGCCGCTTTCCAATATGGCCTTGACCGATTACTGCGAACTTTATTTTCGTTGGCATAGATTTAATTTCTTCTGTAGCAACTTAACGTGTTTCAATGCAAAATTCGAGAGTTAGCCCTCACAACTTACTCACAACTCCATCTTTCAATTGATATCTTTCTTTCGATTCAGCGCAAATCGCGATACCGTCTTGATCAAACGACAAACGATGTCCATACTCACTCATCCAGCCCATTTGTCGCGCAGGATTTCCTACTAACAATGCGTAAGCCGGAACAGTCTTTGTTACTACAGCGCCTGCTCCAATGAATGCAAATGCTCCAATATCATGACCACAAACAATCGTTGCATTGGCACCAATACTTACGCCCTTACCCACGTGCGTTTTTGAATATTGCCCACGGCGGTTTACGGCACTACGAGGATTAACCACATTTGTAAACACACAAGATGGACCAAGGAATACATCATCGTCGCAGGTTACACCCGTATACAATGAAACATTATTCTGAATCTTAACGTTCTTCCCGAGAACTACTTCTGGAGAAATCACAACGTTCTGACCAATATTGCAATTTTCCCCGATAGTACAACCAGTCATGATGTGCGAAAAGTGCCAAATCTTTACGCCTTTGGCAATATCGCATCCATCATCTACAATTGCGGAAGGATGTACAAAGTATTCGGTGCTCATATCAATTACTTTTTCTCAAACTCGCGATGCTCCTTCTTATTGAGCTCGTCTGCTGTGAGTGTCTTAAAGTAGGCATAGGTGCGTTTTAATCCTTCTGCGCGATCAATCTTTGGCTCCCAACCTAAGATCTTTTTAGCTTGTGTAATGTCTGGCTGGCGCTGCTTCGGATCATCAACAGGCAAATCGTGGTACACTACTTTTTGCTTTGTTCCAGTTAACTTGATGATCTCTTCTGCAAAATCTTTAATGGTAATTTCTTGCGGATTACCAACGTTTACTGGTTGCACACAATCGCTCATGAGCAAACGATAAATTCCTTCCACCAAATCATCAACATAGCAAAATGAACGTGTTTGAGAACCATCTCCGAATATGGTCAGATCTTCACCACGCAAAGCTTGTCCGACGAATGCTGGAAGTACACGTCCATCATTGAGACGCATACGCGGGCCATATGTATTGAAAATGCGAACGATGCGGGTCTCAACACCATGGTACGTGTGGTACGCCATTGTCATCGCTTCCATGAAACGTTTGGCCTCATCATAAACTCCACGCGGACCTATGGGATTTACATTGCCCCAATAACTTTCCGTTTGTGGATGCACGGTCGGATCTCCATACACTTCAGAAGTAGAAGCAACCAGAATACGTGCCTTCTTCACACGCGCCAATCCCAAGAGATTGTGAGTACCAAGCGATGAAACTTTCAATGTTTGAATTGGAATTTTCAAATAGTCAATCGGAGATGCTGGAGATGCGAAATGAAGAATGTAGTCAAGTTCGCCAGGAACAAATACAAATTTTGAAACATCATGATGATAGAATTCAAAATCTTCCAGCTTCATCAAATGCTCGATGTTTTTCAAATCACCGGTAATAAGGTTATCCATCCCAATAACGTGGTAACCTTCCTTGATGAAGCGATCACACAAATGCGACCCGAGAAATCCCGCAGCTCCTGTAATTAAAACGCGCTTTTTTGCCATAATAGTTTACTTCGAAACAACTGCTCTTCCAATACTGCAGTAATAAAACCCTTGTTCCTCCATTTGATCTAAACCATACAAATTACGACCATCAAAAATGGCCTGATTTTTCAATAAGGTTTTCATGCGATCAAAATCCGGCGTGCGGAACAAACTCCATTCGGTACAAATCACTAATGCATCTGCGTTTTCCAGAACAGCATACTCATCAATACCGTACAAAATTTTATCGCCGAAAAGTTTACCTACGTTGTGCATTCCTTCTGGGTCATATGCTGAAACATGTGCTCCAGCTTGAAGTAATTCCTCAATAATATACAACGCTGGTGCTTCGCGAATATCATCTGTATCGGGCTTAAATGCGAGACCCCAGATTGCAATCTTCTTTCCCTTCAAATCATTCTTGAAAAACGATTTCAACTTCGGAACAATGATGGTCTTCTGCTTTTCGTTGATTTCCATTACTGCATCCAAAATCTTCATCTCATAATTTGCTTCCTTTGCGGAACGAGCAAGTGCTTGAACGTCCTTGGGAAAACAACTTCCACCGTAGCCAATTCCTGGAAACAGGAATCGCTTTCCAATACGATCATCAGAACCGATTCCAATTCGAACCTTATCCACATCAGCGCCAACTTTCTCACACAGATTCGCAATTTCATTCATGAATGTAATCTTAGTCGCAAGAAATGCATTGGCCGCATACTTGGTCAACTCTGCAGATTTCTCGTCCATAAATATGATCGGATTTCCTTGACGCACGTATGGCTTATACAGCTCTTCCATCAATTTTTTGGCACGATCACTGCTGGTGCCAATAACTACACGATCAGGCTTAAGAAAATCATCTACGGCAAATCCTTCACGCAGAAATTCTGGATTCGACACAATATCAAATTCCACTTTAGCATTCTTCGCAACCGCCGCATGCACTTTATCTGCAGTTCCAACAGGAACCGTTGACTTATCAATGATCACTTTATAATCTTTGATAATCTTGCCCAAATCATTTGCAACGCCAAGCACATAGGAAAGATCAGCAGATCCATCTTCACCAGGAGGTGTAGGCAATGCAAGAAAGATAAGCTTAGCACTTTCTACTGCTTCATCAAGGTTGGTCGTAAACTTTAGACGCCCTTGCTTGATGTTACGCTCAAAAAGAACATCGAGGTGCGGTTCGTAAATCGGAATGATTCCGCTACGCATCTTTTCTACTTTAGCTGCATCAATGTCGACGCATGTCACATGATTTCCGGTTTCCGCCAAACATGTTCCTGTAACAAGGCCCACATATCCGGTTCCAACTACTGCAATATTCATAATCGGTTCTTATTATTTTAAGAATTCCTTCACGGAATCTGTAATAAACTTCAATGTCTCTTCGTCAAGTTCCGTGTGCATTGGGAGTGAAAATACAGATGCACACATCTGTTCTGTCACCGGAAAATCTCCTTCAATGTAACGCGGATCCAAATACGCTTTCTGTAAATGCAACGGAACTGGATAATATATCATCGACGGAATTCCTTTTGTTGCCAAGAACTCTTTCAACTGCATTCTATCCGCCCCGCTCAACTGCAATGTATATTGGTGAAATACATGATTCGTTCCCTTTGCACGCTTAGGCGTTGTCAGTTTTGGGTGATTTGCGAACGCAGCATCATAATAATCCGCAACTCGATTGCGCGCCGCCGCATACTCATCTAGGTGACGCAGTTTGATACGCAAGATGGCTGCTTGAATACTGTCCAAGCGAGAATTCACGCCAATGCTATCATGATAGTACAAAGTACTTTGACCATGATTTGCAATCACCTGCATCTTATTCGCCAAATCGTCACTATTGGTAAAAATAGCACCACCATCTCCAAAACATCCCAGATTCTTAGACGGAAAAAATGAGGTGCATCCGATATCACCTATTGTTCCTGCTTTCGCTGTACGACCATCACTGAAAGTGTAAGTTGCTCCAATAGCTTGAGCGGTATCTTCAATCACAAACAAATTATGCTTCTTAGCTAACGCCATAATGCGTTCCATATCGGCGCACTGTCCGAATAAGTGTACAGGAACAATCGCTTTCGTATTGGCAGTAATTGCCTTCTCGATTGCCTCTACATTAATGTCGAAAGTGCCAGGATAAACATCAACCAAAACTGGAGTCAGCCCCAACAGTGCAATCACTTCTGCCGTTGCCACGTACGTAAAATCTGCAGTAATCACTTCGTCACCACGCTTTAATCCCAACGCCATCATAGCAATCTGAAGCGCATCAGTTCCGTTTGCACATGGTATTACATGATTAACACCCAAGTACTGTTCGAGCTCTGCCTTGAACGATTTTACTTCTGGTCCATTAATGTATGCAGAGGAGCGAATAACGTTGATTACTGCTTCATCAATTTCAGATTGGATTTTCTGGTACTGACCAATCAGGTCAACCATTTGTATTTTCTTAACTGCAGTTGTCATTTTTCCCTTGAATTTACAATCGTGCGAAGATAGTTAAAAACGAGCGTTTAACCTCTGTTTTTAGGTCTATTGCATGGGTTTTAGCTATCTTTAACCCGTGCCGAAAAAATTGCAAAATATCGCAGTAATATACTTGCTGTGTGTACTTGTTGTGTGTGGTAATCTTCATGCGCAAAAAAGAAACATCAAAGACTCTTTACAGAGTACAGGTTTCGTTGCCGCCAGCTACGGGTACTTTACTCCTAGTGGAGATTTGGCAGATCGTTTCGGTGATAATTCTACGATCGGAGCATATGCTGGATATAAATCTTCTGGCAACCATTTTTTTGCGCTCGAATGGAATTACATTTTTGGCGAAAAAGTAAAAGAAATAGGCATTCTAGATAGCATTTCTACTTCAGATGGGTACGTGATTGATGTGGAAGGAAAACTGGCTGATATCCGAATATTTGAACGTGGATTTACCTTACACGCGCAGTATGGACGCGTTTTCCCGATCGACGCAATTTCTCCTAATCCGAACAGCGGACTTTTAGTTAACGTTGGGGTTGGAATGATGCAACACAAGATTCGGATTCTTGATAACGGGGCGCGCTCTCCTCAACTTACAGGCGACTATCTAAAAGGTTACGATCGACTTACCTCTGGAGTTTCATTCTCTCAATTCGTAGGCTATTGGTACATGAGCAATTCGAGATATATAAATTTCTATTGCGGCATAGAAGCGTATCAAGGTGTCACTAAGAGTAGGAGATCCTGGGATTATGACCTAATGAAAGCTGACACACGCCAACGTACTGACTTGCTTTGGGGCTTGCGCGCAGGATGGGTGATTCCGCTCTACAGAAGAAGCAAAGGAGATTATTTCTGAGCATGAGAGCGCTCTATAATTTTGGCATTCTTCTCTACGGGCTGGCAATTAAGCTCGCATCAATTGGCAATTCAAAAGCGAAGTTGTGGACTTCAGGAAGAAGAAATCTCTTCGAACGCCTCAGTGAGACCATGAAAAATGACGGTTCTCCACTCGTTTGGATACACTGTGCTTCTCTGGGCGAATTCGAACAAGGTCGTCCACTTATAGAAAAAATAAAATCAGCCAATCCTTCTGTAAGAATATTACTTACTTTCTTCTCTCCTTCGGGGTATGAAGTTCGAAAGAAATATCCCGGTGCTGACTACGTTTTTTATATGCCATTAGACACACCTTACAACGCGCAAAAGTTTGTGGAAATTGTGAATCCGACAATGGTAATATTTGTGAAATATGAGTTCTGGCTGAATCATTTGGAGGAACTGAAAAGAAGAAATATTCCGCACTATTTAGTATCAGCCATCTTTCGAGATGATCAGATATTCTTCAAACCTCGTGGTCGCATTTTCAGAAACGCACTCGAAAATTATACGCATGTTTTCACGCAAGACCAAAATTCGCTTTCTCTTCTGAAAAATATCAATCTGAAGAACGTTTCCATTGCAGGCGACACACGCTTCGATCGTGTTCATGAAATCGCAAAAGCGTCGAAAGACATTCTTCTTACAGCTGCTTTCGTTGGTAAAACAGATCGGGTAATTGTGGCCGGCAGCACCTGGAATGATGACGAAAAAATCTTATTCCCATGTCTGAAAAATCACTTCGTCAATGGATGGAAGATGATTATTGCTCCTCATGAAATCTCAGAGGAAAGGTTGGATGGCTTGGAAAGTTCGTTACTGAAAAATGGAATTACTCAGGATCACATCATACGCTTTTCAAGAGCTTCAGAAACTTCAGCCGCGCAAGCGCAAGTGCTTGTAATCGACAATATCGGCATGCTCTCTTCTTTATATCGATATGGATCCGTTGCTTTTATTGGAGGAGGATTTGGCAAGAGCATTCACAATACACTAGAAGCGGCAGTCTATGGCATTCCAGTGATATTTGGCCCGAAGTATGGCAAGTTTAATGAGGCTCTCGGACTTATTGATTGCAAAGGTGGATTCGGCGTTCATTCTTCTGCTGAACTCGCTTCCACGCTGGATCATTTACTGAATGATGAAGACTTCAGAATTACCTCCGGAAAATTCGCCGGTGAGTTCGTAAATTTAAAAACTGGAGCAACGAAAATAATTTTGTCGGGATTAAAACTGTAGTGAAGTGGTACAGAGTTGTGAATGACTTTAGTCACTGAACAACCAGGATATACCCACCTTCAGTGCAAAATCATTGTGTGGATATCCATCAAGAAGGAAATACTTGCGTCCCATCAGTCCGGCATTAATGTGCTCCGCTTTCACGAACACACGAACCGGCTTAATTCTAAAACTAACCCATGGGTCGATATAAACATAGTTACCTACTTTGCGTTGATTCTGTAAATAGAATTGAGCGACAGCGGGCATGTAAGCTTCTGCAGTAAATTCCGAAAACCAAGTAGCATCAATACCCACTTGAAGCTGCATTGCGTTTTTGAACAGGCGAAGATTAGCATAAACAGACTCTCGCGCAATAAATTGAGGAATACGGATAATTTCATCATTGGATGTCCATGCATTCGTAATACCAGAGCAGGAATGAAACCAATCTGCATCAATATTGAATAACAGTGTTATTGCTCCAGTCGCAATACGGCCATGATATTGCTGAGGGAGAAAAGTCGAATCAAAATACAACGGATCTATTGCATAATCTGAGTGCCCGATCAATGCTATTTTTGAAACAATACTATTGAGCAGGAGATTTGCCTGAACTTCCCACCCCGCATTTGCTGTTTTTGCGAATGAATTCACCCAACGAAGATGATTTCCTGAATATCCCTGAAAAAGCATTGCGGGCGAAGTTTCACTCATCCAGCCTTTCAATGTAGTTGTCAATTTTCCATTAAAGTGAACCCTACTTCCTGAAAGCTGAGCAAAATAATCTCCTGCGTTAGTGCCGGTCCCTACTACCCAAGCATTTCCTGCTAATCTTACGGAAGAGTCGTTGAGTGGAATCCACTCCACAGTTCCTTCTGCGTAAACATTTTGAAAATGTCGGTATAGAGTATCATTAAAATATTCCCCGTCCTCATGCCTGATACCGACATAGCCACGTACTGACTTCTTGCCATATTGATTAAATCTCTCCAATCGAACGCTGTTATTGATGCGCCAACAATAAGTAGAGTCTGCAGTAAGTAAGGTATCTCTATATATCACATCATAAAATCTGGACTGAGGAAAGCCGTCATTGTAATTATATTTCTCATCAAACAATTCACTCACTAAGCTCAATCCCCATTTTGGAGTAATTACCTGACACACACGGCTACTGTCCAATTTCAATGTATCAGTTACATCCCCGAACGCGAATGTATGCTTCATCCAAACGCCCCTTTTCCGTTGGATCGTTCCGGCATTCTCCAAGTTAACCGCTACTACTTGCCGATCGATTTGATTGGAGAACTCAAATGAAGAGTCGTTAGCAATTCCTCCGTTCTCTGCGACATTCTCTCCAGTCCAAAACACATCAGCCATCAACGAATAACGCTTACCTGGAGACATATACCAGATATTCGAACGTACGGAAGTGTTGCTAGTATTTTGTCGCTTATAAAATCCTTCAGATCTCGCTCGAATGAAATGAAATGTAAAATTGAGGTTGTCTCCGAAATTTCGCGAGTGAATGACATCGACAAACTGTTCGCGACGTTGCCCAACAAAATATTGAAGTAGCGTATAAGGTTTGTTCGTTGAGTAGAACTTCCGATTGTAACGGTTAAACCCGAAATAACCGAATACATCCGGTCTTACGGAGAAAGGTTCAGCTATGGAAGATTGGAAAGTGAGGTATTTTCCAGGCGCACCGAGATTCCCTGTCGACAAAAGGAAAGGGTGAGCGATTTGAAAACTATCCAGTTTGTAGGTAATCGAATCTCTGATTGATCGGTTACCATAACCAAGATTATTTTCGTTAAAAAAGTCAATGTGAAGTGCCGTCTTGATATTGGAAGAATCAGTTTTCGTCTGAGCCTTGAGCACAAGCGCGCTGAAGAGTAGAATAGCAAGGATGGAAATTATGCGCCGATTATCAAACACAAGAATGAGATGAGGTACAAATTTACATCAGAAAACCTGAATGGGTATAAAAAGAGAAACCCCGACATTTCTGTCGGGGTTTCATAAAACTGGCAGCGACATACTCTCCCACCTTGTAGGGCAGTACCATCTGCGCGGACGGGCTTAACTTCTCTGTTCGAAATGGGAAGAGGTGATCCCCGTCGCTATAGCCACCAAAAATCGTGAATATTTTAAAAAACATATTGGGAGAGAATACATCAGAAGTCTTCTTTCAAAGAAAGGCAATCGAGCAATTAGTACCACTCAGCTGTGACATTACTGCCTTTACACTTGTGGCCTATCAACGTCATAGTCTTTGACGGCTCTTAAGGGAGATCTCATCTTGAGGCGAGCTTCGCACTTATATGCTTTCAGCGCTTATCTCATCCACACATAGCTACCCTGCGCTGCACCTAGGCGGCACAACAGGCACACTAGCGGTATGTCCGACTCGGTCCTCTCGTACTAGAGTCAGGTCCCCTCAAATCTCCAACGCCCACAACAGATAGGGACCGAACTGTCTCACGACGTTCTGAACCCAGCTCGCGTGCCACTTTAATCGGCGAACAGCCGAACCCTTGGGACCTTCTCCAGCCCCAGGATGTGACGAGCCG
>Ga0114980_10000179_pt1 | contig 42901 bp, 75 predicted proteins | sample S_140806_EF_Meta_FD_87018 | JGI IMG/M metagenome (GOLD analysis project Ga0114980, IMG submission 87018) | Freshwater microbial communities from Lake Simoncouche, Canada to study carbon cycling - S_140806_EF_MetaG | ecosystem: Environmental > Aquatic > Freshwater > Lake | place: Lake...
AGTAAAAGAAATAATACAGTACAAACAAGACAAAGATGTAATACTATACCGTAAGTACTTCCACATACTAATACTCCCCCAAGCAAAATGATAGTGTTCCTAATAATATACCTAATAACAAACTCTCTGCTATTCGGACTAGTATCGCTGTTCCATAACCCAGCACAAAACATACGATACCTTTTCTACGGTATACTGATAGTACTCTGGGAGTTCTTCCAGAAAGACCCACCCCCTAATACCAAGGACTAATAAACACCCCCCCTAGCCAAGACCACTAGGGGTTTTTTTATACCCCCCCCTATATAGTAAAGCACTTGAGGAATTGAGTAGTAAAAACCATGGGGGAATAGCAAAAAACTGTGGGGGGATGAAAAGCAAAAATTGTCGTAGAAAAAACTGGGGGGGCAAAATTGACCATATATACACACGTGCGTATCCTCCTTAGGAAAAAAGCTGCCAAAAAATTGGGGTTTTTACCCCACCCCCCCTATTGTGCCACAAAAAAAAGTTTTTGGCTTAGAGGGCCTCTAAAAGGTTTTGACTTTTCCAAGATATTTTTATACTATTTATCTATCATGTACTGCTGTACTATAGATATATACTATACTGTACTTTTTGTGGGCTTGGCTTGGCTTGGGATCTAAGCCGGCTTGTTTAGACTGAGTATAAATAAACAATGATAATACAAATTTTAACATTTGTTTTTTGGTCAGTAATCCGGATTAACAGGTATAATCCTGAGCCCTTTATTCATCGGTATTTTCGATTTAAGACACTTTTTTATACTAGGTGATACTTGGATACCAAACGACTATTAAAGTGGCTTAGAACGTCTTATTTAGCCTTATAGGGGCTGTTGCTATATAGCGGCCAATTACTAGTAATAGCACGGTAATCGCCTTATTTAGAATGATTCTAAATTTAAAAAAAAGTTTACTTTGTATTAGTTTATTTAAAACTTATTCTTACATTTGTAGTGTTGAAAGCGACTAGTTAGCGGCAGGGTTGGAAGCACCACAAAGCACTAGTGTTAGCACGAATAGGCCGAAAGGCGGAGCTCATTGACATATCGGATAAGGTGATACGGCCTACCTACACAAGTGGCCGTTACTCTTTAAACTTCATAAATATGAAAAAGTTTAACGAATTTGAGTGTTGGATGATTGTTCAATCTTTAGAGTTACTAGCCGAGGCTTGGAAAGTCGAAATCGACGAGACCGAGGCCAAGGGCAATAGGGCAATTTGGACAAAGGGCTACGTGGAAATGGTGACCAAGGAATTGACCGAGAAGGTCAAGGCAGGTACACTAAAACCTAGAAAAACCTACGACCACACTAAGTAGTAAGCAAGCCCCCTTCGGGGGGCTATTTTAAAACAAATTTTTTAACTAATCTAATCTTATTTTAAAAGTATGGAAATTCTATCCAACATTCAGAGCGGAAACGCTAACATCGAGAGTATTAAAGGCCAATTGTTTGACGTTGTCAAAGTGCCACTAGTTACTAACCTTCAAGGGTTTGACAACCCTAACAGCTTCGGGACTTACCGAGCAAACGGAGGCGAAGCCCTAGGAGTTGTAGGTAAAGACTTCACGCCTACTCAACCTAAGCTATTATTCGAGGACTTCGAAAATTGCTTGTACGATACGGACTGCGACCTAAAGGACGTTAAATATCTAGAGTTGAAAGGCGGTCGTAAAGTAGTGTTCGAAGCCCCAATCAAAACAATGGGCTTTACTAACCTACGAGGCCAAGAGGACGAAATGATAGTTAAGATTAACTTATCTACGGGTTTCGACGGACTTACCAAGACTAGTTTGTTTATTAGCTGTTACCGAATGGTTTGTGCCAATGGTATGAAAGCTTGGAAAACCGAGTTTGCTGTTTCTTTCAAGAATACAACCGGTAACGTCGGCAAGGCTTCATCACTTTGCCAAGACATCGCCAAGGCTACCGACCAAGCTAACGACTTCGAGGCTTACATCAAGAAGCTAAATTCGTCCGAGGTTGACCAAGCCAAAGTAGATGATTTTCTTTTCAAGACTATGGGCTTTAATCAAAAGATGTATTCAGAACTAGGTACAAGAAAGCAAAACATCTTGTCCGCTGTACAAGAAAGCATCGCCCTAGAGTTTGGACGTACCGGCTCAACGCTTTGGGGATTAGTTAACGGCATCACGCACTACACTAATCACGTAGCTAGCACCAACGACCGAAACGATTACCTTCTTACCGGAGGCGGTCTTAAGCTAAACGATTTAGCACAAAAGGTAGCCTACGAAATGGCCTACTAGTATTAACCAAGCCCCTCGAAAGAGGGGTTTATTTTAACTAATATGAAAAAGAAAAAGTTTACCGAAAAGCAAAAGGCGGTTATTGCTAGATTCCTGCAAGAACGCCACTACGATCTAAAAGAGTATAAGGCCATTGGCACTAAGCACTACAACGACGACGAAGATGTTGAAAAAATCCTTGTTGCTATCTATATGCTAAATGAATACCTTTGGATGTGGGAACACTAATTACTAACCAAGCCCTCTACGGAGGGCTTTTATCTTATCTTATATGAATTACTATATCTTATTGCCCGTTATTTGCCTGCTGCTTCTAGTAGCCCACATCGTCTATGTTAATCGCAGAGACAAGTTTGAGTACTTGGACTATTGTATAGCAGTTTGCTTGCTCCTAGTCCCGTTTATTTGCTTAGTCGATTGCCTGCTATGTTGTTAGTAGGCCTTATCGCAGTTTGCCTGCTGTTGATTGCAGGACTTAAAAAGTAATGTTTAACCAACCCCTTCTATCCGGAGGGGTTTTATTTTAACTAGTATGATTTTTATTACCACTCTTTTGATTATCTATTACGCATTAGTTATCAGGGAAACTTTTTGCGAAAAGTATTATGCAAGCCCTATCACAACAAAGAGGGACTTTTTTTTATGTTTGATACCTTTGTTTATGTGGTTTAAAATGCTTATCTTTGCATTAAAGAACCTAGATTAATTATTAACCTAGCCTTTCATCACGGAGGGCTTTTATCTTAACTAGTATGAAAGTAGAAATCTTTGTTTTGGACTATGGCTTCGAAGCCTTAATTATTGACGGGGGTAAAATCCTGGGGACTATCTTGGGTGTAACTATGGCGAACCTTTGCCAAAGTGTATACGATGTGTACGGAATCAACATCTTTGAATTAGTTAGTTTAAACTAGTTAGTTCGTGGGGGTAAAACGGGGGGACAAAAAAGTTTTCCCTTTTTTTGTAAAAAAGTTTGGTAGATTAAAAACTTAGTTGTATATTTGTAGTAGAATTAAAACCTAGAAGTTAGTGCTAGGAACCTCACTAACAAAACCTAATTTATCTTATTATGAGAAATTTAGCAGATTACATTGTTCATTGTTCACTAGAGGTTATTCAATGGGACGAACATAACCGCCCTTATGAGCAAACTCCAAATGGTAAAATTTATTTGTCTAAAAGGGCTTATAGTTATTCCGTAAAAAACTAATTACTAATCAAGCCCTTCTTAACCGAGGGGCTTTTATTTAAACTAACTAATATGAAAAATTTATTAACTATGTCGATAGAACTTGCAATTTTAAAATTAAAAGAAAAAGAAATCCCTTGTGTTGATTCAAGGGTTAAAGGGTATGATTATTTTATTCAAGATAATGGGGATGATTTGTCTTTAACTAATGAAGAAAATGAAATAGCACAAGCGTTTGGTGTTCATTTAACTGAACAAGAAGTTATTGATTTTTCAAAAACACTTTAAACTAACTAGTATGTGCTATCCTATCTTTTGTATTGCCGTTCACTTACTAGAGGGGCGTGAGGATGAACTTGACTTGGTTTGGGGGGACGCTGCAGAAGTTTATTCTAGGTTCCTAGACAGCGAATTTAACGACCCTAACAAGTCCGAACTTGACTGCATTAATAGCTTTATGGCTAACATTTAAAACTAACTAATCTAAACTACAAGGGGGAACAAAAAAGTTTCCCCTTTTTTTGTGCCTAAAAGTTTGGTAGATTAAAAACTATTTTGTACCTTTGATTATTATTAATCTTAACTTATTTTATCCTATGGAAATTGTAAAAAACTTGGCTGTCTTGAATCAGCTGTCTAAAGCCTATGGCTTGGAATTTTGTAGAACCTATAAGTATTGTACGGGGGGCGATAACATTCGTGTAAACCGCTACACTTATAAAGATGATAGCTTTGTGCTAAAGTATTTTGACGGGTGTTTTTATCCGTATATTGTTAAACTTAAAACTAACTAATCTAAACTAGGGGCTAATCGCCCCTTTTTTTTGTGCAAAACTTTAACACTTTTTATTTGGGGGTTTAGTTTTATTGGCGTATCTTTGTTCTTGTAGGGGGGTAATGGAATGTTATCCGATACAGGTGGGCTACTGAGATACTAGCGCAAGGAGGTTCTAAGGGAACCTGCCCCGTGGCGAAGGGGGGGAGGGAGGGGTGTGACGGAGTCTACCCTATGCGTGTGTAAAAAAACACGAACCCCTGAATTGCGTTACTCTGGCAATTTTCTATAACAAAGATACGACAAAATTTTGTACTAGTCAAGAAAAAAGTAACAAAGTTATCAACATTATTTTGTTAATAAGTATGCAAAAAAAAGTTTGGTAGATTAAAATTAACTACCTATATTTGTATTGTAATTGCAACGAAGCGGTTACTTTAAATTATCTTATTACTATGAACAAAGTAATTTTAAACATCGGGTTAAATGTTGGGAATGTTGAACCAACAAAACAGCTAAACACAACGCTACACATATTAACTACTTTAAGCTTTTCATTGACTAGTGTAAAGGTACACGAAAATAGCGAGTACAACGAAAACGGGGAACGCTGTCTAGTAGTTTATTTTGATACTGAATTTGACTTGACTTTAATAAGTATCTTAATTGACGCAGTTTGCGAACACTTAGAACAGCAATGTATAGCCGTTAAATTTAACGGGGTAGGTAAACTAGTTTATGATAGTAACTACAATGGAGAACGATTTGACTTTGTAGAGAAGTACTTTAAGGACTAACTAATCTAAAAAGCCCCTCGATAAATTTTGGGGGGCTATTAAAAAAAAGTAAAAAAAGTTTTGCAGTCTAAAAAATTATAATTATATTTGTCAAACAATTTAAACACATTCACACTATGAACAAACTAGTATTAAAACACGACAACCACGCAGACAGCCCTAGAACTTGGTGCAATTTAGGAACAATGATTTGTTTCCATAAACGATACGACCTAGGGGACAGCCACGGGTATTCCTCTATTGACTATTCAAGTTGGGAGCAAATGGAAAAAGACTTAATTAAAAAAGAAAATCCGGCTGTTATCTTACCTTTGTACTTGTACGACCATTCAGTTGTTACCATTAGTACAACCCCATTCAGTAATCGTTGGGACAGCGGTCAAGTAGGGTTTATCTTAGTTAGTAAGGAAACAGCCCTAGCAGATTTTGGGGGTAAAAAAGTTACAGCTAAACTAAAAGAAAAGATAGAGAGACAGCTAGAGGGAGAAGTAGAAACTTACGCACAATTCCTAGAGGGAGACGTGTACGGGTTTTCTATTGAGGACGAAGACGGGAATCATATTGACAGCTGTTTTGGATTTTACGGGAGTGACTTTGCTACCAACGGGATATTAGACTACATTAACCATAACTTGTTGGGGGTAACAGAAGCCGAAGTACTACCTTTGCTAGAAGCAGCCGAGATTGAATAAACTAATCCAAACCCCTCAATAAATTTTGGGGGGTACACAAAAAAAAGTAAAAAAACATTTGGTAGATACAAAGTAATTGCATATCTTTACCTAGAATTTAAAACCCAATACAATATGATAAACGTATATTTCGAGAGTAGCACACACGCTGAATTAGTAGCAACATTCGACAGCGAAGAATTATTTATAGCTTGTCTACCTACACTAGAGGCAGAAGCTAAAAAACAGAATATGTTTGTAACAGAACAAGTAACAACAACCCTTTAATAATAATAATAATAATAAATTAACTAATATGAAAATCGTAACACAAAATGCAGTAACTTGTTTCCTTAATAAGGGGAACGGAACATTCAACAACACACACGTTGTAACAGAAAACGAAGTATCTAAGCTGTATCTATTCGGCAATCTAATTGCTGTACTAGAACAAGGGGTACTAAAGGTAACCAATGCAGGTTGGTTTAGCAAGACTACTAAGGAACGCTTGAACGGACTACCTAATGTAAACGTAAGGCAGTCTAAGGGTAAGTGGTACTTGAACGATAATTTTTGGGACGGAAAACTAACTACTATTTAATTTTGTATCAGAAGATTTTTGAGGGGTGTATGTACCAAGCCCCCCAAAAAGATCGATTAACTAAAACAAAAAAGATGAAACAGACAATTATAATAGGGAAGTTTGAATCCTTAAACATCAAGGCAGTAATACATTCTATAGATGAAGTATACCAAGCCGATACACACGAAGAACTAGTAGCTTTGCTAGATACCTTTGACAAGGAAGGCAAGGATTGGTTGATACTTGAGAAGACCATATTTACCCTAGAGATAACACCCAATGCATTGTTGGGGCTTATTTGGGGGAGCAACAAGGGGGCAAATTGCGAATAATGCAAAGTTTTGGGGGGGGCAAATTGTCTAACCCCCGTAAATTTCGATACCACCCTTGCAGAATTATCAGTAATCTAGTACTTTCATTGCGAATACAATAATGGGGGTACACTAAAAAACAGCCAAAATGGGATTAACTAAGACAAAAAAGGAACAAGAACTCTATGAAAGGTACAAAAAGTATCTAGGGTACGATACAATCATCCCCCAATCCATAGTACAAAGCTACCTAACAGACCTACAAGAACTAGTGGGGGGGAGCAAGGCTAGATTAAATCGGGGGGTACAGCAAAAAGCCTACCTAGTCTACGTAGACTAATAAATAAACTAACTAAGATGAAGCAAACAATACAAGAGAAGATAGAGGTAGCAGTACTTACCGGACAAAAGAGTATAGTAGTAAACGGAATACTAGTACAATGGAAGCCCCTACACTCCCAAGTAGCTAAAAGCAAGCTAGAGGGGTACGCTAAAGAGGTAGCAAGAAAGAGTTTGGAGGGGCTGTATAGTAAGTAACTAGCTGATTGTGTGCTAGTTAGAGTGGGCGGACAACCCCCACCCACGATTTGAGGGTAGGTTTCGGCTGTCGTTTTTGGGTATGTCGGATTCAAATTACATATACACAAATTTATACAACAAACTTGATTCCCCCCACTACCCCTAGACTAACTACTCTATACTATACTAGTACTACTCGAATGTTATCTGTATTAACTTATCTAAGGTTGGTAGTTATGGTAGGTTATGTTTAGATTAGTTTAGCTACACTCGGCAGTCTTTTTATAGTCCGGCCAAAAGTTTACCCCTTATCTAGAATGATTCTAAATTTCAATAAATGTTTGGTAGTCTAGATTTAATTACATATATTTGTATCGGCAATGAAGCCAACGTAAAACTTAAATCACAATGAAACTAATTAATCTAAACTTAGTAAACGAATTACTAGACAACCAACACGAGGGCTACGAACTAATGGTTTACACAAAACAGCCTAACCAATCCGACTATGAACTATCTGAATTTTTTGAACTAGAAAACATCAAGAACTTAAAATCCTTGTGTGCTAGAATACTAAAACAAATGGGGAATAAGGTAGGATGTATCGATTTTAAGATGAACTACGAAGACACAGATTTTGACCAAGTAACAATCTATAAAAACTAATAAGATGAAAGAAGAAACCAAGAAAGAACTATTTGATTTTCTATACACTATGGAAGACAAACTAGAGTACGACAAAACAGCCCTAGGTAAAAGACTAGGAGAACTAATAAACAAGCTACAACAAGAACTAATAAGATGAAACAAGAAACTTTTTTACTAGTAGGTTTATCCACTATTCTAACTATGGCTTTTTTTCTAGGGGGCAAAGAAAAGTCTTGTGCTAAGAGATTATTCTCGACAGCCCAACCCCAACAAAAAGAATACAAGTTTGTATCAACAGAACTACTAGCCCTAACACAAACAGACACACTAACACTTAAAACTAACTAATATGAAATCAGTACACGAATTATCAGCAGAAGAATTACAAGAGTTAAGAAGTCGTTGGTATCATCAACACCTAGACGATGGCACTTTGGAAGAAGTTATGGAATACGACCCCGAAGATGAAGACAACGTACCTATGGATGTTGTAATAGAGTATTATGGGGCAACTTACTTTGTAGAAGAAGACTTTTGGTGTAACCTTACAGACTAACTAATATGAAACAGATAACAATAGAACAAGCATTCAAAAAACTAGTTGAAAAGGGATTCTCAATTAGTGAACTAAAGCCAAATGAATTTTTAGTAATCGATAATGGTAAATTTGGATTTTGTGATGATGAAGACCCGTTCATCGTTGACGGAAATGATATTATAGAAATCTATCAAAACTATATTACAGACTAACTAATATAAAGTAGACTAAAAAAACTTTAAAAAAAATTTGGTAGTTACATTTTAATAACGTATCTTTGACTTATCAAACTAAAACAATTAATATGAAAACAGAAGAAGCAAAAAAAGTATTGGAAAACGAAGGTTACTTTGTAGATAACTTATGGCAGACTTGCGATGTTACTATGAACTACGATTGCACGGAAGAAGAAGCCCAAAAAGTTTTAAATGAAGCCCTTACAAACGAGGCAACGTATCAACAAATTTGGGAAGCAATATCCTATTCAGCAGAGAGTTTTAATTTAAAACGTAGAGACTAACTTGTACAATTTATAACTATGAAAACATCACTAAGATTACAAGAAACAGAAACTATTGGGAGTAGTGGTTTATGCCACACACTAACCGGTACATACACCTTGGTTGGTAAGATTCAAGACACAGACCACATCCTAATTGAATGCCCCGACACACACGAACTATTTATAATCAATAACAACCTAAACCTTTACTAGAATGATTCGAGACTTTGACCAATTAAGAGACATAGCTATACAAATGGTTAATAACCTAGTGGAGCAAGGGTACATCCCAAATTGTACCGACACAGACGACAACACCGAGTTTGATGTGCAGGATTTATTACTAGAAATTTTAATAGACAGCCTAGTACAACAAGATTGCGTTACCCCCAATGGAGTTGCTTCGAGTAGCGTAGAGTTAAAAGAAGTTAATGAAGACTATCGAATTGCTTTTATTAGTGTTGATGAAATACCCCTAGGTATCTTTGAACTACTTTATGATAAGCAACAAGAAGACAGACCTTATGTTTTGATTAATTACGATGTAACGTATGTTGATAACCTAATTTAAACTAACTAATATGAAAACAGAAATAATAAAATACATTGACGGCCACTCCGGAAACCAATGTGAGATTTTTAGATTAACTAATACAAACGGAGAAGTTTTACACGAGAGAGATTATACATCCCAAACAGAGAATGTAGAAAATTACTTTGAGGATTTTTTAGAGCCGTTGTTTTTAGAAGCCGAGCAAAGTTTTGATAAACTAATTAGTTTGTATGATGTTGCAGATTTGCTAGAAGCTATGGCTTCGGACAAAGAAGCAGAGGAAATGCGTTCAGCCCTAAATTTAATATCTAAATTTTTTATAAAAATAATCTAAAAAAAGTTTGGTATTCTAGAATTAATAACGTACATTTGTTCAAGATTTAAAACAATAAAAGTTATGAAAGAATTAGATTTTTATGTGTATGTATTTTCAGACGGGACTACAGCACCTTTTGAAATAGCAGAAAAGATAGTTATAGGAATATGGTGCGTTTTTAATAAATAAGACTTAAAACAAACAAATTATGATAAGATTAAACCTTTCAATCAGCAGAAGTCGTTATTTCGACAACCAAAAAGATTTAGCAGAATTTCTAGGTATCAAGAATACCTCCAAGAAAGCAATAGAGAGTAGATGTAGAGTGTTACACTTTGAAATAGAATTTTAAATTAGTTAATATGAGAACAGCATACCAATTATACCAAGTGGATTTTGTAAAACACAGCAACCGAGAACTGACTATCTCAGCTACCAATCGTAGAGGCAAGATTTTTGTAGCCGAACTACAACGTACCGATGAAAGGTATTGGCAAGGTTACACAGATTTTAGGTCTAGTGACTACAAAAATTTTAAAGCTGTTGTCCTAGAATTTTTGCAAGATTTAGTACAAGAAGCCAAGCACTATGACAATCGTTGGTATAATTTTAATTCTATGGTTCGATGTGAAGAAGGCGGAAGCAGACCACTGACTTGGGAAGAAACTGCCTATGGTAGCTTAGTCAACGAAGCCGAGCCAGTATTCAAAGGCCACGTTAAATTTAATACTAACTAATATGATCTTATCAATAGCAATTATACTAGGTATCGCAATGATACTTAATATCATACAGAAACAAGGTAATTACAATGTACTAATAGCTTCAGCCTTGGTTATTTCTTTGTGGGATTTATGTTTCCCTCTAGCAATAGTTGTACTAGTTTTACTAGTTTTTATAGGAATAGCAGTAGCAATAAAAGAATAAAAATAATTCAAAAAAAATTTGGTAGTTACAAAAACAAGTTGTATATTTGTATAACAAAACAGAGGGATAGCCGAAACCCTAACCTAGTAGGCAAACTTAATATAAAACAAAATGAAAAGAACAATCGAACAAACACAAGAAGCAGTACAAGAAAACGTAAGCAGTATCTTTACAAAAGATGATGTGCTAGAACTATTAAGAAACATTGAACAAACTAGTCCAAACATTTCGGATGAAACCAAGGAAAGTATCATCTCCGATATTATGCAGTCATTGGAGTACGAGGCCGATAACTTTATCGACAAAGATAGCATAAGCCTAGAAATTGACAGCAATAACTATGTTTCTATCGACAGAGCAGATATAGACTTTGATGTTATCAAAAACGTAATACGAGACATCATACTTAATGCTGATTTTGAAACTAACTAATCTAAAGTAATATGAGAGTAGTTAGGATAAATACCACAGCATACCAAGAAGAAGATTTCTTTTTGATGACAGATTTGACAGACCAACAGATTGAGGGAGTAATTGTCCCAATAGTGGAACTAGAACGTAAAGATGAAAGCTGCTATTATACAAACGAAGACCTTGTAGAGTCTTTAATGGATAAATACCCCGACAATACTATTGTTATGCACGCAGATTTTGAAACAATATCAATCTAAAAAATAATTTAAAAAAAGCTTTGTAATATAAAATAAAGTATTATATTTGTACCGGCAATCAAGCCAAACTAAATTTATAACTTATGGAAAAATTTGCAAGACAATGCTCAGTAACGGGCGAAGGTATGAACAACGGCTATGTGTACAGAGATGGAGAAATGTATTTCAAGTACGAACCCGACCTTGTAGCCCACATCAGAAGCCTAGACAACGATTCATCTAACCTATCGGATGAATTTCTACTAGGAGAAGCTTACGACCTAGAGGAGTACTACTACACCGAATGGGAGGATGAAGATGATTACCAATACCAATTAATAAACGGAGTACTAACTGAATTAGAAGATTAAACTAACTAAGATGAAAAACTTTAAAGACTTAACGCAGACAGAACAACAATCCCTAGAACAAGATTACTTTATCCCAACAGACAAAGCTAACCTATTCCTAGATGAACACAGCCGACCTTATTCACAAACACCGGTAGGTAAGATGTATTGCTCAAAAAAAACTAATTATAACTATTCAATCAAAAACTAACATTATGGCAGATTCAACCGGACAATTAGACAAACTAATAGAGGACAAAGTAGACAACAAAATCAAAGATTTTGCTAAAAGTCTAACAGACCAAATAACCAATTTTTTGAAGGACAACGGGGACTATCACGGAGAATACCTATACGTTGTAACCCATTGGGAAAAGGATAAGTATGGAATGTATTTACCATTAGCACAGCAAGGCCAAAGTATATATCAAGTACAAAGGGGGTTAGCACACGGATTATCCCTTACCATAAAAAATACGATGATTAAAAAAGAAACACAACAATTGCTAGAAAAAGTAGCATTATTAAGCTAGGAACTATGAAAACAAAATTTGTAAAATTAACATCTCACAATAGCAATAACGCAATCTATCTAAACGTAGATATGATTGGAGATATTTGTGAAGCTGACGGGTATACAAGAGTAGGACACCTAACTCACAACAACGGGGGGTTTAAAGTTTCTGAAGAAGTAGAAGAAGTTTTGTATTTAATCAGCGAATTAACTAACAGCTAAGAACTATGGAAATTAATATAAACTTATTAGAAGCCGCTTCTGAATTAGCACACGAAATTGTGTGTGCTAAATTTGAAGATGATGATAGTGCTATCTACGAAAGTACTACCGACACGATTACAAACTATTCCGAAGAAGCACAAGACCTATTCAACGAATGGTACGATTACTATTACGACTTTTTACTCAGACTTAAAATAAACTAGAAATTATGGCAATTATTAAAATCACAAAGCAAAATTGGAAAACAATTAACCCAACAAAAACGGGTGTAGACAATGAATTTTTAGACAAGGAGTTTCCTATTCTATTCAACACAAACGAAATGATTACGGCACAATCAAGCGAGTATGGTGGCACTCGTATAACCTACAAAAAAGCAATGGTAGATACACTGAACTGCAAGGAAACATTAGAAGAAATTTATAAATTAATAAACAATTAGAAACTATGGGAAGATATTATAGCGGAGACATCGAAGGAAAATTTTGGTTCGGATTACAAAGCAGTACAGCTGCTGACAGATTTGGAGTAGAGTACAATGAGCCAAACTACGTTGAGTACTACTACGAAAAAGAAGACTTAAAAAAGGTTGAAAAAGAAATCAAAAAGATTCAAAAAGCCCTAGGAGATACCCTAGCAAAAATTGAAAAATTCTTTACTGAAAATGATGGTTGGAATAATGAAATGCTAGAAAAAGCCGGTATTACTAAAGCAGAACTTAACGAATACGCTGACCTAGAGTTAGGTATTAAAATCAGAGATTGTATCAAGGATAACGGGGCTTGTAGATTTGATGCAGAACTTTAAACTAACCAATACTCCCCCGATGTAATGTTGGGGGATTTAAACAAACTTATATGAAAAACTTGACAGCAGAACAAAGATTAGTCTTTATAAGACAAGATGTAGCTAGACTACTAGAGAAATTACCGGAGTCTATCCTAAATACACACATAGAGGGCTACGAGAACTTAGGGGTAGTGCTAGATAATATCGCTATTGCTTCGGATGAAACTGACCTAGAGCCTTTACATTGGCTTGTAACGTGGTATGAAGTATTCCGGCACGACGGGATTGAAGGCACGGATGTCCTTGCTGTTTGTGACACAGAAAAGCAAGCCCTAGATTTTATGTATGATTACTCAATGAGATATCCAAACGTAGAATTGCATTGTGATGAATGGCAGTCAAACGCAGACGGAACCGGAACAGCAACAAGAAATCCAATATCTTAAACTAACTAGTATGAGACTTATAACAGAATACAATCCAATTATTAGCAAACCGGCAAAGGCATTTATAAAAAGCGAAGTCACACCAAGTATGACATCTTATGACGGAGAGAGTAATCAATACTCAATCAGTTATTGCATTGACATACTAGAGCAAGAACAAAAAATCTTTGAGCAAGACCTAGAAATTTTAAATGGATTAGCACAAGAGGGAGTAGATCATATAGAGTTTTAACTATGGACATAACAATAAACATCGAAGAAACAGCAGCAGTACTAGCAAATAGAGAAGTCTACTTGAGAGAGAGGCAAGCTATTGTTGAACACGGCACAGACTACTTACAAGGAAGCCCATTTAAGGGCGGCATATTCCTAGAGGATGAGATTACCTATACACCGGAAGCACAGAAATACTTTGATAGAGAGTACAAACTTTGGTACGAGTTTTTGTTAGAAATGAAAATAGCAAAAAATGAGTAGCGACATATTGTTATCCCTAGAGGAAGTGCAGAAGTATTTGGCCAAGGACAAGAAATGTAAGGCAGCACAGAAAAAAGAGGTGCTGCAGACCTTAGAAAACATATCCAATACCAAGGGCAGAAAATGGACATTTGTATCGGAAGATGATAAGTATTTCATTGACGAGTACAACGAATACAGCGATTTTGTAAAGACATACACATTTAAACTATGAGAATATTTGGGGTACTACTTTTTTTCTTTTGTATTTTTATTATAAAAAAGTGTCAGAAGTATTAAAAATTTAGTACCTTTGCAAAAACAAAAACAAATGATATTATACATAATAATAATAATAGGCTTTGTGTACATATACGCTAAGGCAGAATACTAAACAAAATGAAGACAATAATCCACGTAAACCAACACGAAATAAAGGCCAATACCAAGAACAAAACAGAGAATCCGGTATTAACTTGTAAGACTTATAAGACCAACGATTATGCCAACGAAGTAGAGATACTAGACAAGAACGGAGAAGTGGTCGCAAAGGTAGTGTACAGCCCCCACAAGCCACTCAGCTGTGGTGCTAGGGTGTGGATTGAAACATACAACGAAATAAATATAATAAAATAGTGTCTAATTGATGTGATGATAAATCCTTTTAAACCCTAAAATGTTGGCCGTTACTTTGGTCGTATCCCTATGCTATATCAATTAGACCAAGTTTTTCATAGTAGCATAAAAAGTAACATGGGTGGCAGTTCGGAAAGACGGACTTAATTTTAAACTAACTAATACGAAAACAATATAGAACCTAATGTTTGGAGAAAATTATGAATATATTTAAAAGGACTTTAAAACTAGATGAACAAGAACAAGCTATATTTGATTTGATAGTCAGTATGGTTTCAAAAAAAGAATGCAACATCGAAATAGACCCCGATGATTTTTCTTACTTGGTTTCAATAGAAAGACTGCATTATTATTTATTGATAGATAACTTTGGCATCCGGCTGTCAAACCACGAGTTTTTTATATCTCGGAAGTTTAGCGACAAGGTGCTAGATAAATTCAAAGATGTAATCAAAAAAGAAGTGGTAAGAAGGAGAGCAATCAAAGTAGATAGTATCTTTAAAAACGAAATGGACTTATTAACTAAAATAAACAGCAACATAAACAATGGGGAAATCAACTAACGAAGTTTTAAAGGTTTCAGACTTAGTGGCTTTTGGAGAAAGTGACTATCTAGAAACAAAGAGAACATTAAAAATTATGGATGATATGGTAAAGGAGTATGTCAATAGTACAGACAGCCTAGACCAATTAGAAAACCTAAAGAAACGATTTAATGGGTATCTTGTGTATCTAGCCGGATATTACAGCAAGATTAGATGTTTCCGAGAGAACTACGAATACCTAGAGGCACAGCGTAAACGTATCAAGAGTGAGGCCATTGAAGACCTAATCCGAAATAGTGATGAGAAGCTGTCTCAATCAGCAGCCGAGAAGGTGGTTTACTCACATCCCTACTACACAGAACGTATTACCTTGTTAGAACAGCTAAAACGATTCTTCTATCTAGTGGACTTGTCTTACCAAAACTACCAAGATGTCCAAAGAAGTATCTATCAGAGTATATCAGTATTAGCAAAAGAAAAACAATCAACAATAAACTAATGGAGGTTTCAGAACTAATTAATTTTTTGTCCAAATTTGAACCAAGCACTAGGGTTATGGTTAGGGGGTACGAAGGTGGCTACGATGATTTAGTATCAGCTAAATTGAAAGATGTAGTTCTAGATGTATACGATGAATGGTGGTATGGTAAAAACGAAGTATTAGAACAGGTATCAAAAGGCAATAGCAAAGAATCAATAAAAACAATTATACTAGAATGAAAAAATTATTATTTGCAGTATTACTGCTACTATGTTTGTCTGTATCCTACGGACAAGAAACACAATTCAGAAGAATCTACACAGAGTTAGCTATTACTCAAAATGGGGAAACAACCAACAGCCAAGGAGAGAATGTGATTTTCTTTAACTACGGGGGAGAAGCCGTTATCAAAATCTATCTAGCAGATGGATCTGTAAGAACCTTTGATCAAATCACAGACCGAGACGAGGGGCGAACCAAGGGGGGTATGGGGTATTCGGGGGCTACCTACAAGGAAAGAGATAAAGACCTTACTATTTATGTCCAGCTATTTAAAAATCAAAACTATGGGTTCAGAATTTTATTTAGTAACGGAGACATGATACAATTTTTGTAAAAAAGTTTGCACAATTAAAAAGTAAGTTATATCTTTGCACAGAATTTAAAAACCAAAATATAAAATGAAACTATTAAAAGACATCCCTACAAAACACTTTGTAGCTATTGACATCGAGACAGTCAGAATTGTAGAAAATTATGGAGACTTGTCTGACGAGTGGAAATCAGCGTGGGAGTACAAAAACAAACAATCCGGAGAAGTACCATTCTTCGAGGAATTAGCAGACTCTTGGGAAAAGACATCTTCGTTGTACGCAGAGTTCAGTAAGGTATGTGCTGTGAGCGTGGTGTTCCTATCTAAGAACGAAGATAAACTAATGTGTAAGGAGTTCTTTGGCCAAGATGAAGCCTTGTTGCTATCCCAACTTAGTGCATTCTTGAACCAAATCTCCGGCAGCAGTAAAGACTTTAGACTAGTAGGACATGCTGCTAAGTACTTTGATTATCCTTTCTTATGCAAGAGATACATCATCAACAGCCTTTCCATACCGGCACTTCTAGACACAGCTCACCAAAAACCTTGGGAGAATAGAAACCTATGCACCAACCAAGACATTTGGAAGATGGGGGGTACGGGTGCAGGAAGCTCTCTACAAGCCCTATGTACAGCTCTAGCGATTCCAATTAGTAAAGTGGACTTAGTGGGTGATGAAGTGGGGAACGCTTACTACAGAGGAGAGGTAGAAAGAATTGCTAGCTATTGTTCCTTGGATACCATTGCAACATTCAATGTAATCCGTAGAATCAAAGGAGAAAAGATCTTTCAGTTTGACGAAGTATCCTACCTAGACAAGAAAGTAGTAGAGGTTTCTACCGCTACTAAAGAGCCGGAAGATGTGCTGTTCCAAAAGCTGCCTATCCTACATCAGATTGTAAAAGCTGAGAGTATTCCGGATGAGGTAAAGAAAGAGTTATCCGCAATCTTAAAAAAGAAGAAGATGACCAAGAAAGACCGAGTTATTGTAGAAGATATCTTAGTTAATCTGTACATCAACAATGAGATGTTTAAGTCAGACAGTCTTATTATACAAGAAGCAAAAAAATCAGAAATCATATACCTTTTAGACAACATATAATGGCAAATACAAAATTATTAGATTTACCAAAAATCTACGAAAACGAAGGGGGTAAGTATCCCCAACATACCGGAAAGCCTAAGCTCAGTTACTCAGCGTACACATCATTCTGTGAGGCAGCCTACAGAGGGGACTTCTTTGCTAACTACTTCCTAGGTATCCGGAGTGAGGGTAACATCTTTACGGAGTATGGAAGCAAGTGCGGTAAGTTATTTGAAACAGATACAGACAGCTCAGACCTATCTGACTTTGATGTAAGTGTTATCAGAGATATAGAAAGACCCCCAAATGCCTTGTATGAGGTAGAGATTGTTGTTGATAGGGGATCTTATGTTATTCAAGGGTACATAGATAGAGAGTATCTAGATATTGAAGGCAATCTTGTAATCAGCGATTTAAAGACTGGCTCTATAGAAAAGAAAGCCAAGGACTACGCTAGTCAAGACTACCAACAAACTACTTTATACGCCTATCAGAGAGAGTTAGAGGGGGAACATATCATATATTCAGGGGTCATCCTGCTAGATCGTAAGGGTAACGGCCAAGAAAAGTACCCTTTGAGATTAACCGGAGAGATTGAGTGGATACCTACACCTTACTCTAAAAAGAGAGCAGAGTTGTTCTTAAGTAAGTTTGATGCTACTGCTAAAAAGATTGAGGAGTATCATAAAATTTATAAAAAATATTTTGTGTAATTAAAATAAAGGTTGTACCTTTGCAAAATAAAATTAGTAAAAATTTATCAGTACTCCCTAAGTCAAAGTGTTATATAGCATTGGAAGTCTAAGACAAGCCAAGACTGTCTGTAAGGGGAAATCAGTAGGTAATCTGATTAAAAAAAGCTTTTGTGCATTATGGTCGAGGAGGCACTCTTTAAACAGAATCCATACACAAAAGCAATTGGTTTGGTAGCTCAGTTGGATAGAGCAACAGACTTCTAATCTGTAGGTCGTAGGTTCGAATCCTACCCGAATCACAGATTAAAATAACTAAGCTGTGTAAAGCGTCAGAACTTATAATCTGATAGAAGTTAAAGGCTAAACATTGAACCTTTGTAAACTAAGGAGTAGCAGACACTACATAAAAATTGGGAGAATGTCATCTTTACCAAAACCTATAATTTACATAAAGATATTTACAGAAATGTAAAATGTGTTGTTCCCTTGAGAAAGGAATATAGGAGTAACAAATATAAATGTTAACAACACAAATGAGTTCTCGGCAAGTAGTTAATGGTTGCCCTTGTGACAGGCTTAAATGTACTTACCATGGTGAATTAACTACGTGACCCTACTCTTACTAGACTCCATGTCTGTAATTGAGGGTGCTAATAACGCGTAATATAATTTACAAAAACATACAAAATTGTAAACTATATAACACATTAAGGGGGGGTGACTGGTTTTGACAGGTTACCAATAATTAATACAATCAGCCAGAGAGATAACTGTAAACTAAGGTGAATTTTTTAAATGGCAAAAACATTTCTCGTGTAGTATCTCAAGGAGACAACGCACAAATCGAAGCTAACATGAACAAAGTATTCTCTCTATTGGGAGAAGAAGTTGCTGTAGCAGCCTAAATTCAAAGGATTTCTCTATTAGATTAAATAGAGTGGTGGAATCGTCAAGTGAGATTGACCCCAATTAAGCTGTATAAATTGTATTAATGAACGTAATTTGGACGGGGGTTCGACTCCCCCCACCTCCACAAATGTTTAACGCATGAACATACTTATTAAATTATTAGTACTCGCTGTGCCTTTAGGGCTATCAGCAAAACCTTTAATCAGAGCATTTAAAAACAGAAACAAAAAATGAAAACAATCAAAATTGACGAAAATTACTACATTTCCAGAGAGGACAGCCACAACTTCATTCTCCGTTACAGAGAAAACAAGGTAATCACAAAAGGGGGAGAAGAAAAGGAAGTTTTTTCAGAGAACAACTACTACTACCCCAACGTATCGGGGTGCTTAAAGAAGTACCTAGACATAACTCAGACTAATGCAAAAGATGTTAAAGATTGTATCCAAGTAACACAAGAATGCTATGAAAAAATAAGCAAATTAAAATTTAACTAATTTGCAAATATCAGATATTAATCGTATCTTTGTTCTTTAAAATTCAGCACCTCTTTCGTAAATCGGGGTGCTTTTTTTTCCGACATACATAACTAATAATTTTATTTTAACAATGAGTATTTTTACTGAAAGAAAGAACTACAAGCCATTCGAGTATAATGGTATTACCGACCCACTTATCAACGCTATGTGGGCAAGTCATTGGACTCACAACGAATTTAATTTCTTGAATGATGTCCAAGATTACAAAACAAAATTGTCCCCTGAAGAACAAGAGGTAGTCAAAAGAGCTATCTTGTTGACATCACAAGTAGAGGTAGCTGTTAAGTCCTATTGGTCTAACATAGGAAAGCTTCTACCTAAGCCGGAGATAGCGGACATGGGGGCTGTGTTTGGGGGAGTTGAGGTGATTCACTCAAAAGCTTACGCAGAGATTTTATCTAAGTTAGGATTAGAGGATCAGTTCAATGATATTTTTAACGAACCGGTTGTCGTAGGTAGGGTAAACTATTTGTCAAAGTATATCAACAAGATTTACAAGAATGACCACAAAAACATTTGTTACTCCTTGGTTCTTTTCACATTGTTCACAGAGTACACAGCTTTGTTCTCACAGTTTTATACTATCCTAGGCTTTAATAGATTCAGAGGTGTTTTGAAAGATGTGGCCAATGTTGTACAATACACATCAAAAGAAGAAAACTTACATGCTGAAGGAGGCATCGCATTGCTGAACCAAATCAGAGCAGAGCATCCGGAGTTGTTTGACCAAGAGTTTGTACAAAAGATACAAGATGAAGTTCAAGAGGCTTTCAAAGCAGAATCAGATTTGATTGATTGGATTTTATCAGGGTACGAGAATGAGTTTTTATCTCCCACAATATTGAAAGGGTACATTAAGATTAGATTAAACGACTCTCTAGTAAAAATTGGTATGGAACCGGCCTTTGATATAGATCCGGAAATAAAAGAGAAGACTTTGTGGATGGAAGAGGAAGTTTACGCAAGTGCATTGACAGATTTTTTTCACAAGAAGCCTATCGATTACTCGAAGAAAATGAAAGCATATAACGAAGAAGAATTATTTTAATATGAAGAATTATTATTGGTTAAACCAAGACTCAAGAACTTTTTTGAGTAAAGATTATTTATTACCGGGAGTTACCCCCGAAGAAAGAATACGAGAAATCGCAGACACAGCCGAAGAAATCCTAGGCATTGATGGGTTTGCAAATAAGTTCGAGGACTATATGTCTAGAGGGTTCTATTCATTAGCCACTCCAGTTTGGATGAACTTTGGGTTAGACCGTGGGTTACCTATCTCTTGCTATGGTATTGACATCCAAGATGATACTATGGACATCTTGAGGTCAGCTGCTGAGATCGGGGCTTTGACCAAGATGGGTGGAGGGACTGCAGGATTCTTTGGTAAGCTAAGAGGTAGAGGTGCTAAGATTAAAAATAACGGAGTTTCAAATGGAGCAGTTAGTTTTATGTCTTTGTTCCAATCTACCACAAACATAATCACACAAGGCCAAGCAAGACGAGGTTACTTTGCTGCTTATCTACCGGTTGACCATCCGGATATCGAGGAGTTCTTACAATGCCGTGAAGAGGGCAACGCAATCCAAGATATTGCTATTGGTGTTTGTATCTCAGATGAGTGGATGGAGGCAGTAGAAGCCGGAGACAGCGATAAAAGAAAGGTATTAGCTAAGATACACCAAAAGAGAGCAGAGACAGGTTTCCCTTATATCTTCTTTACCGGTAATGTTAACAAAAACAAACCGGAAGTCTATAAGAATAAACACATGGATATCAATCACTCTCAGATGTGTACTGAAATCTTAGAATACACAGATGACAAAAAGAGTTTTGTTTGTTGTTTGTCCTCTTTGAACTTGTTACATTGGGATGAGATAAAAGATACAGATGCTATCGAAACTTTGGCTTACTTCTTAGATGCAGTATACTCAGAGTTCATAAAGAAAGCAGACAATGTCCCCTTTATGGAAAAGGCCGTGCTTTTTGCAAAAGAACACAGAAGTATCGGTATTGGGGTTCTAGGTTGGCATAGCTTCTTACAATCTAAGATGATACCATTTGAGGGGCTAGAGTCTAAGATGCTGAACGCAGAGATATTTAGAACCATCAACGATAAGAGTTTGATTGCTAGTATGAGGTTGGCTACTATATATGGAGAGCCTAAGATGTTAGAAGGTTACGGTCAGAGGTTTACCACTAGACTAGCAATTGCCCCTACTACTAGTTCATCATTTATCCTAGGACAAGTTAGTCCAAGTATCGAGCCACTACATTCAAACTACTTTATCAAAGATTTAGCTAAAGGTAAGTTTGTTTATATTAACCCTTACTTGAAACAGCTACTAGAAGATAAAGAACAAGACACTCCGGAAGTATGGAGAAACATTTTGTCTAAGGGAGGTTCAGTACAGCACTTGGATTTCTTGGATGAAAGAGAAAAAGGAGTATTCAAAACCTTTGGTGAGATTAGCCAATTAGAAATTGTGCAACAAGCCGCACAAAGACAGAAGTTTATCGACCAAGGTCAATCATTAAACCTGATGATACACCCTGATACCACACTAAAAGATGTCAATGCTTTATTCTTTGAGGCTTGGAATCTAGGTATTAAGACATTGTATTACCAAAGAAGTGTTAATATGGCTCAACAAGTAAGTCGAGATCTTATGAATTGTAGCTCATGTGAGGCTTAGTTTTATATTTAATTTTTTGTTTGAACCCTCTAGAAATAGGGGGTTTTTTTATGATAAAAAATATTTAACAAAAAGCTTGTGTATGTTAAAGAATATTTATATCTTTGCAGAGTAAAATTAAAACATTAGAATTATGCACACAATAACAGTATGCCCAAGATGCGACAAGGACTTTATGTATCACCAAACAGATGTGCATTTGCATAGAGCAGTTGCGTGGGATGCAGACACCAATGAGCCGTGTTCCTTTGAAACACTTTGCCAAGATTGTGACCTAGAAGAAAAGTGGGTCGGCAAAGAAGTTAAAGTCAAGGGGGATGGCTATGATACGCATTTGAATAAGTATAAGCTAGTTGTCACAGACATTGTTAGTGAAGAGTTCCCTATAACAGTTAAAATTGGGGATACTGATAGCTTTGAATGGTTTAACGAAAACGAATTAATTTTAGTTGAATAGATATGTACAGATTTAATCAAGAGAGATTAGCCTACGAAAAGGTTAATGTTTGGAAATACATCGGGATGATGGCATTTTCATTAATTATTGTGGTTACACTAAGCTCCTTTGTTTGGAAGGAAATTGTAGTGGTTAGAGCTGAGAAAGAGATTGTCCTTAAGACAAACGAAGATTTCTCCAAAGACAAACTTATTGTAGAGATACAGAAGTATTCTTTTAAGTACCCCGATATTATTATGGCTCAAGCTATCGTTGAGAGCAGCCATTTTAAATCTCCCGTCTTTGTACAAAACCACAATATGTTTGGTATGAGGCAAGCTATGATTAGAATAAGCACAGCACAGGGCTCAAATCTAAATCATGCCTACTATGATAGCTGGAAGGATTGCGTGGCTGACAGAGCTTTATATGAAGCACAGTACCTATCTAAACTATCAAGAGACCAATACTTTGCTTACTTAGACCAAGTTTACGCTGAAGGCTCAGGATACAGCCAACTATTAAAAAATGTAATTAAAAAGAATAACCTATGCCGGATATAAGTATGTGCAGTGGAAGAGGCTGCGAACAAAAAGAAAGGTGTTACAGACACACTGCAAAACCAAATGAGTTTAGGCAGTCTTACTTTACTAACCCCCCATTACAAAAAGACACACAAGAGTGTGACTACTTTTGGAACAACGAAGAACAATTAACAAAAAAAGAAGAATAGAAATGATTTACTTATTAATTTTTATGCCCTATGTGTTAGGCTGCGTTTTAGCTTACTTAGCAAGTGATTTTGCTAATACTTTTAACTACTCTATCAAGAACATTCCTTGGTATATGAGTTCATTGTCTTGGATTTGGCTATTTGTATGTTTGTACCATATCTTGATGCTTAGAAAAGCAGGCTTTAGAGGATACGAAACAACCAAAAAGTTTGACGAGTAAAGTAAGATGATACAACAAAAAAAGAAGGTTTGTAAAAACTGTCAGACAGAGCAGTTTATTTTTTCTAAGGGCCGATGTAGGCAGTGTACTATAATTGAAAATGCAAAGGGTACAATGGCGGTAGTTAGAAAAGCTATAACTAAGCAGACTGACAAAAATAAGCTACACCGCAAATCGCAATCTGCGATACGAAACAGCTATTTTGAGTTCCATATAGATCTTTGCAAAGTGTCAGAGGAAAGTGGTGTAAGTATCACAGCCCCAACTAGGGCTAATATTTGCCACTTGTTTGACAAGTCTAGGCATCCCAGCTTACAGGGATGTCTTGACAACTATGTTTATCTTACCTTAGATGAACATACTAGGTTTGATAAACTTTTGTATGACCACGAGTTCAAGAAGTTAGAGGTTGAGTACCCAAACATTTGGCCGGAGGTCGTAAACAGAATGGAGAACCTATTGGAGCTTTGTGAAGAACACACAAAGTTTAAAATTAAATTTGAAGAATACCTTGCACAATTAAAAAACAAGTTGTAACTTTGCCAAAAATTATAAGACATGATATGCACACTTAAAAAGTTAGAAGACAGATTCGTTGTAGTCTGTGCTAAACAAGGAGAGGACTGTGACTCGGTTATAGTAGAGCAGTTTGAATTACCTGAAGATTATCCTGATACAGATCTAGTAGAAGGCAAGAAGATAGATTTTGAACCTAACAATCTGTCTTATAGAGTAGTTAACCAACATATTTTACACGTTATTAAAAAATATAATAAAAATGATAAGCTTTAAGTATTCCGTATTGTGGAGAAATTGCTCCTTGGTAAAAAGATTTTTTAAGAACTCTTGGAAGTTTAGAAAAGAGCTGTCTAACTTCTATGATTTTAACTACGACCTAGGGTTGTTTAGAAAAACCATAGAGTTAAACAGAAACTACATCAGAGACTATGGTATTGAAGTAGACGAAAGCAGACTAAAAAAAGTAGCAAAGATGGACAGAGCTTTGTATATTCTAGACTATTTTATAAGTGATGACTTTTTAGAATTAGCTGAAAAAGAATTAGATAAAAAGTATATAATTTCTGAATTTTGGTTTGAGCCTTGTGGTGATGATTCGGGCAGTTCTTATTTAAGAGACAATCTTACAGAAGAAGAGTCAATACAAAACCGAGAAATCCGAGCTAAAGAATCTGAGATAAAAGATAAAATGTGGAGAGAGTTATGGAAGATAATTCAAGGGCAAGACTACAAAAAGTTTAAACGAGACAAAGATTTCTATAAGCAGTTCAATGGTTCGGGTATATTAACTTGGTGGGATTAGTTATGTGGCAGGTATATGTTTTAATGGGAATAGTAGTTATATTAGTTGCTTTCCTATGGGTACAAGGTATTGATTACGTACACAGAAATCATCCTGACTATAAAGGAGGTAAACAAGATGGCTTTGATTTTGACCACGACTTAAAAGATTGGGATGTAACAATAGGAGATGGGTTAGATAAGTTAGAGCAAAAAGAAAAAAAACTATGACACTAAAAGAAAAATTTCACCAATGGTTAAAAACAGATCCATTTGGCAGTAAAGATAGAGTGACACTTAGAGAAGCACAATGTGAAGTTATAGCAGAAGAATTTGCTATAGAATTTGCAGAGTGGTTAATAGATGGTCATGTTTCTAAATTAACATTAGAAGAATTTAAAAAGCAAAAAGAAAATAATATGTGTCAATACTGTGGTTTAGAAAATGATAATCACAAACTAAGTTGTCCAGTAATTAAAGTAACAATGATAATATGATATACTTTTTTATAATATTAATGTATGAGTTCATAAGACCAAAACTAATTTGGCTATGGTATTATTTGATTAACTATAACGACAGAAAGAAAAAATGAAACAAACAGCAGTAGAGTGGTATGAGAAAGAAATTAATTCTTTGATTGAGAAATATGAAGCAAAAGAAATTTCACAAAGAGATTTTATAACAATGAAACATAATCTTTTTTATGAAGCCAAAGAAATGGAAAAGCAGCAGATTATAGATGCTTATGATGATGGAAACTATGCCTATGGTATGGGTATAAAAGAACCTGAAGAATACTACAACGAAACATTTAAAGAATGAAACAACCGTGTAATGCTCATGCATACGAGCAAGAAAAAAAAGAACAGCAAAAGCAATTTTTAATTGATATGATGGAAGAAGCTGAGAAGTTAGGATTGTATGATATCTTCAATGATGAAAAGAGACAAGGTGTAAAAGATTTGATTGATACACATAAACAAAGACTTGAAAAGTATTCTGAAAGATTTGACAATGATAAATCTGAAATAGGTAACTCAGATACTTGGGGTAAAAGAGCAGTTGAAGAACCTAAACAAACAGATGAAAATGGTAAACCTATTACCTATTGGGGTGGTTTAGCAGAACCTAAACAAGAAACACTTGAAGAGGCATCTTGGAAGTTTAACCCATTAAAAAAATTAGATGGAGAATTTTTAAGACACGCATTCAAAGAAGGTGCTAAATGGCAACAAGAAAGAATGTACAGTGATATGCAAGAGTATGCTACATTTTGTATTGAATGTGATAGAAAAGAAATGTTTTTAATATTAGCTAAAGATTGGTTTGAAACATTTAAAAACAAATAAGATGATAGAAAAAATTGGGAATGGATTTGTATTAATACTTATTGGTCTGTTATTGGTTTGGGCAATAATAATGATTTTTGAACAATTTAAAAACAAATAAGATGAAACAAACAGCAGTAGAATGGTTATTAAAGCAATTACAAGAAAGTGGAATACCATTACTTAAAGATGAGCTTGAATTTATTGAACAAGCCAAAGAAATGGAGAAGCAACAGATTGAAGATACTTTTGAAATAGGTTATGTTAATGGAGCAGACCATAGTTGGTCAAATGATGGAGAAAAATACTACAACGAAACATTTAAAAACAAATAAGATTATGGAAGAATACTTAAACATTGGCGCAGTAGTACTAATGACACTAGCTGCAGCTTTGGCAATTAGTGCGTTAGCATTAGTATACATAGTAATTAAAGACTATTTAAAAACAAATAGGGTATGGAAAAATTAAAAATCACATTTGAGCAATGGGACTACACTTGTGGGGACGGCTGTTGTACAATGTGGGGGACTAAGATGTACCTTAATGGGGAAGAGTTAGAACATCCCGATTCGGAAATACTGGATAATAGTTATTTAGGAGAGGATACACAAACAGCAGTACATGCTGTGTTAAAAAAATTAGGTTACGAAGTTGAATTTGAAAATAAATATGAGATTTAATTAGGTTAATTAAGAATTAATTCGTAAATTTGCAGCATGAAAAAAAGAATAGCATTTTGGTTAACTGTCGTATGGTACATATTAGTATTTATCTTAGAGATAGTAGCCTTAGTTTGGATTATAAATAAATTCTATTGATATGTATGTAAATTTTGAATTGTTAAAAAGTAGAGGTTACTCTCCGGTAGATGTGATATATCTACAACTTATTAATCAGAACAAGTCAGAGAGTCTGGGGGCTACAATTGGTGATGAGATACTACCTGAGATATTAGAGGAGTATATTGATAAAGAGTTAGTCACCTTTGTAGTCCCCAAAAATAAGTCTGATACGTTGGCTAATAGGGTTAGGCTGTCTTCTAAGGGACTCGATCTTCTAGAAGAGGTACAAGTACCATCGATAAACGAAGATGACTTGAAGCTTTGTACTTGGTTAGAGGGGGTCTACAAATCAGAAAACAAGGATATAGGAAACCGTAAAAAAACTCGGATGTACATTGCTTTTTTTAGAGCTAACTCTGGGATAGAACGTAATTGTTTGGCTTTCTTATGTAAAACTTTTATGAATGATGAGAGCCAATTTGAATGGTCAAAGGTGCTTGAGTATTTATTCTTTAAACCTAGCAGTGTTTACAATGTGAAATTTGATTTAGACCAATCTCAATTATACAAGTACTACTTAAAAAGAAAACCTTTTTTTGATAACAAATTTAAAACATTAGAATAATGCAAATACAAAAATTTAGAGACCTGACCGTTGATGCTTTCAAGGAAATCAAGAAGTATCAGATTGGCCAAAAGGGAATTATAAAAACGGGGTTGCCCTATTTTGACGATGTATTTCCGGTTGTTAATGGCTCTGTAATTGTATTTTCTGCTGGGTCAGGTATCGGTAAAAGTTATACCTTAGCAAGGATGATTGATAGTATCTTAGACAAAAATGTAAACCCAACTGCTGAAAACTTTGCTGTACTTAATATCTCTTTAGAGATGAGAGTCCTAAGTTTAGTACTTCGTGGTATGGCCAAGAACATCAAGTCTAAGACCAAGAAAGAAATCTTATTACAAGAGTTTACAGAGGAAGAGAAGCTACAAGCTAAGTCTTACTTTGATTCTTTGCAAGATGACCGAGTTAGTATTTCCCAAGTTCCCACTACCCCCAATAAGTTTTTTGAAGGCTGCAAAGAGTTCTTAGAGCAAAACAGAGACAAGGATTCTGTGATTATAACCGTTGACCACTTAGCTTTGATTTCCGCTGATTCCGGAGAAGCTAGAAACGCAATCATAGAGAAGTTCATAGAGAGGGTCAATGACTTAAAGATGGTGTATGAGAATGCTATCTTTATCTTACTGTCACAGACTAACTCAGAGATGATCAAGAGAGCCAAAGACAAGGACATTATGGCACAACCACAGCCATCAGATTTGTACTATAGTCAGTTTACCTTTCAAGTTGCTGATTTTGTAGCCGTAATGACGAACCCCACCAAGTTGGGTATTAAAGAGTACACCAAGGTAGATCCGGAGAGATATCCAAATCTAAAAAAGTTCTTCTTAGAGGAAGATAATAAAGGTAGAGTTTCATTAGAACCCTTTGGTGTAAATTATGTTCATTTACTGAAGTGTAGAGAAGCCGATGGCTTGTATTTAGATATCTACGCTGAGGAGTTAAACATACCTGATGTAGAAAACATAAGAAAAAACAGAAGACAAGATCTAGTTTCTACTAAGGTATCCTATGATATACCGATGTTCGACAAAAAACAAGTTGAAGTTATGCCTCCACCGCCATTAGGTAAGTTAGAGGATGCCTTTGACAGCCCTGTTGTAACAAGCGAGCCTTCCTTTGATAGTAATGCTCCATTCTAACCTTAACCCTCCAATAACATGGGGGGTTTTTTTATTTAAAAAAATTTTACTTTTTTCTTGCGAGATTCAAAAATGCTCCGTATCTTTGCACAAGAAATCTAAAAACAAAAATATTATGGAAGAAGAATTAAAAAGTGTATTCCACTACTTCAGAAAAGACTTTAGTGAATTATATCCTCCGGAAGGTGCAGACAAGAATCTGATAAGACCTGTAGATGTGTACTCTAAAACAACTGTGGAGTTAAACAAGAGACTGGGTATTCACAAAATTAACAAACAAAACAAAAGAAGATGATTATTTCGTTATTAGGCAGAATGGGCAGCGGAAAGGACACTGTAGGTAAAATTATACAATACTTATTATGCCACAGCGTAGGCGATGTTACAGCAGTTGAAGCTGTTACAAATCCTGAGCATGATTGGTGGTTAGAGGAGCAATCAGAATGGGAAATCAAAAAGTTTGCAGGTAAGTTAAAAACTATAGCTTCCATAATAGCCGGTGTTCCCGAAGAGCTGTTTGAGCACCAAGAGTTTAAACAAAAACAAATGCCTAAAGATTGGGGAATGACATACAGAGAGTTCCTTCAAAAGCTTGGAACAGAGGCAATGCGTAACGGGTTGCATCCAAATGTATGGGTAAATGCTTTGTTTGCTGATTATATTCCCTATTCTGTAAGAGGCAGTAGCTACGAACAAATAGAGACTAATTGGATTATCACAGATGTGAGGTTTCCTAATGAGGTAGAAGCTATTATAAATAGAAGGGGGATCACTATTAGAGTAGTTAAACCAGACATGTACTCCTTACAATCTATGACCCCAGCTCACGTTAGTGAAACAGCTCTTGATGATATCATGGTACATTATGAAATAGTAAATGATGGAACCATAGAAGATCTTGTGGAGAGAGTAAAAGAAATATTAACCAAAGAAAAAATAATATAATGGAATACCTAAACATTAACGAAGAGTACGAAAGGTGGAAAGAAACTCTACAAGAAAGTAAGTTTATGTCTGACTTAGGTGAAAGACAACGAGAACGAGATTTTCGTGAGGCATATATGAGAGGCTTTGAGATGGCTACAAAGGCAGCAGATAAAAAGACTACCAAAATGTACCTTGATAGTATAGACCAAGACTTAATTCAAGAAATGGTAGCTTATGCTGATAAAAATAAACCGGAAGTAAAAAGGGTAGAGGTAATACAACACTCCCCTCCATACAACGGAAGAGCTTATACGAACTATGCCGCCAAAGAGGTGGAAGTTCAGTATCAAGATAGGGGAAGAACACTAAAAGTATTTTGTAAATGATGAAGTATCTGTTTTTAATCCTGCTATACGAAGTAGCAAGACCTAAGATAATTTGGTTGTGGTATTATTTGATTAATTATAACGAAAGAAGAAAAAAATGAAAATTTGGCACATTAGCGACACGCATACCTACCATGACCTTTTGGTTGTACCCGAAGGAATAGATATGGTAATCCACTCAGGGGATTGTAGTAACCCAAGAAACCCTTATAACAATGAACCTGAAGTTTGGAGGTTTTTAGATTGGTACAAAGACCTACCAATAAAGTATAAAATATTTGTAGCCGGTAACCACGACTCTAGTGTTGAGAAGGGGTTAGTCACAAAGGATGATTTTAACGAACACGGGATAGTCTATCTAGAAAACGGTTATACTATTATAGAAGACTTAAAGATATGGGGAAGCCCTGTTACACCACAGTTTGGTGATTGGTCTTTTATGAAAGCCCGGCATAAGTTAGATGAGCATTGGAAGAACAATATGCCGGATGATGCAGACATTATAATTGTGCATGGGCCTCCAAAGGGAATCCTAGACTTAAGTTATAATAGAGAAGGCAGATTAGAATTTTGTGGTTGTAAAGCTTTGAGAAACCACATCTTAAAAAGAGTTAAACCAAAGCTTTGTCTGTTTGGGCATATCCACAACTATGAGGATATTGTAAATGCCGGCACTGTGAAACTGTCAATTAGTGATACTATTTTTAGTAATGGTAGCGTTGTGACAGATAGAGAGTTCGGCAGACTAAGTAGTCAAGGTAACATATTAGAAATATAATGAATTTAGACAAGGTATTTATAATCGATGCAGAGTCAGACGGACTTGTTCCACAGTCCACCAAGATTTGGTGTATGGGGATTAGTTGGGTGGATGACAAAGGTAAATGGCAAGTAAAATCCACTACGGACTACGAGAACATGAGAAAGGTTCTTGTTAATCCGGAGAACACATTAGTTTGCCACAACATAGTTAGATTTGATGTACCCTTGTATGAAAAAATACTAGGTATCAAAGTCAAAGCTAGTGTGGTGGATTCACTCGGCTTGTCTTGGTATCTTTACCCTGAGAGAGGACAGAGAGACCACGGTCTTGCAGCTTGGGGACAAGAGTTTGGAGTCCCTAAACCTAAGATTGATGATTGGGAGAATCTTAGTGTAGAAGAATATTGCCATCGTGTAGAGGAAGATGTTAAAATCAATACTAACCTTTGGATTAAACAATACAACTACCTAAAGAAGATATACCCCGATCCTCAAGACATTGTTAGAATTGTAAAGTATTTGAACTTTAAACTAACTTGTCTAGGTATACAAGAAGAAGAAAAGATTTTGATTGATGTTGAGCAATGTAAAAAGAACCTAGAGTTTCTACAAGGCATAGAAAGCGAAAAGAAAGATTTGTTAGAGGCGGCTATGCCAAAGTTGCCAATCAAGAAGTCAGTATCTAAACCCAAGGTCTTGCACAAGAAGGATGGTAGTTTGAGTGTAGCCGGAGCTAGATGGTTTGAGATTTTAAGAGAGAACAATATACCGGAGGACTTCGAGGGTGAGCTAAATATGATTGCCGGTTATGATGAACCGAATGCAGGAAGCCCCATACAAGTTAAGGACTGGTTATTAGGACTTGGTTGGAAACCGTTGTTGTTCGAGGATGGTCGTAATGGTAAAGTTCCACAAGTTCGAGACAAAGAAAAGATGCTATGTAAAAGTGTCTTAGCTCTCAAGGAAAAAGAGCCGGCTATCGAACACTTAGACGGTCTGTCTGTGGTTACTCACAGGGCTGGTTACCTGAAGGGGTTTTTGGAAAAGGTAGATGAGAATGGTTATGCTGTTGCTTTTGCCCACGGCTTCACAAAGACATTGCGATTAAAGCATGCTAAACCTTTTGTGAATCTGCCTAAACCAACTTCCCCCTATGGAGACCTAGTAAGAGGTGTTATGATAGCACCTGAAGGCAGCATATTGATTGGTTCGGATGTTAGCAGTCTTGAGGACAAGATGAAACAGATTTCTATTTATCCGTATGACCCTGAGTATGTTAACGATATGAACAGACCCGGATGGGATGCTCACTTGGATATCGGGTTAAAGAGTGGTATGATTTCTCCTGAGGAGTCTGACTTTTTTAGATGGTACAAAACCAAAGATAAAAAGAAAGAAGACTTGCCTGAGATATTCAAAGTATACTCAGATGAAGAGTTGTCTGAGCAGTTTGACAAGGTATCTAAGAAACGTGCTATTGCAAAGACAGGTAACTATGCTTTGACCTACGGCTGTGGAGTTCCTAAATTAATGGAGTCCACATCACTAAAAAAGAAGGATGCTCAGACCTTATACAATGGGTATTGGGATCGTAATTGGGCGGTAAAGAAGTTCTCTGAGGATAGATCTGTTAAGATGGTAGATGGTAAGGCTTGGATTTGGAATCCTATTACTAATTTTTACTACTTCTTGGCTTCAGAAAAAGACCGCTTTTCTGCTTGTAACCAATCTGCCGGAGTTCGAGTATTTGATGGGTATGTATACGAGATGATTAGACGGGGTGTTAGACCTATTTTCCAGGCCCATGACGAGGTTTTAATCAGATGTAAGGTCGAAGACAAAGATAGGGTAATTTCTGCCTTAAAAACCTCTATAGATAACGTAAACCAACAATATAAGTTTCCCGTAGATATCGAGATTGATATACAGACCGGAATGAATTATTCAGCAGTGCACTAAAATTATTGGAAAAAGCTTGCAGGATTAAAATATAGTCTGTATCTTTGCTCAGAATTTAAAACTAAATAATATGATAGAATTAGAAATTGAGTATGCCGGTGTACCTATGATAATCACCGGTTATTACACATCAGCTGAAGATGGTGTTATGTACTATTCAGATATGTCAGGTAACCCAGGAATGTCGTCACACTTTGATATCGCTAAAGTTTTAGTAGGCGGTATAGATATTTGGGAGCTTTTGTCTAGCCAACAATTAAATAGTCTAACTGAGATGTGTGTTGAAAAAGTAGAAGAATAATGACAAAAGAAAAAAAACTAATACTAGATATTTACAGAGCTTTATACAAAGCTAGCACACCAAGTGCGGATTTTGATGAGCTTATGGAAAATGCTAGTGCCGATGAAAACGGCAGAAAGCTCATACCTTATGATGACTACTACATATCTTTGGATACCTATGATGAGATAATTTCATCTATGTTGAAAGGCAAAAGATTAACTAAGCTAAAACAGCAGATGATTCGTAATACTATACACCTAGGTTGTAGCCCTAAAACAATTAAAAATTTATAAAAGCATGGAAAAGTTATATAAAAAGGTTGGCTCTAGATACAAAGAAGTTAGCCAAAAGCTATCACTAAACCAAGAGTTAGTGCTTACAGCGGCATTCAGATATGCATTAGGAAGGTCAACCTATATCGTAGGTTCAATTTGTGAGGAGCTTGTAAGACTTGAACCAGTATTAGGAGAAGGTCAAAAGGTTAGGATATCTAGAGAAATACAAGAGTACCAAGATAAACACGGCAAGGCTGGGATGGACATGGACAACGACGAGTGGAACTACGTCAAGTGGCTGTTCGATCCTGAGAAAAGAGTTATCCTAGAGGCCAACTACTACAATACAGACAATTGGGTAGAGGCGGAAGCCGTCTGTGGAGGAGTAGGAGCAGATGGAAAAGAGGTCTACCTAAGTTTAAATGATAAAAATGCCACTTACCACACAGTAAGAAACGTAAGAAAAAAATAACAATGGAAAACGTATCCTTCTTTTATTATCCCTCGGATGTTAGAATACCTAAGCCACTAGGAGAGGTTACATTTAAGCAGTTCTTGAATGCTAACAAGAATCCAAAAAAGGAGATAGCTGGGATATTCAAAAGAATCGAGGAGGCTACCAAAGCCGGTAATGATGAGTTAAAGACTTATCTAAAATCACATTTGTATTACTTTACACCTTGTGTAAAAACAGACGGTAATGGCCGTTGCTATACTAATGTACTTGGGTTTACCGGTTTAGCTGTTCTAGATTTTGATAAGTTGCCCGATGCTCCGGCCTTTAAGCAGTTCTTGTTTGACAACCTTAAGTGTGTCGTGGCAGCTTACCTGTCCCCCTCAAAAAAAGGATGTAAGTTTATTGTTAGAATACCAAAGTGTCAGACCATAGACCAATTCAAGAGTTACTTCTATGGTATTGGTTACTATATGGAGAAGTACGAAGGGTTTGACCCATCTACCCAAAATTGTATCTTGCCTTTGTACTTATCCATTGACCCTGACCTACTATACCGGGAGGATGCTGAAGTTTGGGATATCAAAGGAGAGAAGCTAGATGAGTTCAAGGACTTTGAGGGCGAAGTCAAAGTATTAGAGAATGTAACAGAAAACGAAAGGGACAGAGTCTTTAGTATTTTGAATAGGTCTATGGCTAAGATTTTAGATTCTGGACATTACATAGTTAGGTCGACAGCTTTGAGTGCCGGTGGTTATATTGCTAGTGGTTACATCTCAAAAGAAGAAGCGGAAGACTTGCTGTTTAAGCTGATAGATGATAATGCCTACTTAAAGAAGAACACTAGAGGTTACAAACAAACTACTAAAGAAATGATTGCTAGAGGAATGAAGAGCCCTTTGTATTTAAAAGATTAAAATATGACTAAAAAAGACTTTTATCGTAAAGATTATTTAACATTCAAGAAAAAGTACAAACTTTTAGATAAAAAGTATGTTGTAAAATTTAATCAAGTTGTAGAAGATAAAAAATAATTGTAAATTTGTAGGATGTTAAAAAATAACCATTAAAAAATAAATATGGAGTTAGACAAAAGAAGATTACAGGAGCTTTACGATCAAGAACAAAGCAAAACCTTGGCCGCAAAAGCTTACTGTGAGGAAAACAGAATTGAGTACTCGGAAACATTCCGTAAGAAAGTAAATTCTATGATTGTGAAGGCAGAAAGATCGGGAGATTTTGAAAACGTATCCTATACAGATACCGTACAATACTCTGAAGACATTGCCCCACTTTCAGCATTGAAACCAGACGGTAAAATTATGAGTATCCAAGAGTATTGTGACTTCTACAATATCCCGTTTGAGCAAGTACGAACATTTAAGTTGGTAACTCATACAGGTAAGGGTGCTTATTATAACATAGCGTCTAATGCTATGGAGGCAGACTCTCTAAAGGGCTTTCATTCTCAGATTCTACAGGACATCGAAAAGATATCAACTAGACCTGTAACAATCCCTAGACCTGTCTTAAACAAGGATGGACACCTATTGGTTGTAGACCCAGCAGATGTACACATAGGTAAGCTAGCAGATAGCTTTGAAACAGGAGAGTCCTATGATAATCAGATAGCTGTAAAACGTGTCAGAGAGGGCGTAGACGGCATTTTAGAGAAGGCCAAAGGGTTTGATATCAATATGATACTTTTTGTGGCTGGTAACGACATATTGCACGTTGATACACCTAAAAGAACTACCACATCAGGTACTCCACAAGATACAGATGGAATGTGGTACTCAAACTTTTTGATTGCAAAAGATATCTACATTGAAGTTTTAACTAAACTAATGCAAGTTGCAGATGTTCACTTTGTGTTTAACCCAAGTAACCACGATTATACTCACGGTTTCTTTTTGGCAGATGTTATCAAGACTTATTTCAAGGATTGTAAGAACATCACATTTGACTGCTCATTGGCCCACAGAAAGTATTTTGTGTACGGAGATAATTTGATCGGTACTACACACGGAGATGGAGCTAAACCACAAGACTTACCATTACTTATGGCACATGAGAGTCCTGAATGGAGCAACTGTAAACATAAATACATCTACACTCACCATTTACACCATAAAGTAGCAAAGGATTACATGGGAGTTTGTGTGGAGGCTTTGAGAAGCCCCTCTGGTACAGACTCTTGGCATCATAGAAACGGGTACGAACATGCACCAAAAGCAGTAGAAGGGTTCTTACACCACCCTAAATTTGGACAAATCTGTAGATTTACCCACATTTTTTAGCCTTAATATCACACGTAAAGTCCTATCGCCTTTATACAGTTAAGGGTTCCGAGTTATTAGCGTTAGAGTATAGGTAATTAAGGTCAAAAAAAAATCCCCTCTTAGATTAATTTCTTTGAGGGGATTTTTATTGCTATCTATTCTTCTGAATTTTCGTCTTCTTCTAGAGACTCTTTGTTTATAAACATTGCTATTGGAACAAAGCTCTCTGAGTTGTTAAAGTGATTATAGGCATCTCTCTGAGACTTCAGGTTTTTGGCTGAATACAAGTCAAAGTATGATTTAGCTCCTACCAAGTTTTTAATAAGATACGCTTCCTGATTTGTCAATCCTGAATATCTTCCTCTGTCTACTAGACTTGTGTCAAATAAATTTTGAACACTGGCCAAATTTTCAATCTTAGATAAACCTACAATAGGCTCTTTACTTGATGAATAAAACTCACCTAATATACCAAACTGAGAAGATGAAGTTTCGTTAGCAGTTCTCTCAAACATATAAGCTGTTGCTTGTGCTAGCATACTGTCATCATCGTCATCTGCCCACCCTGATATTGATAGAGTAAGTAGGAATAAGGCTGTCATAAAGGATGACTCGATCAATACCCTTCTTATGTTCTCTCTTTCAGTCTCATCTGCATTTTTATACATATTCTTGAGCTCTGTCATTGCCCCCATAAAGCTTTTACTTGCAACACCTTTGTTAATAGTATTTGTAAATGTTCTCATCACAGATAAGTAGGAACCCTCTTCAAATTGCCCGGTTTGCATATTTAGATGCTTTCTCTTGAACCTGTTAGATGTACCAATAGATAACCAAGCTTTGTGGGTCATTGTAAATCCTCCAAGTACGTGTCTTTGAAGCTGAGTTCTTTCTTCGTTCTTGATCTGACCATCTATTCTCTCGATAAGCTTCTTAACCTTACTTACTACACCAAGCTCCATGTTTCTGAACTCTTTTTGGAACTCTTCTCCATTGGTCTTACCCATATCTTGGGCTAACTTGTCGTAGTTATAGGTAACGCTATTATCTTTGATATCTAAATAGCTGTAAAGGGTTTTATCTTTTAGTTTCTCCCAGTTACTCTTGATGCTATCCATTGTGATATTTGGGTCTGACAGTTTTTGTAACTCCTCGAATTTTTTGAAGTCTACTAACTTATCACCAAATACCCTATGGCCGTATAATTGAGAAAGCATAGCTTTAGACAACGGCACAAAGTTAGCTGCGGTGTGTAAGATGTACATGGATTTTGACAATGTTCTTACACCTTTGTTGTACATAGAGTTTTCAAATCTAGCATTTAGATCAAATGCCCCAAAGTACTCACCCATTACAGATAATTTAGCCTTAGAGTTTATGTCTAATCCCTCACTAATAGCCGGAGTAGATATCTTTAAGAACTCTCTGTTGGCCATAGCCATAGAACCTTTGTCTACGTACTGACCAATAAGTTTTTCTAAGAACAGAGTAGTCTCTGCTGTAATCCAAGAGGTAAGTGGTACTACCACGTTAAGAGCCAAAGAGTTATTCTTTACCCAGTTGTGCAACCAGTTTACAATCTTAGTAAGGTCTACCTGTCCTAGGAACGGAAGGTTAACCCTCCACTGCTTTAACTCCTTTACTCCAAATAAGTTGTAGTCCATATAAGACTTAAACATCTTGTAAGTGTTGGTAGCTTCAGCAGCTTTACCATCAGGGTAAACACGGTTCATTACCTTATCATTCAATACAGCAAACTCTGAGAATCTTTCTTTTTTAGCTCGGTATAACTCTGCTTGTTGTGCAAACAAGGCTGATGTATTAAACAAATCCTCAGAAACGTCTGTACTAGCTTCTAGTTTTTTCAAGAAGTATTTAGGTATGATTCTAATGTTAGCCTTTTTGATCAAAGACTCACCTTGGAACTCAGCACCAAATGCTTGCTCATCCACTCTAAATCTAGTAGCATCCAACCACATATCTTTCAAAGCCCCTTTTTTACCTTGGAGTAATCCTTGGATTTTTTGGAACTTAGTCTTGGATATTTGAGGTGCTAGATACAAGTTTTGTAAACCTAGTTCTCCATAAGATCGTAAACTTTCTTTTTGGAACTCCATGTACTCAGTGTACAAGTCGAACATCTTTTGGTTTCTGGTAGGTTGTATTTTACCGTCTTTTAAGATCGGGTTATTATTGCTATCCAATTTTGGCCCAAACATATCCACAAACTTAGGGTTCAAAAACTTAGACAATTTTGGTTGTCTAGACCCACCCTCAAAATCTGATTTGTAGTTTTCGTTCTTGAACTTAATTTCCCCCATTTCATAGTAAGAGAAATTATTACTAATTTTTATATCAGCTCTTTCATTAAGTGTAGTAACTAAATCTGTTACAGACTGATTTCCTGATTTTAAGCTTTTGTAAAAGTCAGATACTCCTATTGGAGAAAATGCTCTATAATAAGGAGCCAGTTTTGACTCAGCATACTTAAGTTTCAAACCGTCTATATCAGAAGGTAATATCTGAGATAGTTCATTGATCCCGGATATCTTTTTGATAAGCTCTTTTTGCTTGTCAGATACGTGTCTTCCTGAAGCAAAGTCATCTAATATATCAGAGAAATTTCTAACTTTTTTTCTGTTCTCCGGGGTCATATTTTTATAGTTGAAATCTAACTTTTCTTCAGTTGTATTTCTTCTATTATCTTGTAATGCCTCGTAGTAAGCTTGGTTAGGGGTTGACTCAGTTGTCGCTTCCTTTTCTTCACCTACCTGTGCAACATCCTTGAACAAAGTGTAGAGTAAATTATAACTTCTATCGATGTCTTCTGACAATCTCAAGATGTGCTCCTTTACCTCTGCAGGTATCTCTGATGCAAGTGTGTTTGTATAGTTTTTAGAATCCTGGTATCTTTTTAAGATAGCCTTTCTTTCCTCTAACTGTGATTTGTATTTTTCAATTTCATCTATCCAAGTCTGTTCTGCGTTAGGCCCCTGAGCATACGAATCGATATAGGTCATCATTGTCTCAGATGTGTCAAACCCATTCCAGAACTCAGAAGAAAAACCTAAGCTTGTATTAAGTAGGAAAAACTCTACTGCTGCTTCTCTACCCTCTTCCTTTTCGATCCTGTCTAACTCCTCTAAGAATTTAGGTGCAAGTTTCTCAACATCGATCTTATCTCCACCAGACAAAGCTGCCTCGGCATTCTTCTTATCGATAAAGGTCTTGTCTATCTTGTTGATTTCAAAGGCTAATGTAGCTTCCTCTCTAGCATCAGGAGATAACCTAGTATCTAGTTTATAGAACTTACCTGAAGACTCGATAGTTACACCGTCCTCCGGCATACTAACTTCTATGATACCTTTCTTAAGACCCCCTAATTCATCGTGTAATGATTTAGCAGTTCTTCTTCTAAGGTTAATCCCATCTAGGTTATGCTGATCTTGGTACTTGTATCTAGGTAGACCTTTTTCTGTTTTTACCCTTGCCATCAATTGACCTAAGTCTGTAGACAAAAGCTTCAAGAAGGTTCTAGTATTTTTACTAATGCCTAGGTCATCATATTCCTTTTCACGGTTTTCGTAGTATTCGTCTGTAAAGGAACGCTCAATAAAGGTGTTGATTTCTTTTGTAACAGCATTCTTATATTCAAACTCAGCGTCCTTATCTGTGATAGGTGCTATAGTACCGTCCTCTATTTTCTTAGAGATTTGTTCTATTGACTCTTGGCTTCCAGAGTACTGTTTGTATAGAGTAGCTCTAGTTTTAAGAACTTCCTTTTCAAACTTTTCCCAATCGTACAAGCTAACCACGTAACCATTTCCTTCAGAAAATTTAGCTAAGTCCTTTTCAAGGAAGCCTAACTCTCTGATTTTTTGTTGCCATTTTTTTACCCTAGACATGTACTTGTGCTCTGCATCTAAATTCATATCCGAGATAACACTACCCAAAATGTTCAATAATGGATCGTGAGCATGGGTAATTTGACCAAACCAAGAGTACAACAACTGAGTGTCCTTAGTTGCGTTTTCTATACCTTTGATCAAGTCATCTCTGTATTTATCATCAATACTATGTCTGACCATCAAACGGTCAACAACTCTGTTTAAGATGTTATTTTCTGTATTAGCTACCTCCCCCTTTACATTTGAGATTTCATCTAGTACATTTTTGATATCCTCTTCCAAAGAAGACAATTCCGGATCTTCTCTAACTAATACTTTTAGTCGCTCTAATACAGGAGCAATGTTTTCTTTTAGGTTGTATAATACAATACCTTCTTCGTTAGACAAGGTCTCGCCTCTTTTTTGAGCATCACGAATAGCACCGGATAAATACACAGCGTATCGTTTGGCTAATTTTATAAGTTCTAGTCCAGAGCTTTTTGTCAAGGCTTTGTCCAAAGCGTCATTTAACCTCTGTACCTCTGCTGTAGACCCCACACCTGCTCTTATCAAGGTTTTCTCTTGGTCTAGTAGTACTTGTACCAACAACTTAGCTACAGTGGCCTTAGAGTCCAACATGGAGTTACCACTAGACTGTCCTGTCTGATACATTCTAAACTTTTTAGTTTTAGTTTGTTCAAGGTTAAGGTATTTGTTTATGTCTTGGCTTAATATTAAGTCTTCAACCTTCAGGGTCAAGTTTTCTAGGTCTCTTTTGTAGTCATCGCTAATGTTCAAACTATTAAAGAATTTTACAAACATGTCGTATATCCTTTTCAGGATATTGGCTTGTAGTTCTGTTTTACCCTCTGTGCTGAATCTAGTTTTCAAAGACTTAGCTAACTCTTTACCAAGTACCTCTCTTCTTACAAGGTTTTCAACTTCTTCAGCTGACATACCGGGGTTCTCCCTTGTGTATATCTCTCTGTAGTGTTGAGAATGCTCTTGGTAAGCCTCTGTCTTATTTATGTTTCTAAGTAGGTTTTCTATCTCTGCGTTATCCCAAGCTTCCACAATAAAGTGGCAAGTTTCCTCTGTCAGTAATTCTGGTGCAATAACACCGTCTTTGAATGCTACGACTTGGTTTGCAATATCTGCTAAAGCTTCGGCAGATGGCTCTACACCATTGCGGATTTTGTAATTAGCAATGTAGTCTTGTATAGACATTACTTTTACCCCCATACCATTCAATAAATCTAAAAGCTTCAAGCTTAGATCTTTTTCTGATACAGTCGGTGGTTCTATTTTTGTACCTCCGGGCAAAGCTTCTTTTACTGCGTTGTTGATTGTCATCTGTAACGCAATGTCCTTCCCGAATCTTTTGGTCAATTCCTCTAAGGTGGAGCTTCTTATTTCTGAGATAGTTACAATTTCGCCATTAACCTCGATGCTGTTTACTGCATCTCTTAGTTCTATTCTGCCATCAGTGTGAAGGGTTATGTTTTTACTGTTTAGATTAGTTACTGCGGACTCTTTGATAAGTCTTTCATTAACCATCTGTAGTGCAGGGTCATTACCTTCTGCCTTATGGAAAGTCTTGCCGTCTTCTATTATCTTTTCATCAGACAATATGCCGTCTTTTATAAAGCTGTTGATAAACCCGTTGAAGGTGGACTCGTTAGTATTAGAAGATACAGACATAAAGTTTTGAAAACCCTTTCCTGTTTCTATACCAATTTCTATTAGCCCCCCTGTGGAGTTTGTCAATGCTTCTTTATAAGTCTGGAATACACTTCCTGTATCAGATCTAAAGGTCAAGGTTGGCTCCTCTAATTCAGGTTGGGATATTTCTTTTTTTTGCATACTCTGAGAGTATACGTTTTTGAACACCTCTAGGGCCTCTTCTAAAGAAGATACGTGGGGTAATCTAGCTATTTGCTTAAACAGCCTACTTTCAACTCCTTTTGGAGTAAGAACTGTTTTTATACTACCCTCTTCGTTAAACTTTATTGTACAAGTCATGTTATATTATTTTAGGCAAAATTACAATTTTTATTTGAGACTGCAAAATAAATTAAATTATTTACAGTTAAAATACTCATTATTAATTTGCTCAAGTTCTTTTTTAGTATAGTATTGTTTTGACTCTTTGAATATCTCCGGTGAGTTCTCTAGATGTTGGTATTGAGAGAAGTCGATGTCCGACAAAGGTTTTTCAATATCTGTCAATTTATAATCTGTGTCTACATCAGGTAACTTGTTATAAAACTTCACATTACCAAATTGGTAAATCATCTCGAATACCCCCACAGGAGTTCTCACGAAGGTCTCAGTTTCATTTTTAGTAGCCATCACACCATCCTCTAAGTAAGTGTAATTACCCTTTAGTTTTTTGACACTTTCAGGATTGTTTACAACATCTTGTCTTTTCTCTTTTTGAGAATCTATGTACTCTCCGGCTTTTTCTTGAGACTCTAGACCTAATTTTAGAGTTCTTGATAATACATCGTATTGTGCCAATGATTCTTTGAACTCTTCGGGTAAACTCAAGATAGCTTCTGATTTGTTTATCTCGTCATTTGCTATTAACTCTATACCTCTTTCAGTAACTGTGAAGTACTTGTTGTTTGTTTCTAGAATCCATTTGTTGAAGTCTTTTATAAAGTCATCTTTCAACATCTCCGGATCCATAGTCAAATCAGTCAAGCCTTGTGTGCTAACTTTTTTAGTATTAATTACTAAAGGAAAGCCAAAGTACATCTTGTACAACAACATCTTTTCTAGCAATTCTGAATCTACTTGAAAATCAGGTATCTCTAGTTTAGAGATAGTCTTTGACACATAGTTTTTCAAGTCTTCCACAGAGGTTATATTTCCTGGCA
>Ga0114980_10000180_pt1 | contig 42631 bp, 26 predicted proteins | sample S_140806_EF_Meta_FD_87018 | JGI IMG/M metagenome (GOLD analysis project Ga0114980, IMG submission 87018) | Freshwater microbial communities from Lake Simoncouche, Canada to study carbon cycling - S_140806_EF_MetaG | ecosystem: Environmental > Aquatic > Freshwater > Lake | place: Lake...
GCACATCACCAGGAACCCCATAGAGATCGAGGTTTCTGCACCCTTAGTCAGCCGAGCCATGATCAGCCGTAGTGAATACTTCCGCTTCCCTGATCCAAAGACGCCCTCCACCTCGTTTCTCCTCCGTTGGTCTGCACTGAGCTGTTGCTTATGAGCCGCATTGATCTCGGGATCCTTCGGCGGTCTGCCCAATCGCTTACCAGATAGGCGTATGTTGTTCCTGGTGCAGAAGTTTCGATTCTTGGTAGTGATATAGATGCGATCGGCGCAGATCCGCTCGGGATAGCAGCCATGTTCGTGCTTATATTTCTTGGCTTGTGGAATCAGGTCTTCACCTTCATTGTATGGATCCCAACTGATCCTGTGCAGGAAGGCAAAGCCATTGCGCACGGAAACACTAATCTTGGCGCCAAACTCAACAGCAGCTCTTGCCTTACCGCGAACAATGGGACGAACCTGTCGCTGAACCAGGTTGACGATCCGATCGGGGATGCTGCGCGTCTTGGCGTACAGCAGAATGCTTTGTTGGCGGTGCACCTCGCTGATCACGAGAAGCTTCTGCCACCAATGTGTCTTTAGGCCCGAAAGCCCTGCCCCAGCGGCGATCAAGGCATCAATGGCATCAAGATTTCGCTGCAAATAGTCGAGCTGGCGGCGTATTGCAGCTTTGATCTTGCGACGGCGTGGCTTCTTCTGTTTGGCGACATTAAGGAAAACAGCACGTGCCTTGCCGCGGTCGTATCGGGGCCGGTGTTTGCGAAAGTCCATGTGCTGGTCGCACAGATCATCAATAATTCGTTCGGTCGACTCCCTTGCTTCGTTCAGCAACTTCAGATCAGTCGGATAGGTGATGTCGGCTGGCGTGCAAGAGGCATCGATGGTGAGTGTTCCCCAGTTCTTGTCCTCTGGCCAATCTACAGGCTTCACGAAGTCGTCCAGTGATTTCTGGTTGACAGCATCAGCACCTGGGTCGTCAGAATCGTCGTCATCGGGGAGTGAGGACATAGCCTCGATCACCATGGCCTTACCTCGTTCGGCAATGAGTTCGTTGATCCGTTTGAGATCCTCCTCCGAGAATCGCTTTCGGAAATGAACCATCATCGATGGATCAAATGGCGACTTGCTGGAATAGCCCGCAAAGCCTAGAAAAAACTGCATGTAAGCATTTTCTCGGATCTGCTCGACGGTTTCCTCATCGCTCAGGCCAAGCCGCTGTTTGATGAATAGCGCGCCAAATGCCAACCTGACAGGCTTGGCAGGGGCGCCAGTTGTGGGATTGAACTGAGGGGCATATGTTTCTTCCAGCTCTTCCCATGGCATCAGCCTGGAGAAGAGCACCCAGCGATTGTCCGGGTCAAACGTGCCGCCAAAAGGCACATGGAATTCTTCGATTGAGAGCTGGCCGTTATGGTGTTTTCGGTACATCTGCAGCGTTCGGCAGTTGTAGCAATCGTCAATTGCTCTGTACGCGGCCAGTTTAACGGGTTTCGATCGCTGAAACAAGTTGCGCTGCAATCGATCTGGCTTTTTCAGGAGTCCCTAAGTCGTTTTGATCAGAGCTTCCTTAGAGGGCGTTGCTGCTTAGTCCTACCCCCTGGGGGGGGGGAGGCGACGACCATCAGACGGACGACCAACGAGACCACAAAAAAACCGCCGGTTCGCACCGGCGGTTTCAACATTGTGACCGGATCGCGAGGGATCAGGCTTGTGAGGAGCGAACGCGCTTGCGAAGACGACGGCTGAAGCCGAAGGCTGCGGCGGCACCCGCAATGGGCAGGGGACCGGGAGCCTGGACTAACTTCCACATGGCCCAAATGTGGGTTTGGGCAAGAACCCCAGCGACGCCGCCTTGATAACTTGAAAAGACCGACGAAGAAGGAGCAACTACGAAGTAATCGCCTGTGGCGCTGGTATTCGTTGAGAATGGGGGGTTGGCTGCATTATAATGCGTAAAAAATAGGGGGCCGCCGGGCATATTGGGAAAGGGAGCCACAGCAGGAACCTGTGAACCAGTTGCAACAGTATTGGCCGGATCTTTATTTACCGCAGTTTTGTCGACTTGATTAAAGAAAGCTTCAGCAAAAGCCGAAGAATTCAGAGGATTATCAAAATTCAATGAATATCCCGCATACACTCCTCCGCTAAGCCCGGAAAGAGTGGCGTAATCAATCGGGTCGGTGGTAAGAATTTGATACTTGCTACCACCAACGTTCACGGTGAAGGGGCCAGCAGGGGCTGCGAGACCGGCCTGGGGGGCGGCGATTGCGAGGAAGGCAGCGCCAACCGAGCCAAGAGCCACGGAGGCCTTGAGGGCGGGGAAAGGACGAACCATGGTTACGGCTGCAGTTGGAAGAGCTCCTACCAGGAAGGAGCACTAATACCTAAATCCTATCAGACATCCAAAGGTCCCGGCTACTCCGCCAAAACAGGTGGCCAATCCCGGACAAATCAGACAAGGCTCAAATCAAGACTCGGGGAGATTGAGGCGCTCCTGTCAAGGGCGACGGGAGCTGGAACTGCGCTGGGCCTCACTTCGGCGCTTTTTCTTCAGGGACTCCACCTCCCGGGCCCGCCGCTTGCGATCCGCCCGGGAACGGTTGCTGTTCAAAAACCGCTGCTGGCTCTGTTTCCATAGCTTCAGGCGCCGCCGCCAGGAGGGAGCCGCCTGGCCGCCGTCCCCGAGGGGTCGGCGAAACAGCGTGCGCAACAGGCCCCGGGGCGGCACGCTGACGGCGCCGAACACCTCCGCCGCCGCCAGCGCCGTCAGCACGATGCGCAGCACGTCCGGCAACTGTTTCAACAGGTCAGCTCGGCTGACCCGACCCACCCCTGCCAAAGCCCGCTGGCGCGTGGCCTCGCCGGCCGCCAACAGGTTGCGGCGCAGCAACGGCAGCGGGATGGCCGTGTCCGCATCACTGATCGCCCCCACTTGGTTGAAGGCCAGTGCCGCCTGGAGCTCCTTGCCCGTTGGCGCCGTCTGCACCACGAGGCGGAAGCGCTTGTGGCCGGCCTCAATGCGGCTGATGGCCTCCTGCTGGCTATTGACTGCCAGGCGATAGTTGCTCCAGACCGCCGAGAGTTGGAGCGGGATCAACAGCAGAAACAGCAGGCTCACCGCCGGCGCCCAGGCCTGGATCCGCTGCCAGCCCTGGGCGATCGAGCGCTGAGTGGGCGCGATGTCCATCGCCAGGGCCATGACGAATACGGCGGTCAGGGCGAAGCCAACGTTGTTGACCAGGACGGCCACCAGCTTGAGCTGCCAGGCCGGCACCAGGAGCTGAACGGGCAGCAGCTCCGACGCCACCGCCGTGACATAAGCCGTGAGCAGGGCCACGGCCAAGGGCACCGCCAGCCGCCGCACATGGCCCTGGACACCGATCCCCAGCGCGGTTGCATTGGCTCGTTCGGACACCTGCGCAGCGGGGCTATTGGCGTCCGAAGGGGAGATCGAAGAACTGCCTGCCGAGCTGGAAGGGCTGGAGGAGCTGGAGGCGGGCGGCCGTTCGGGCGAACTCATGGAACGATCGATCGCTGGTGATCTTTAAACACGACGTTATGACCAAGCCGCCATTTTGCACGCCGTGGCTTGGCACAACCATGGAACGATCTGCCCACCCCTGGGCCAGGAGCCGGATCCGTGGGGCCGGGGCGTCCCGAGCCGGCATCGGTTGTCCTTTGGTAACAAAGGCCACCGGAGCCCGCCCGCCCGGGGCAGCAGGATCGATGGACTGCCTAGGTCCGCGATGTTCACGCAATACCGGCCGAACCATGGATTTGACGAATACTTCAGGGCTACGGACCAGCCGCGGGCGTCCCTGGAGCCCCTGCTCACCTCCCTAGGCCGGATGGGGCTCGACCAGCTCAATCACAACCACGCCGCCGCCGGCATGTTGCTCAAACGCCTGGGGGCCACCTTTCGCCTCAACGACTCCGGCAGCCTCGGCGTGGAACGGATCCTGCCTTTCGATCCCCTGCCGCGACTGATCCACGCCGACGAATGGCAGCGGCTGGAGCGGGGTCTGTTCCAACGCCTCGAGGCGATTGACCTGTTCCTCGCCGATGTGTACGGCGAGGGAAAAATCATGACGGACGGCGTCGTCCCCCGGGAGGACGTGCTCAGCTCCCAGGGCTGGCGCCCCCAGCTGCAGGGCTTCCAGCCCCCCCTGGGCCGCTGGTGCCACATCTCCGGTCTTGATCTGGTGCGCGATGGCACAGGCACCTGGCGGGTCCTGGAGGACAACCTGCGCTGCCCCTCCGGCGTTGCCTATTTCCTGGAAAACCGGCGCGTGATGAAGCGCATCTTCCCCAGCCTCTTCCAGGGCCGCACCGTTCAGCCCATCGACAACTACGCCTCCCAGCTGCTCCAGACCCTGCGGGAACTAGCCCCCTGGACCGACACCCCCAAGGTGGTGTTGCTCACCCCGGGGGTGTTCAACAGCGCCTATTTCGAGCACAGCTATCTGGCCCAACAGATGGGCATCCAACTGGTGGAGGGCCGGGATCTGGTGTGCGAAGGGGGACGCGTCTGGATGCGCAGCACCTCCGGCCTGGAAACGGTGGATGTGATCTATCGCCGGATCGATGACGACTTCCTCGATCCGGCGGTGTTCCGACCGGATTCGATGTTGGGGGTTCGGGGACTGATGGGGGTCTTCCAGGCCGGTCGGGTGGCGATCGCCAATGCCCCGGGCACGGGCGTCGCCGATGACAAACTGATCTATGCCTACGTGCCTGACATGATCCGCTACTACCTGGCGGAGGAGCCGATCATCGAGAATGTGCCCACCCACCTCTGCTCCCGCCCCGAAGATCGCTCCTACGTGCTGGCCCATCTCCATGAGCTTGTGGTCAAATCCGTGGCGGAAGCCGGAGGCTATGGGATGTTGATCGGTCCCCACGCCAGTCGGGAGGAGATCGCCATCTTCGCCTCCAAAATCGAAGCCGATCCCCGCAATTTCATCGCCCAGCCCACCCTTGAACTTTCCACTGTCCCGTCCCTCAGTGAAGGTGAGATCTACCCCTGCCACGTGGATCTCCGGCCCTATGTCCTGCGTGGCAAGGGCAACTGGGTCACGCCAGGGGGCCTCACCCGGGTTGCCCTTCGACGGGGGTCGTTGGTGGTGAATTCCTCCCAGGGGGGGGGCTGCAAGGACACCTGGATCGTGGCCGACCAGGAGGCGGTCCCATGCTGAGCCGCGTCGCCGATGCCCTCTACTGGATCAATCGCTACATCGAGCGGGCCGAAAATATCTCCCGTTTTGTCGAGGTCAGCGAGGCCATGGCCCTCGATTGCCCTCCCGGCAGCGCCGAACCCTGGCTGCCGTTGATCGATGCCAGTGGGGATCGGGAGCTCTTCGATCGGCTCTATCCCAGCGCCAGCCCCACGGACGTGGTGAAGTTTCTGGTGCGTGAGCAGAAAAACCCCAGCTCGGTGCTGAACTGCATTGCCAGTGCCCGTGAAAACTCGCGCCAGATTCGTGAGGTGATCACAACCGAAATGTGGGAGCAGATCAACAGCATCTATTGGGCGATGCAAGAACAGGAGTTCTGGCAACAGCCCCCCTCGGAACAACTGCGGGAAATCCGCCGCGCCTGTCAGCTCTTTTACGGCATCACCGACGCCACCCTCAGCCGAGATTTATCCTGGCATTTCAGCCGACTGGGTCGACTGCTAGAGCGAACCGACAAAACCACCCGTATCCTGGATGTGAAGTATTTCCTGCTGCTGCCCTCGACGGAAGTTGTCGGTGGCGTGTTGGATGAACTGCAATGGATCGCCCTGCTTCGCACCGCCGGCGCCTATCAAATGTTTCGTCAATCCCAGCAGCGGGCAATTGCGCCAGAAGCGGTGGCCTCCTTCCTGTTGCTCGATCCTGTCTTTCCGCGTTCCGTGCGGTATTGCCTGGAGCGAATCAGTGAAACCCTGCGCATCATTCGCAGCAGCTCCGTTCCCGGCCCCCCCGATGATCTGGAATGCCTGAGTGGCCTAGTGCTGGCCCGCTGGAGTTTCACCCGCATCGACGAGCTGATTGCCACTGGCCTGCATGAGGCGATCGATCGTCTCCAACAGGATCTCAACGAGCTGCATCGCCTGATCGAGCAGCGCTATTTCATTTCACCGACCAATCCCGCCACCAGTCCCGAGCAGGCATGCGCGCCCGCCTAACCCATACCCTTTCCTATCGCTATAGCGGGCCTGTCCTCCTGGGACCGCATCGCTTCTGCCTGAAGCCGCGCGGTCATGGATTCCAGCGATTGGTCAATTTTCGGCTGACCCTCAGCCCGGAGCCGGCCAGCCTCTTCCCCTTGATGGCCGCCAGTGGGGATGAAATTGTGAAGGCCCGCTTCGAAGGCAGCACCGACCACTTCACGATCCAGGCCGTGAGCGAAGTGGTCACGGAACAAGCTCCGGATCTGGCCGTGGCACTGGAGGCCAATGAGCCCAAGTTGCCCTACCCCGTGGGCCAGCTCAACGGGGATCTGGTGGGCTCCCTGGCCGGCTGGCTGCCCGGCGGCCAGCATGATCCGGCGGCGGTGGATCTGGCCCAGGATGCCCTGATGGGCAGCGACCAGCAGGCTCTGATGTTCCTCGACCAACTGGTGGAGATCATTCAGGACCGGGTGAAGTACACCCAGCGCCATCTCGGCCCAGCCTGGCCCGCTGGCCGCACCCTCAAGGAACGGGTGGGCTCCTGCCGGGATCTGGCGATGCTGATGATTGAAGCCTGCCGCTGCGTGGGGTTGCCGGCACGCTTTGTGAGCGGCTACCACCTGGTGGAGCCAAAACCCAAGCACTACGACCTCCACGCCTGGGCGGAGGTGTATCTGCCGGGAGCCGGCTGGCGGGGCTTTGATCCCAGCGGCCGGGGGCTGGTGGATGACCGTTACATCATCCTGGCCACCTCCTCCAAGCCCCACCTCACCGCCGCCGTCACCGGCAGCTTTGCGGCGGACAGCCCCGCCATGGTGGAGAGCACGCTGGAGTGGACCATCAACGCCGACCTGATCGACGGTGATCCCATGGCCGGGGCCTGAGCCCTCCCGCCATCCGAAGGCTCCCTTAAACCAGCCAGGGCGGTAGCCGTTAGAGCAGCATCAGAGGTCCTCCTCGGGCGAGGACAGGACCAATGGGTCCCGCCGACCCCCTCCTTGCCACTGCTGCCTCCATGGGTGCCTTGAGCCATTCCCGCCCCTCCACCAACGGCACCGGCCTGGTGGAGGCGATGCGCCGCCACCTGTTCTCCAGTCAGGCCAAGGCGCCCTCCCTAGCCACACGCCACGATCACTACCTCTGCCTGGCGCTGGCCGTCCGTGATCGGCTGCTGCACAGCTGGGTGGATACGGCCGAGACCTACACCCGCAGCGGCGTTCGCACAGCCACCTACCTCTCGGCCGAATACCTCTTGGGGCCCCATCTGGAAAACAACCTGGTGAACCTCGGCCTGCATGACGAAGCCGAGGCCGCCTGCGCCGAACTGGGGCTCTCCCTGGAGGAGTTGATCGCCGAGGAACCGGAACCGGGCTTGGGCAACGGCGGCCTGGGGCGCCTGGCCGCCTGTTTTCAGGAATCGATGGCCTCCCTGGAGCTGCCGGCCATTGGCTACGGGATCCGCTACGAATTCGGCATCTTCCGCCAGCACGTCGGGCCCGAGGGTCAAAAGGAAAGTACCGATCCCTGGCTGGCCCGCGGCAACCCCTGGGAAGTGATCCGTCCGGAATGGAGCTATCCCGTGCTGATCGGCGGCCAGACCGTGATCGGCGTGGCCTACGACACCCCAATCCTGGGTTATGGCGTCCACACGGCCAACACCCTGCGCCTGTGGTCGGCCCAGGCGCCCGAGGCCTTCGACTTCGCCTCCTTCAACGCCGGCGATTACACCCGGGCGGTGTTGCACAAGGTGCAATCGGAAACCCTATCCAAGGTGCTCTATCCCAACGATGAGATGGAGCAGGGCAAACGATTGCGCCTCAGCCAACAAATCTTTTTCGTGTCCTGCTCGCTGCAGGACATGTTCCGCATCCTCAAGGGACAGGGAATTCCAGTCACGGACTTCCATCGGAAATTTGCGGTGCAACTCAATGACACCCACCCTGCGATCGCTGTCGCCGAACTGATGCGGCTGCTGATCGACGACAACCAGATCGACTGGGACACCGCCTGGACCATCACCACCGCGACGATCAGCTACACCAATCACACCCTGCTGCCGGAGGCCCTGGAGGCCTGGGGGCTGGAGCTGTTCCAGCAGCTCCTACCCCGCCATCTGGAGATCATCTACGAGATCAATGCCCGCTTCCTGCGCATGCTGCGTATTCGCTATCCCGGTCAGCCCGAACTCCTGGAGCGACTGTCGCTGATCGAGGAGGGGCCTCAGCGACGGGTCCGCATGGCCCATCTCGCCGTGGTGGGTAGCCACCATGTGAATGGTGTGGCCGAACTGCACAGCCAACTGCTCCGCAGCCAGTTATTCAGCGAGTTCGCCGCCCTCTGGCCGGAACGGTTCATCAACATCACCAATGGCGTCACCCCACGACGCTGGCTGGCGGTCGCCAACCAACCCCTCGCTCGCCTGTTGGACTCCAGCATCGGCGAAGGCTGGCGCCGCGATCTTGAGCAGTTGCGTCAGCTGGAACCCCTCGCCACGGATAGCGGCTTCCAGCAGAGCTGGCAGCTGGTGCGGGAGCAGGCGAAACAACGCCTCGCCACCACCATCCACCAGGAAACCGGCCTGTTGGTGGATCCCGCCTCCCTCTTCGACGTGCAGGTGAAACGGATCCACGAATACAAGCGCCAACACCTGGCGGCCCTGCAGATCGTGGAGCGCTACCTTCGGATTCGCGCTGGCGAGGATCTGCCTCCCAGGACGGTGATCTTTGGCGGCAAGGCCGCCCCCGGCTACGCCATGGCCAAATTGATCATCCGCCTGATTGTGGGGATCGCCGAGATCGTGAACATCGATCCAGCCATGGATGGGCGACTAAGAGTTGTTTTCCTACCCAACTTCAACGTAAGCCTGGGCCAACGCATCTATCCTGCGGTCGATCTTTCCGAACAGATCTCCACCGCCGGCATGGAGGCCTCCGGCACAGGCAATATGAAAATGTCCCTCAATGGTGCCCTCACCATCGGCACCCTCGATGGCGCCAACGTGGAGATACGGGAACGGGTTGGTGCGGACAATTTCTTCCTCTTTGGTCACACCGCTGAGGCCCTCGCCGAACTCAATCTCAACGGCTATCACCCGATGCCCTGGCTGGAAAACGACAGCCTGGCCCGGGAGGTAATCGATCTAATCGGCTCCGGCCATTTCAGTGAAGGCGATCGGGAGCTGTTCCATCCCCTGCTGGCCAATCTCTGCAGCCATGACCCCTTCCGCGTGATGGCCGATCTCGGCGACTATCGCCGCGCCCAAAATGACGTGGATAGGGCCTGGAACGATCCCAGCCGCTGGCAGACCATGGCGGTCCTGAACACGGCCCGCTGTGGTTTCTTCAGCAGTGATCGCTCCATCCGCGAGTACGCCGAGCGCATCTGGTCCGTCCCCTCCGTTCCGGTGCCGTCCTGCAGCCTGGTGGGTCCGGGTGCGCCCTGAACATTGCGCCGCTTCGCTGAGTTTTATGGTCGCGGCTGGGGCTTGGTTGAGCACGGCATGAGTTGGATGCATCAGGTGGCCGAAGCCGTCGAATCCCGGCTGCGGGATCGCGGAATCCGTCTCACCCTCGGCGGCGAACCCACCTTCGTGCCGCTCCATCCCGATGGGCCCGAATGGAGCGTCAGCGCTGACGGCCCCACCAAGCTTCCCCTGGCTCGCTGCCTCGCCGCCGATCTGCAACAACGGATCTGGCCAGGCAGCACCCTGATTTACTGCCCCGGCAAGCGCTACGACGGCGAGGTCAACCCCCGCTGGGCCCTGCGCCTGATCCATGGAGTCGATGGGCAGCCGCCGGTGCGCTGGCCCCGCTGCGGCCAACCGGGCCGGGAGGCTCCCCCGCTGGCGGCCGATGGGGCTACCGCCTGGCTGGAGACGTTCAGCGCGCGCCTCGGGGTGACCCTGCGGCCGGTGCCCCTGAACGATCCCCTCGACCCGGACCGCCGCGTCTGGGCCGCCCCCCTGACCGCCAGCCTGCCCGAGGCGAACGGCACATTTGCCTGGCAGGCGGAGCCCTGGAACCTGGCGGAGGAGCACCGCCAGCTGAGCGGTGCCCCGGGGCCGGCCGGCCTGCGGCTGCCCCTGGAGCACCTGCCCGACCCCATTCCCCGCCAGGTCCTGACCCTGGAATGCGATGGCGCGGGCTGGGAACTTTTTTTGCCGCCACTCACCCGCCGCCCTTTGGAAGTGCTGCTGCAGGCCGTGGCCGACAGCCTGGAGGGCCTGGCCGCACCGCGACTCAGTGGGGTGCTGCCCTTCGACACCGATGGCCACTGGCAGGTGCTCGGGCTGACGGCCGATCCCGGCGTGCTCGAAATCAACCTCCCCGTGTGCCATGGCTGGAGCGACTACGACAGCTGGCTGCGCCAGCTGGAGCAGGCGGGTGAACGGGTGGGGTTGCGGAGCTGGAAACCGGCGTCCGGTGATCGTCAGGAGGGCACCGGCGGAGGCAACCACCTGCTGTGGGGCGGGCCGAGCCTCGACGAGCACCCCTTCTTCCGCCGCCCGGGATGGTTGGCCGGCATCCTGCGCTTCTGGCAGCACCACCCCGCCCTGGCCTATCTGTTCACGGGGTCCTGCGTGGGCTCCGCCTCCCAGGCGCCCCGGCCCGATGAGGCGATCGACGACCCCTGGGAGCTGGAACTGGCCTATCGGGCCCTCGAACAGGCCGATGAAGGCTGGGCCAACGACGACCCGCGCGGCGATCACCGCGGGTTGATCGGCGAAACCCTGCGCCACCTGCATGCGGATCGCAGCGGCAACAACCACCGCAGTGAGATCAGCTTTGACAAGTTCTGGAACCCGGGAATGCCGGCCGGCTGCCTGGGCCTGGTGGAATTCCGTGCCCTCGAAAGCCTGCCGAAGGTGGAGTGGAGCAGCGCCATCGCCCTGCTCTGGAGCACCATCGCCGCCCACCTGCTAACGGAGGAGGCGCGGCCCCGCGGGCTGGTGCCCTGGGGCCAGGCCCTGCACGACCGCCAGCTGCTCCCCAGCCAGCTCTGGGCCGACCTGGAGGCGATCCTGGCCCTGCTGGCCGCCGATGGCTTCGCCCTCGATCCCACCCCCTACCGCCAGCTCTGGGACTGGCGCTTTCCAACCCTGCTGCAATGGGAATCGGAGGGGGTCAGCCTGGAGGTGCGCCAGGCCCTGGAGCCCTGGCCCCTGATCTGTGATTTTCCCCGGGAGGGCGGATTCACCAGCCGCTTCATCGACGCCTCGATGCGGCGGCTGGAACTCACGGCCAGCCCCGAGTTCGGCCCCACCTACGAGCTGCTGGTCAACGGCAAGCCGCTCTCGATGCCGTCCGCAGGGCCCTGGGCCCTGCGCTACCGGCACCATCGGCTCTACCCCTGCTTCCACCCAGCCATTGCGCCGCACCTGCCCCTGCAGCTGACCATCCGGCGCCAGGACAATGGGAATACGGTGGCTGACTTCCGCCTCCAGGAGAGCGACCTCAGTTTTCGACCCATGGAACCCGAAACCGCCCCCAACACCCACGCCAACCCCAACGCCCCGGCCTGGAGCGGGCCGCGGCCGGGGCTCTGCACGGTGGACCTGCGCCAAGGCTGAGCCAGTTTGGCCAGCCCTGGGACCTCACCAGCTGACGCCGTGCAGCTTGGGCAGGGGGGCCGTCTTGGAGGTGACCGCAAACAGACGGGGGATGCGGTTGCTGTTGTAAACCCGGAACTCCCGCAACACGCTGGCCCCCTCCTCCCGCACCGCCTGGTTGAGCACCAGGGAGCCATCGGGATCGGACACGGAACGATGGAAGGTGCCCGGTGGAATCCGCAGGATGTCGCCGCCGGAATCCAGGCGCACGATGTGGAACGGGTAGTTCCAGCCCAGGTTCACCAGAAAGAACGTGCGGCCCCCATGGAGGGCCAACAGGTTGTCCTCCTGATGGGGATGCAAATAAAACTGCCAGGCCCCGGACTCGGGATCGTCCGGTGGACTGATGGCGGGACCGCTGTGGACCACCAGATCGCGGGCATTGGACGTGGGAACCGTGATGTCGAAAAATCGAACGGCGGGGGTATCGCGAAATTTCTCGTAGGGAATCAACTCGAACATCGGAGCCGAGCGGGGGGAGCCCCGTCGGCTTTCCTGGAGATCGTCACGGACTGGGGTGCTGGCGGCCATGGGGGGGACGGGCCCGCAAGCCCGCCAGTTCTAGGAAGCTCCCAGTGAACCGAACCGTTCTCCCGCCAAACCGTAGAGCCCACTACCAAACGCTGTTTTCCGCAGACCAGTTCGACGGCTGGCAAACCTGCGCCGGTCCCACCGGCGGCCCAGCCCCTGGGCCCAGCGCCAAAGTCGCGTTGCTAGATCTGAAGGCCCCGCTTGCGTCCCTTGATGGCCCCCACCCGGTTGCGCCGCAAAGTGGCGCTGGTTGTGATGAGCCTGCTCCTCACCGGGGCGCCCACCGCCGCCCTGGCCCAGGGCAAGGGCCAGGGCTCCCGCCCCACGGTGTCGGTGCCTGAATTCAAGAACATGGTCACCCAGCAAACCTGGTGGTGGGAGGGGCCGGTGGCCCGCGACCTCTCCTCCGCCCTGGCCAACGAGCTGCAGGCCACCGGCGATCTCCAGGTGGTGGAGCGCAGCAACACCAAGGCGGTGCTGTCGGAACAGGAGCTCACCGAACTGGGCCTGGTGCGCAAGGATCCCAACGCCGCCCGCAAGGGCGCCTTGACCGGTGCCCGTTACATCGTGCTGGGCACCGTCACCTCCTTTGACTCGCGCGTAACGGAGAAGGGATCCAGCAGCAACTTCGGCCTGATGGGCTTCGGCAAGAGTCAACAGCAGCTGGAAACCCAGGACTACGTCGCCCTTGACATCCGCATCGTCGACAGCACCAGCGGCGAGGTGGTGGGGTCCCGCACCGTCGAGGGCCGCTCCACCAATGTGGCCGCCGCCAAGGAGAGCGGCGTCAGCCTGCTGCCCCTGGCCGGCGCGGCCCTGCTGCTGGCCCCGAACATGGGCCGCACTGGCCAGGTGCTCACCGGTGCCGCCGGCACCCTCAATTTCGGCAACAACAGCACCGAAGTGCAGCGGACGCCGCCGGCCAAGGCCCTGCGGGCCGCCCTGGTGGACGCCTCCGACTACGTGAGTTGTGTGCTCGTGCCGAAGGGCAATTGCCGGGCCCGTCTGGAGGCCCAGGACCAACTGCGGCGGGAAAGGGGTCGGGGGGTGCTGCGGCTGGAGTGAGGGCCGGGGGCCTAGGTGCCAGGCCCTCCCTCAGAACGGAATCGGCATTTCCGCGTCCGCAGGCGTGGGCGCGCAGGAGGGAACCCGATGGGCTACCACCTCCCCGATCACCACGATCGCCGGCGACACCACCTCCTCCGCCTCCACCCGCTCCGCCAGATCCGCCAAGGTGGCCACCAACTGCCGCTGGCCCCGCACGGTGCCCTGCTGGATGACGGCGGCCGGCGTGGCACCGGCCAGGCCGCCGGCGATCAGTTCCTCACAGATATGGGCCAGGTTATGCAGCCCCATATAGATCACTAGCCCATCACTGCAGCGGGCCAGGCCCCGCCAGTCGACACCGGGGCGGCCCCTGTCGATCTCCTCATGGCCGGTCACAAAGGTGACGCTGGAGCCCGCCCGCCGATGGGTCACCGGGATGCCGGCATAGGCCGGCGCGGCGATGCCGGCGGTGACCCCCGGCACCACCTCCACCGGCACGCCATGGGCCGCGAGATAGGCGGCCTCCTCGCCCCCCCGACCGAACAGGAACGGATCGCCGCCCTTGAGCCGCACGATCACGCGATGGCGCTGGGCCAGCTCCACCAACACGGCGTTGGTGCTCTGCTGGGGAACCGAATGGTGGCCGCGACGCTTGCCCACAAAGTGGCGTTCGCACCCCTCGGGCACCAGCTCCAGCAGGGCACGGGGCACCAGGGAATCGTGAACGAGGGCATCGCACTGGCGCAGCAGACGATGGGCCCTCAGGGTGAGCAACTCCGGATCCCCCGGTCCGGCCCCCACCAGATAGACGGTACCGAGCCCGCCAGCACTGGCCGTCATGGCAAGGCCTCCAGGTGGGTGAGCAGCACGGCGTAGCAGCGCTCCCGCGCCAACAGGGGGGGGCCCAGTCGATCCTTGAGGGTGTCGGTGAGGCGATTGGCCGCCAAAGCCAGGGGAATGGCGGGGCCGGCGAGGGACTGCATCAGGGAGTCCAGCTGATCGGAACTGTATGGAGCGGCCTGCACCCTGGCGCCGCTGATCCGCTCCAGGTGGGCCAGAAAACGGCCGGGCAGGGGCCCCTCCAGGGGATGGTGCAACAACCGCACCGGCGCCGGAGCCAGCGCCGCCACCTCGGCAGCCAGGGCCCGCTGCCAGGCGGGCCAGGCCCCCAGAAAGGGCAACCGGCGCAGGGGACCCTGGCGGCGCCAGTGGGCGGCGATGGCGGGCAGGTCATGGCGCACGTGCCCCCCCGGCAGCAGGAACAGGGGGACCAGGGTGAGGGGGGGCTGGCCCGGCCCCGAGGCCAGGGCGGCGGGATCGGGGAGGCTGGCAGCGGTGAGGGCCTGCAGCCGCACAGGGGCGCCGCGCCGCCGCTCCAACTCCTGGGCCAGCTCGAGCAACGCGGAGGGGATGGTGCCACCGGCCCGACCATGGACCACCAACAGCAACGGCGCCGCCCGCAGGGCCTTGAGCCGGCGCTCAAGCCGCTGGGCCACCGGAGCGGCCAAGGGACGGCGGCGGAGCGCCAGCAGGGCGGGGCGGGCCGCCGGCACCCGGGCCAGGGTGTCCACCGCTGCGGCCGCCAACCGCGGATCCAGATCCTCCGCCAGCTGCGCCAGGATCCGCCGCAGGGGGGGGGCTGGCCAAGCGCTCAGGCCCCGACACAACCCCTCTAACGCCGCCCTGCGCACGGCGGCGGGCTGGGGATCCAGGGCATGGCCCGCCAACAACGGGAAGTCGGCGGGTTGACGTTGATGGCCCAACAGGGGCAGGACAAGCTCCTGCTGCTCAGGGGAGGGCTGCCGTTCCAGGGCCTGGCGCAGCAGCCGGGCGCTGCCGGCAGTGCGGCGCTGACTGAGCGGCTCCAGCAGGGCGGTGTCCACCTCGGTGCTGGCGAACCACCAGGCCAACAACCGTTCCGTGGCCGCATCGTCCAGCCGCGGCGCCAGCGCCACCAGCAGGTCGAGCTGGAGTTGGAGGCGTTCCGATTCGATCGCCTCCAGCCAGGGCTCCAGGGCGAAGGGCGGCTGGCGACGCAAGTGCTGGAGCCAGGGCCAGCGTTCGGCACTGCCGGGGGGCGGCACCTGCTGCGGCAATGGCTGCGGCAATGGCTGCGGCAATGGCTGCGGCAATGGTGCCGAATCGAGGCCAGGGATCATCCCCACGCCCGACCGGTGGGGGGGCTGGCTCCCCTGGGCTGACATCCGATCCCCATGGGCACGATCAAACCACTGTGGCGCGACGCCGGGCGCCAAACCGCTCGACCAGCAAGGTCTCCAATACCTCCGGCAAATCACTCAGCGCCACTCCCTTCTCGTGGAGGGAGCCAAGGCGCGGATCGTCCCCCATCTCCCCCCCGAGGAAGATCTTCACGGCCTCCACCATCTGGCCCTCCTTACGGACCTTGGCCCCCATCAGGCCGATCTCGCCCATGTAGGGCTGGCCGCAGGCATTGGGACAGCCGGTCCAGTGGCTGCGCACCCCATGGGGAAGCTCCAACCGTTGTTCCAGGGTCTCCACCACCGCCTGGGCCGTGGCCTTCGTGGGAATCAAGGCAAAGCTGCAGTAGCTGTTACCCGTACAACTCACCGCCTCCGCCTGCAGCGGCCCCGGCTGGGGGGAGAAGCGCCGCAACAGCGGCTCCGCCAAGAGGGCCGCGACCTGGTCCTGGGGCACATCGGCAATCAAGACATTCTGGCTCTCGCTGATCCGCAGTTCGCCACGGCCGTAGGTGGTGGCCAACCGCGCCAGCTCCGCCATCGCCTCGGCATCCAGGCGACCCATCGGCACATGCAGCCCCACCCAAACCAGGCCCTCTTGCTTCTGGGGATGGACGCCACAGATATCCCGCGGGGCCCGGCACACCAGATGGGAGCCATCGTGGGGCAGCGCCTGGGCCGCCGCGCCCTCGCGATCCCGCCAGGCCTCCAGCACCTGGTCGCGGTACGTGGCCAGCCCCAGGTTCTCGATCAGATACATCAACCGACTGCGGTTGCGGACCGAGCGATCACCGTGGTGTTCGAAGTGCCGGAGCACGGCGAGGCTGAAGCCGACCAATTGGTCGGGCCGCAGCCACAACCCCAGGGGGATCGCCAGTTCGTTGCGCTGGGCGGAGAAGAAGCCGCCCACCATGACCGTGAACCCCAGATCATCGCCCTGGCGCGCCGGAAGAAAGGCCAGATCGTTGTGCAGGAGGAAACTGTCGGGCGCCCCACCCACGGCCACGTTGAACTTGCGGGGCAGGTTCCGAGGCCCCTCGGGACCAAGCAGAGCCTCCTGGATTGCCGCCACCAGCGGCCGGGTATCGATGAATTCCTCCGGATCGAGGCCAGCGAGAGGGTTGCCGGTGACATTGCGGGGGTTGTCATGCCCCGATTGGCGGGTCGTCAACCCGACCGACTGCAGGTCGTTCAGCAGGGGAGCCATGTCCTCCAACACCAGGCCACGCAATTGGATGTTCTGGCGGGTGGTGAAGTCGGCGCTGCCGTGCTCGCCGCAACGATCCACCGCGTCGGCCAGCACCTCCAGTTGGGGCGCCCGGATGAGGCCATTGGGGAGGCGCAACCGCACCATGAAACGGCCGGGGGTGACTGGGCGGAAAAAGATGCCCAGCCACTTGAGGTGAATGGTGAGGGTGGCTTCATCCAGGCTGTCCCAACCCGCGCGGCCCAGGTCCGCTAACCGTGGGGCGAGATCAAGACCACAAAAGTCGGCCTTGGCCTGTTCCAGCTTGCTGCGCTTGGCGGCGCTCCCATGGGCGTCAGAGGAAGATTCCACGTTGTCCTGCGTGCGGTTCAGCCCTGAGGCCGCCACAGCGGCACTGGTTCAGAGGCCAGATTGCACAATGTGGCAAGCGGGCCGTGTCCACGCCTGTTGCGATGGCTACCAAACCGTGCGTCCTTGGCCCTATGACCACCGTCCCCGACCGCCGCAGTGAGCGTCTGGCAGGGCTGGGAGCGGAGCGCGCCCGCTTCCGCGAGCTGATCGGCAAGGTGGGCAGCGGGGAACACACCAGCACCGGATTGAGTCGGGCCGAAGCCAGGGACGCCATGGATCTGATGCTCACGGGGCAGGCCGACCCGGCCCAGATCGGGGCCTTCCTGATCGCCCATCGCATCCGCCGTCCCAGCCCGATCGAGCTCACCGGCATGCTCGACAGCTACCGGGCCCACGGTCCGGTTCTCACCAGCCCCGGCCAGCGACCGTTGTGCTTCGGCGTGCCTTACGACGGCCGCAGTCGCACCGCCCCCCTGCTGCCCCTGCTGGCCCTGCTCCTGGCCGCGGCGGGCGTCCCGGTGGTGCTGCACGGCGGGGATCCGATGCCGGTGAAATACGGCATCACCATGGCGGAGCTGTTCGCGGCGCTGGGGATCGAATGGCGAGGCCTGTCCCTGGCCGCCATTCAGGGGACGTTGGATCGCCATGGCCTGGCCCTCACCCACCAACCCGATCACTTCCCCCAGGCGGAAGGGTTGGTCGCCATCCGGGATGCCATCGGCAAACGGCCGCCGGTGGCCAGCCTGGAACTGCTCTGGACGCCGCACCGGGGGGCGCACCTGCTGGTGAGTGGCTTTGTCCATCCGCCCACCGAAAATCGGGCCTGGCAGGCCCTGGCCGAAGCGGGCGAGGACGACCTGCTGACGGTGAAGGGACTGGAGGGCTCCACCGATCTCCCCACCAGCCGGGCCGCCATCACCGCCCGGGTGCGGGAGGGCCAGATCGAGCGGATCCTGTTGCACCCCCGCGACCACGGCATCACCGGCGCGGAACCGCCCTGGTTGGGACTGGACCCCTGGCGAACCCAAGCCCTGGAGGCCCTGCAGGGGGAGGGCCCGCTGGCGGAGGCGCTGCACTGGAATCTGGGGGCCTATCTCTGGTTCGCCGGCGGCTTCGCCACGCTGGCGGCCGCCCTCAATCAGGCCCGTGCCCTGCTGGCCGCCCGCAGCGGCGAGCGGCTCCGCCGGGAACTGGGCGCCTGAGCGAGGCTCGCCGGTCCACCACAGACCCGCCCACGATTCGGTAGCGAATCGAACCCAATGGCGCTGTCATTTGGTAGCAATCGCCACGCCTGAAGGGACCTCCGCCGTGGTGTTCTATTGATTGTTGGTCAGCCTGTGCGCCAACCCATGTCACCGCATCGGGAGCGTTACGTCCCGCGGTGATGGGCACGCCTCCGTGGCTGTCAGGCAAAGCCCCAATTTCCCCGACGGTCGTGGCGCCTGCGCTGCGACGTCATTTCGGCGCTTCACCGCTCAATTCAACCGCTGAATTCATTGATGTCCCACCTTTCCCGTCGTCAGGTCGTTCGCGCCGGCCTGGCTGCCACCGCTGCCATCGCCCTGCACGGGGGTGCCGCCGCCAGCCTGTTCACGGTGCTGCCGGCCCAGGCCGCGCCCGGCAAACCAGAAACCACCTCCGTGGACCTGGGCTTCATCGCCCTCACCGATGCCGCCCCCCTGATCATTGCCAAGGAGAAAGGCTTCTTCGCCAAGGCGGGGATGACCGGCGTGGAACTCAAGAAGCAGACCTCCTGGGCCGTGACCCGCGACAACCTGGAGCTGGGCAGCGCCCGCGGCGGCATCGATGGGGCTCACATCCTCACGCCGATGGCCTACCTGCTCACGACCGGCGCCATCAGCAAGAGCAAGCAGCCGGTGCCGATGGCGTTACTGGCCCGCCTCAATACCCAGGGCCAGGGGATCTCGGCCTCCAAGGAGTTTCTGGCGGCCAAGCTCAAGGCGAAAACGCCGAACCTCGCGAGTGTGGTGGCCAAGAAAAACGCCACCGGCGACAAATTCAAGGCGGCGGTGACCTTCCCAGGGGGCACCCACGACCTGTGGATGCGCTATTGGCTGGCGGCCAACGGAGTTGATCCAAACAAAAACGCCGACATCGTCGTGATTCCGCCGCCCCAGATGGTGGCCAACATGCAATCCGGCACGATGGACGTGTTCTGCGTGGGGGAACCCTGGAACGAGCGCCTGGTCAACAAAAAGCTGGGCTACACCGTCGCCCAGACCGGTGAGATCTGGAAGGAGCATCCCGAAAAATCCTTCGCCGTTCGGGCTGATTGGGCCAAAGCCCATCCCAATGCCACCCTGAGGCTGCTGATGGCCGTGCAGCAGGCCCAGAAATGGGCCGACAACCCCGCCAACACCAGCGAGCTGGCCAAGATCCTTGCCCAGGACAAGTATGTGAAGGCCAGCGTCGAGGACCTGCTGCCCCGCCTGCAGGGCAACGTGGATTACGGCGATGGCCGGAACGTCAAAAACTCCCCCTACAAAATGAAGTTCTGGGGCAATAATGCCTCCTATCCCTATAAGAGTCACGACACCTGGTTTGTCACCGAGGACATCCGCTGGGGCTACCTGCCCCAAGGTACCGATATCAAGTCCCTGGTGAATAAGGTGAACCGCTCCGACCTCTGGAAGGCCGCCGCCAAGGCCAACGGCTATAGCGAGATCCCCGGCAGTGATTCCCGCGGAGTGGAGGTGTTCTTCGATGGCGTTCGCTTCGATCCCAACAATCCCAAGGCCTATCTCAATAGCCTCAAGATCAAGGCCATGAAGTGATCAACTGACCATCCCCGCTGAGCTTGGGGGATCCCGTGGGATCTCCCAAGCCCTTTCTGCCCCCCGCCCCCCGCCGCGACATGACCCCTGCCCTTGCGACCCCTCCCCACGAGCGGCGCCCCCGCAAGTCCTGGCTGCGCTCACCGCTGGCACGCCAAATCAAGGCGCCGCTCGTTTGCATCGGTTGCAGCCTGGCGGTGTGGCAACTGCTCTGCCTGGCCAATCCCAGCGGCTTTCCCGGCCCGATTCAGGTGATCACCCAAACCTGGGATCCCTACATCAGCCAACCCTTCTACGACAACGGTGGCACGGCCAAGGGGCTGGGCCTGCAGATTCTGATCTCCCTGCAGCGGGTGGCCATCGGCTACAGCCTTGCCGCCATCCTTGGCATCGCCGCCGGCCTGGCGATCGGCCTGAACGACTTCCTAAGGCGGGGCTTTGATCCCCTAATTCAGGTGTTGCGAACCGTCCCCCCCCTGGCCTGGTTACCGATCTCCCTGCTGCTGCTCCAACAGGCTGATTCGGCAGCAATCTTCGTGATCTTCATCACGGCCGTGTGGCCGATTGTGATCAACACCGCCGTGGGAATTCGCGAAATTCCCCAGGATTACACCAATGTGGCCCGGGTGCTGCGGCTCCGCAAGCGCAGCTACCTGCGGGACATCCTGTTGCCAGCAACCGCTCCCTATGTGTTCACCGGCCTGCGGATTTCGGTGGGGCTGGCCTGGCTGGCCATTGTGGCGGCAGAAATGCTGAAGGCCGATGGGGGGATCGGCTTCTTCATCTGGGATGCCTACAACGCCGGCGGCGACACCAGTACCAGTCAGATTATCCTGGCCATTCTCTACGTGGGCATCGTCGGTCTGATTCTCGATCGGCTGGTGGGTCTGGTGGGCGATCGCGTCGCGGGAGGAGGACGCTGACATGGGCAAACTGATGACGGTCGATGACGTGAGTCAGAGCTTTCCCCTGAAGGACGGCGGCCACTACATCGCCATCAAGGACATCGACCTGGAGATCCACGAGGGGGAATTCATCTCCCTGATTGGTCATTCCGGGTGCGGCAAATCCACCCTGCTCAACCTGTTGGCAGGCCTCAGCCAGGCCAGTAGCGGCGGCATCGTGATGGACGGCCGCCAGGTAACCGATCCCGGCCCGGAGCGGATGGTGGTGTTCCAGAACTATTCGCTGTTGCCCTGGCAAACCGTGCGCCAGAACGTGGCCATGGCCGTCAACAATGTGATGCACGATCTTCCTGCCCCAGCACGGCAGGAACGGGTGGACTGCACCCTGGCCATGGTGGGGCTGGAGGCCGCAAAGGACAAATTCCCCAAAGAACTCTCCGGCGGCATGAAGCAACGGGTGGCCATTGCCCGTGCGCTCGCCCTACAACCACGACTGCTCCTGCTGGATGAACCGTTTGGGGCCCTCGATGCCCTGACCCGAGGCAATCTGCAGCAGCAATTGATGCAGATCTGCCAAAACGCCGGAGTCACCACCGTGATGGTGACTCACGACGTGGATGAGGCCCTGCTGCTCTCCGATCGGGTCGTGATGATGACCAACGGCCCGGAGGCGGGCATCGGCCAGATCCTGCAGGTGCCGCTGCCCAGGCCGCGCCAGCGGCTGGAGGTGATGGAACATCCCGATTACTACGGCCTGCGCGGCGAATTGATCGGCTTTCTGCAGCAACAGCGTCGCCTCAAGCAACGGCGCACCAGCCTGGCCACCGCCCCAGCACCAGGGGCCGTCAACGCCAGTCGGCCCTTCCACCGCAGCGCCACCGTGGTGCGGCTGGGGGTGGTTCCGGGGCTGGACGTGGCGCCCCTGGCGATGGCCATCGACCTGAAGCTGTTCGATGACGCGGTTCTTCAGGTGGTTCCGGTGCCCTTCGCCCATTGGCAGCGGCTGGAGGAGCAACTCCTGAATGGCAGCCTGCACGGGGCGATCACCGCCGCCACCGCCCCGCTGGCGCTCACCCTCGGCCTCAGCGGCCAGCGCCCCTGGTCCGCGATCACGCCCATGACCGTGAGCCGCAATGGCAATGCCCTTTGCCTCGGCCTGCCGATGCTGGCCCAGGGGGTGCGCACCCTGGGCGACCTGGCCCGCTGGCTCAACAGCCAGGACCAACCCCTGCGCATTGGTGTTCCCCAGCGGCGGGCCATCGCCGAAGTGCTGCTCCGCCATTGGCTGGCCAGCGGCGGCATCGATCCCGAGCGGCAGGTGCGCTTCGAGGCCCTCTCGCCGATGGCCATGCACGGAGCCCTGCGGACACGCCAGGTGGATGGCTTCTGTGCCGGCCGCTACCGGGTGGCCGAAATCGTGCAGGATGGCCAGGGCTACGTCCTGGCCACCGATCTGGACATCTGGAGCGGCCATCCGGAGAAATCCCTCACCTGCTCGGAAGCCTGGGCCGCCGCCCATCCCGAGATCCTCGAGGCCCTCTGCAGTGGTTTGATGCGTGCCGCCGAACGCTGTGATGACGGCGGCCAACGGGAAGCGCTCACCCAGGTGCTGAGCCAGCCCCAGTGGCTGGGCACCCGGGCTGCGATCGCCCTGCAGCGCCAGTTCGAGTTTGGTGCTGGGACCGAGCCCAAGGCGCTGTTGCGCTTCAACCAATTTCACGCCGATCGGGCCTGCGTGCCCAACCCGGCCGAGGGCGCCTGGCTGCTCAGCCAGTTCAGCCGCTGGGGGTGGTGTCCTTTCCCCAGCAACCGCCTGGAAGTGCTCGGCCAGGTGTATCGCCCCGATCTCTGTGCCGCCGCCCTGCAACGGGCGGGCCTGGCCTCCTTGCGGCCCACGCGTGAGGCCTTTGCCCTCGCCGATGGCCTCGTGTTCGACCAGGACGACCCGCTGGGCTATCTGAAGTCCCTGCCGGGGTCAGTTCAGCCGCCCGTGGCCCCCGTGGCCCTCCCGGTTGCCGGCGCCGCCGCCCCCCACTCCCCCGCGCACCGCTGAGATGGCCGTGATGCTCGACTCCGAACTAGCCACCATGGCCAGCAACCCCAGCGCAACGGCGGAGTTCCTGGAATTCCGCAACGTCGGCCAGGTGTTCCAGACCCGCCGCGGCCCCTTCGAGGCCCTCCGCACCATCAACCTCAGCGTTGCCCAGGGGGAATTCCTCTGTGTGATCGGCCATTCCGGCTGCGGCAAAAGCACGCTGCTGAACATGGTGTCAGGCTTCCTCCAGCCCAGCAGTGGCCAGGTGAGCCTGGCGGGCGAACCGATCGGAGCCCCCGGCCCCGACCGGATGGTGGTGTTCCAGAACTATTCGTTGCTGCCCTGGAAAACGGTGTGGCAAAACGTGGCCATGGCCGTCCAGGCAGCGCGGCCGGAGCTATCCGAGGGGGATCGGCAACAGGTGGTGGAGCATCACCTGGAGATGGTGGGCCTGACCGAGGCGCGTCACAAGAAACCGGCCCAGATTTCCGGCGGGATGCGCCAACGGGTCGCGATCGCCCGAGCCCTGGCGGTGAAACCCAAGGTGCTTGTCCTCGATGAACCCTTTGGCGCCCTTGATGCAATCACCAAAGAAGAACTGCAGGAGGAGCTGCTCACCATCTGGCAGGAGCAAAAACCCACGGTGTTGATGATCACCCATGACATCGACGAGGCCCTGTTTCTCGCCGATCGGGTGGTGATGATGACCAATGGCCCCGCCGCCACCATCGGCGAAATCATGACGGTTCCGTTCGAACGGCCACGCCGATACGAAACGATTCAGAACGATCCGCGCTATGGCCAACTTCGCAATCAGGCGCTTGATTTCCTCTATCGACGTCATGCCCATGCGGACAGCTGAAGCGGAGCACCCTGAGACGGGCAGACCTCAGCTGTCCTCCAGGGCCACCAGTTGACGGAGCTTCGCCACCTCAAGACCGCCCAACCAGTCTTCCCCTGACCCAACGATGTCTTCCGCCATCTTGGATTTCTCTTGAATCATGCGGTCGATTTTCTCTTCCACTGAGCCACTAGTGATGAACTTGTGCACCATCACCCGATTGGTCTGGCCGATCCGATAGGCACGGTCGGTGGCCTGATTCTCCACCGCCGGATTCCACCAGCGATCCACATGAAACACATGGCTGGCCCGGGTGAGATTGAGGCCAACGCCACCGGCCTTGAGTGAGAGCAGAAACAACTGCGGGCCGCGGGGATCGTCTTGGAAGCGATCCACCATGGCCTGCCGCTCGGTCTTGCTGCTGCCGCCATGCAGGAAGGGCACGTCCTGGCGCCAACGACGTTCCAGATAGGTCTTGAGCAGATGGCCCCATTCGGCGAACTGGGTGAACAGCAGGGCCCGATCCCCCGCCGCGATCACCTCGTCGAGGATCTCCTCCAAGCGCTGCACCTTGGCGCTACGGCTAGCGAAATCCGACTGGACGGCCTCTTCCTTCAGGGCCAGGGCGGGATGGTTACAGATTTGCTTGAGCCGGGTGAGCAGGGCCAACACTTGGCCATGCTTCTGCCCCAACGGCAAGCGGGCAATCGCATCCAGGCTGTCCTCCACGGTTTTGGTGTACAGCTTGCGTTGTTCCGCACTAAGACCCACCCACTCGCGCAATTCCACCTTCTCAGGTAGATCGGAGATGATCGTTTTGTCGGTCTTGAGCCGGCGCAGGATGAAGGGCCCCACCCGCGCCTTGAGGTCCCGCAGGGAGCTCATATCGCCATAGCGTTCGATCGGTAGCCGGTAGCGCTGGCGGAAGAAGGGTTCATCCCCGAGCACCTTCGGGTTGAGAAAATCCATCAGCGCCCAGAGTTCACTGACCCGGTTCTCGACGGGGGTACCGGTGAGGGCAATGCGGAAGCGACTCTGCTTGACGGGTCGCCCCAGATCCCGGGCGGCCTGACTCTGCTTGGCGGCTGGATTCTTGATCGCCTGGGCCTCATCAATCACCACCCCCTGCCAGTCCACACTCTCCAGCAATTCACTATCCCGTTGCAGCAGGCCATAGCTGGTGAGCACCAGATCCACCCCGTTCAATGCCTTCTTGAGGGCGGCCTCGGTGTTGGGTCGGCGGGGGCCGTAGTGCTCCCGCACCGTGAGCTCCGGCGTGAACCCGGCCGCCTCCCGCCGCCAGTTGGTGAGCACCGAGGTGGGCGCCACCAGCAACACCGGCCGCTTCAGCTCCTGCTCCACCTTCAGGTGCTGCAGGAAGGCCAGCAGCTGAACCGTCTTGCCCAGGCCCATGTCATCCGCCAGGCAGGCGCCCTGATCGAAGCGATGCAGGAAGGCCAACCAGCCCAGACCCCGCTCCTGATAGGGCCGCAGCTGGCCGGCAAACCCCTCCGGTGCGGGCAGCGGGTCGGGGGCCTTCTGTTGGTGGTATTGCTCCAGGACAGCCTGCAGGCGCGGACCGGCGGTGAACTGGTGCACCGGCAGCCGCATCATCGTCTCGCCGTCGGAGGCGGTGAGCCGAAGGGCGTCATCGAGGCTGAGCACCGGATCGGCGGCACAGAACCGCTCGGCATGGCGCAGATCACTGGGGCGCAGCTCGATCCAGGCCCCCTTGTGCTGCACCAGGGGACTGCGCTTGGCCGAGAGCCGCTCCAGATCCCGCAGGGTGAGGGTCACCCCACCGATCATCAGTTCCCAGCGCCAGGAGAGGCTTTCGCCCAGGGTGAAGCCGCGGGAGGTGGTGGGCAGCTCCGCCTCGATCGCCAGGCCCAGGCGGCTGGCCAGGCCACCGCTGAGGCTGGGGGGCAGCTGCACCCCCACGCCCACATCCCGCAGCTGGACGGCGGCGGTACGCACCAGCACGAAGGCTTCCGCCGGGGTGAGCAGCATGGAATCCGGCGCCGTTCCATCCAGACCCCGGGCGATCGGCTCAAACACCTGGAGGGCCCGGCCCAGGCCCTCCAGCAGGAGCTCACCGGGCTGGGGCACCTCCACCTCCCCCATCTGCAACAGCCGGTCGCCCATGGCCCACACCGCCCCAGCCGGCAGCTTCAAGCTCGGTTCCGCCTCCGCCTGCAGGGCAAAACGCAACTCCCACAGCTCTTCGCCCTCGGGGGGCGTGAACAGCTCCAGGCAGGCCCGCGCCGGAGCCACCCGCCCCGCCACGGCCTCCCGCCAGTGATGGGTGGCGATCTCCAGTCGCTCGGTGGCCTCCGGATCCAGGCCCACCGCCCCATCCCCCTTGGCCAGGGCCTTCTGCCAGGCCACTAGCAGGGGATCGAGATCCTCGGGCTCCGGCCGAAAACCGGCCCGCATCTGCCCATCCAACAGGGCCTCCAACAGGCTGGCCACCCGCAGACGACCGCTGCCGGGCCGACGGCAGGCCAGGGAGGGGCTGGCCATGGCGCAGGTGGCCACCTGGGGCAGTCGCACGGCCATCTCCTCCAGCCGCCGCCGGTCCCCCTCCCGGTTGAGCAGGGGCAGCCAGCGGGCGCGGCCCTCGTCCACCAGCGGCAACCAACGGCCCCGGGCGATCAGGCTCAGGGTCCAGCGCTGCAGATGGCTCCACCAGCGCAACTCATCGGCGAGGCCGGCATGGTCCCCGGACAAGGGCACCCGATTCAGCCACTCCGCCGCCGAGGCTGGATCCAGGGCCAACCCATGCACCTGCCAGGGCCACCACACCAGCTGCCGGGGGATCGGCTCCCCCGCCTGCAGGGGCAGGCCGCTCCAGCTGGCCTCCCCGTCCTCGGCCTTGCGTCGCCCCCGCACCGCCTGGGCGCGGCTGGGCAGGGTGAGGGTGGCGCTGGCGGGCCGCAGCGCCTCCGACCAAAGATCGTTGTCCTCCAGCCAGCCGGCCAGATCGTCGTCGTTGAGGGCCAGGGGATGCTCAGGTGCCTGATCAGCGGGCTGGACCGGGGTGGCCACCCGCCAGGTGTCGGCCCAGAGCAGCAACCGACCGCCGGCACCCTCAGGGGGAAATAGCCAGGTGGCGTGCAGCTGACTCATGGACGGGACTCGGCCATGTCAGGGGGCGGGGCCAGGGGCCTCTCTGCAGGCAACAGGGCGGGCAACAGGCGTTTAACTCCGAAGAGGAGAAGGGCGCTTCCGACCAGCGGCAGCCAAAGGGGCAGCCAGCCACGGATCAACTCCATCATCACAGCCGGCAGGCCCCCCGCCAGGGCGGCCACCTCGCCCCCAGGCCAGCCCATGGGCGCCCCCAGGCTGCGGATGCCGCAGGCGGCCCCCACCAGGCCAGCCTGCAGGTGGCCGTCGTCCGGATCGACCCGCTGCAGATGGAAGGCCAGCAGGCCGTAGAAGAAGCCACAGCCCCCGGAGCGCAGCCCCGCCTCCAAACCGGCGATCAGCAGGCCGCAGCCCGCGGCAGCGACGGCGGCCACCAGGGCCCAACCAAGCGACTGCAGCCGCAACCGGGCGCGGGAGACGGGGGGAACCGGACGGAACGGCACGCTGCGGCGCTCGCGACCACCCGATCATGGCCCAGATCCCCCCTGGCGATCCAGAACCCCCAGCGCCGCCCGGGCCCCATCCCCCGTCGGGCGATATTGGGGCAAATCCAGACAGCGTCGCCGGTTTCACCCCATGGCCGCCCCCCAGTCCCGCCCCCGCACCGGCGCCGAGATTCGCGCGGCCTTTCTGACCTTTTACGAAGAGCGCCAGCACCGACCGATCCCCAGTGCCTCGCTGGTGCCGGATGACCCCACCGTCCTGCTCACGATCGCCGGCATGCTGCCCTTCAAGCCGGTTTTCCTGGGACAGGCCGAGCGGCCGGCCCCTAGGGCCACCAGCAGTCAGAAATGCATCCGCACCAACGACATTGAGAACGTGGGCCGCACCGCCCGGCACCACACGTTCTTTGAGATGCTCGGCAACTTTTCGTTTGGCGATTATTTCAAAGAAGAGGCGATCCGCTGGGCCTGGCAGCTGAGCACCGAAGTCTTTGAACTCTCACCCGCCAACTTGGTGGTGAGCGTCTTTCGGGAGGATGACGAAGCGGCCGCCCTCTGGCGTGATGCCATTGGCGTCAATCCAAAACGGATCATCCGCATGGATGAAGCCGACAACTTCTGGGCCTCGGGGCCTACGGGACCCTGCGGTCCATGCTCCGAAATTTACTATGATTTCAAGCCGGAACTCGGCGATGACGCCATCGATCTGGAGGACGATTCACGCTTCATCGAGTTCTACAACCTCGTGTTCATGCAGTACAACCGCAATGCCGAGGGGGAACTTGCGCCACTGGCCAAGCGCAGCATCGACACCGGCCTGGGGCTGGAACGCATGGCCCAGATCCTTCAGGGCGTGCCAAACAACTACGAAACCGACCTGATCTATCCGCTGATCGAAACGGCGGCCGCCCTGGCCGGTGTGCACTACCACGAGCTCAACGACAAGGCCAAAACCAGCCTCAAGGTGATCGGCGACCACAGCCGCGCCATCACCCAGCTGATCGGCGATGGCGTCAGCGCCAGCAACCTGGGTCGGGGTTACATCCTGAGGCGATTACTGCGGCGGGTGGTGCGCCATGGTCGCCTCCTTGGAATCGACAAGCCGTTTCTGACCACGATGGGCGACGCGGCGATCCGTCTGATGGAGGCGGCCTATCCCCAGTTGCTGGAACGGCGGGAGGTGATCATCGCCGAGCTGGCCCGGGAGGAGGCCCGCTTCCTGGAAACCCTGGAACGGGGCGACAAGTTACTGGCGGAGGTGCTCGCCGCCCAACCGCAACAGATCTCGGGAGCGCAGGCCTTCGAGCTCTACGACACCTACGGCTTCCCCCTGGAACTCACCGAGGAGATCGCCGAAGAGCATGGGCTCTCGGTGGACCGGGCGGGCTTCGAGACCGCGATGGAGGCCCAGCGCCAGCGGGCCAAGGCGGCGGCCGTGAGCATCGACCTCACCCTGCAGGGGGCGATCGAGCAGATGGCCGCCGAACTGGAGGCCACCGCCTTCCAGGGCTACGGGACCCTGGACCATCCCAGCTGCGTGCTGGCCCTGGTGGTGAACGGCGAACCCGCCACCGCAGCGGTGGCCGGGGATGAGATCCAGTGCGTCCTCGACAGCACCCCCTTCTATGGCGAGGGCGGGGGCCAGGTGGGTGACCGCGGGGTGTTGAGCGGCGGCGGGCCCGAGGCCGGCGGCGCTGACGGCGTGATCGTGGCCATCGACGCGGTGACCCGTAACCGCAGCGTGTTCGTGCACACCGGGCGCATCGAACGGGGCCGCCTGGCGGTGGGTGATGTGGTGCAGGCCCAGGTGGATCGGACCTGCCGCCGCCGCGCCCAGGCCAACCACACCGCCACCCACCTGCTGCAGGCCGCCCTCAAACAGGTGGTGGATCCCGCCATCGGCCAGGCCGGCTCCCTGGTGGATTTCGATCGACTCCGCTTCGATTTCCATTGCCCCCGTGCCGTGTCGGCGGAGGAGCTGGGGCAGATCGAGCAGCTGATCAACGGCTGGATCACCGATGCCCATCCCCTGCAGGTCGAGGAGATGGCCATCGAGCAGGCCAAGGCCGCCGGTGCCGTGGCGATGTTCGGGGAGAAGTACGCCGACGTGGTGCGGGTGGTGGATGTGCCCGGCGTGTCGATGGAGCTGTGCGGGGGCACCCATGTGAGCAACACCGCCGAGATCGGCCTGTTCAAGATCGTGGCCGAAACGGGCGTAGCCGCCGGCATCCGCCGCATCGAGGCGGTGGCTGGCCCCGCCGTGCTCCCCTATCTCCAGGAGCGCGATGGGGTGGTGAAAAGCCTGGGCGAACGCTTCAAGGTGCAGCCGGGCGAGATCGTGGAGCGAGTCACCGCCCTGCAGGAGGAGCTGAAATCCACCCAGAAATCCCTGGCGGCCTCCCGCGCCGACCTGGCCCTCGCCAAGGCCGCGGAGCTGGTGACCCAGGCCGAGGCCGTGGGCCCCTATCAGCTGCTGGTGGCCCGCCTGGATGGGGTGGAGGGAGCTGGGTTGCAGAACGCAGCGCAGGGGCTGCTGGATCAACTCGGTCCCGCGGCGGCCGTGGTGCTGGGCGGCCTGCCCGATCCGGCCGAGGTCGGCAAGGTGGTGCTGGTGGCGGCCTTCGGCCCCGAGGTGATCGCCTTGGGACCCAAGGCCGGAGCCTTCATTGGCACCGTGGCCCAAGCCTGCGGCGGCGGCGGCGGGGGCCGGCCCAATCTGGCCCAGGCCGGCGGCCGCGACGGGACGGCCCTCGCAGGGGCCCTTGAAAAGGCCCGCCAGGACCTGAGGGCGACGCTGGGTTGACCCCCAGGGCGAGGCGGTAGCCAGGCAGGCTGCCACCGCTGTGAGCAAAATCAAGTGCTGCTGTGATCGGCATCAGCACGCCAGCGGGACGCCGCGATGAGGTTGGTGGAGCCGAGAGCCGATTGCTCTCCGCGCTCACCTCACCGAATCATTCCCATGACATTCTTTACTGCCACGGCTGGCAACGACACCTTTACGGGAGGCATCGGTATTGACACCGTCTCGTATGCGTCCGCCAGCTCCACCAGCGCCTCCAGTGGTGTCACCGTGTCTCTGGCGAATTCAGGGCCCCAAAACACCAGCGCCAGTGGCATCGACACGCTGATCAACATCGAGAGCCTGATCGGCAGCTCCTATGACGACAACCTCACTGGCAGCATTGGCAATGACACCCTGGATGGGGGTGCTAGCACCGGCCTGGGGCTGGGCAACGACACCCTCAATGGCGGTGCCGGCAGCGATACGGTGTCTTATGCCAGCGCCACGAGCGGGGTCAACGTCTCCCTGTCCATCGTTGGTGCTCTTCAGGACACCGGTGGGGCGGGATTCGATCAGCTCAGCGGCTTTGAAAACCTCACCGGCAGCGCGTTCAATGACACCTTGAGCGGCAACGGTGGCAACAACGTGCTGAACGGAGGGGCCGGCAGCGATACGGTGTCCTATGCCAACGCCGCCGCTGGCGTCTCCGTGGCGCTGAGCACCTCGGCAGCCCAGAACACCCTGGGAGCTGGCATCGACACTTTGACCGGTTTTGAGAACCTCACCGGCAGCAATTTCAATGACACCTTGAGCGGCGATGGTGGCAACAACGTGCTCAGCGGGGGTGCCGGCAGCGATACTGTGTCTTATATCAATGCCACCGCTGGCGTCTCCGTGGCGCTGAGCACCTCAGTAGCCCAGAACACCCTGGGGGCTGGCATCGACACCCTCACCGGTTTTGAGAATCTCACCGGCAGCAATTTCAATGACACCTTGAGCGGCGATGGTGGCAACAACGTGCTGAACGGGGGGGCCGGCAGCGATACGGTGTCCTATGGCAACGCCACCGCTGGCGTAACCGTGGCGCTGAGCACCTCGGTAGCCCAGAACACCCTCGGGGCTGGCATCGACACCCTCACCGGCTTTGAGAACCTCACCGGCAGTGACCATGCCGACCGTCTGACCGGGGGGGCTGGAGCGAACAGCCTGAATGGCGGTCTTGGGAATGACACCCTCGTTGCCAGTGGTGGCGTTGACACCCTGACCGGTGGTGGCGGAGGACTCTTCACTCCCATCGGTATCTTCCCGACAGTTCAATTTATTTTCAAGTCCTACGTTGACCGTTTTGTCTTCAATTCCGTCACCGATTCGCCCAATGCTTCGCCTGACATCATTACCGACTTCGCCCCCAGCATCGGCGAAAAAGTCGATGTCTCCGGCATCGATGCCAACACCCTGCTGGCTGGCAACCAGGCCTTCAACTGGATCGGCAACATCCTGCCCACCCCTGCACGCCTCAGCCAGGGAGAGCTTGGCTATCAGATCAGTGGTGCTGACATTTTCCTGATCGGCAACACCAGCAGCGCCGTCGGCACGCCTGATTTCCGGGTCCAGCTGCAGGGCCTGGGGGCCAGTGGTGGCCTGATTGCCACCGACATGACCCTCTGAGGGCGACCGGGGCCCCATGGCCCCGCACCATTGCGGCCCCGATCCAGCCGCCCCCGGAACGCCGCTTCCCCCACACTGCTGAGACCGCCTGGACGGGCTTGCCGCCATGGTTGTTGTTCCCCCAAAGCTCCGCCCCTGGGCCCCAGGCCTTGTCCTCGGCCTGGGGGCCTTGGCACTCACCATGATCCCCGGCTCCGCTAGCTGGGCGGATCCCTCCTCCCGCTTTCCCCTGAGACGGGAGGGCGGTGGCACCCGGGCCGCCTGCGGCGCCCGCCCCGTGGCCCACCTGGTGCCCCCCTCCAGCCGGCTGGCCCCTGGCGCCACCGGGCTGATCGCCCTGATCGAAGGGCCCACCAACGAACCCGTGCCGCTGGTGCTTCGCTTTGACCAGGGTCCTCCCCAGCTCCTGCCGCCCCGACCGGCGGGCCTAAGGGTGCTGAGGGTGCCCACCAGCAGCGCCATGCGGCTCTGGGAGAGCTACCCCGCCTGTGGCGCCCCCCAGGAACCGGAAGCCCCCCCAGCCCGCTCCCTGCTGTTACCCGGTGAAGGCGGCCCCAGCGATGGGGCCGTGCGCGAGCAGTTGCGCCGCCTGCACGTCGCCTGCGGCACCAGCGTGGCCACCGAGCCACTGCTGGAGCGGTTCGGCTACGGCGATCTGCGCAACGGCCTGCCGGAACAGCTGCCGGTGCACTGCGACACCCTGCCCCCGACCTAAGGGGGACCGGCCCCTACCGGCTCCAGCCATTCCCAGATCTCCTCGCTCCCGGCACGGCCCGCCAACGGAACCTGCCCCCAAGCGCTCCAGCGGGCTGGCACCGCCTCCCCCACCAGGGCCCGCGTCGCGCCGGACAGCAACACCCGGCAGGGAAAGGGCCGACGGCCTTTCTCAAGGGCTTCGATCCGTGCCACGCAATTCACTGCATCACCGATCAGGCCGTACTCCCAACGATCGACGCTGCCCAGGGATCCCGCCAGCACCCAACCGCTATGCAAGCCGATGCGCACCCGCAGCGGCGGCAAGCCTCCGCGCTCCAGGTCTCGGTTGAGCTCCACCAGGGCGGTGCGGATCGCCACGGCGGCAGCCAAGGCAGCGCAGGCATCGGCATGACGTCCCTGGCTGAGGGGCGCCCCGAAGACGGCCAACAGCCCATCGCCGGTGAACTTGTTCACCAGGCCGCCCCGACGCTGAATCGGGAGCACCATCGCCGCCAGGCCACGGTTCAGCCAGTCCAGCAACGGCTCCGGATCCAGGGTTTCCGCGACAGCGGTGAAGTGTTCAATATCGGCCAGCACCAGGGTGACCAGCAGCTGCCGGCCGCGAAATCGCCCCCCCGCCAGCAGCTCCTGGCGTTGCCGCCACAGCTCCCGGGCCACCTCCGGCGACGTGGTCTGTCCGAGCAACTGCTGCAATTGCTGACGCTGGCGCTGCTGTTCGCCGCCACGGCGAATCCAGGCGGCGGCCGCCATCGCCAACAGGGCCGCCGTGGGCAGGGTGCCATTCAGCCAGAACCCAGCCCCCAGCAGAACCAGCGTGGCCGAGAGCAGCAGGACGGCAAGGGCGGCCACCGCCACCAAGCTGCGCCGCAGGCTGCGGACGCCTTCCCCCAGCCCCAGGCCCAGCGCCGCCGCACTCGCCAGCACCAGGCCATTCAGCCCACCATGGACGGCCCTCAACCCCACCGGCTCCCCGCGCTCCCAGGCCAGCAGGGCCGCCAGCCGGTGGGCGTGCAGTTCCACCCCCGGCATCGGCGCCGCCGCCCAGGGGGGGCGACTGAAGGGCACGGTGAAGCCATCGCGCAGGGACGGCGCCCGGCTGCCGATCAACACGATCGTGCCCCGCAACTGGGCCGGCGGAATCGCGCCCCGCACCAGCTGGCTGAGGCTCCAGGTGGGAAAACTGCCGGGCCGGTGAAAACCGAGCATGCGTTGCACCCCGGCCGCATCCAGATCGGTGTAGCCCCCGGAGTCGGCCCCCAAGGGGGCTTCGCTGGCGGGCCGCCGCTCCAAGCGCTGACGGAGCGGACTGATCGCCTGGCCGCGGGCCACCTCCAGCAGGCGCAGAGGCAGGGCCACGCCGGCCACCCCTTGGCTGCGGACGTGCAGCAGATCTCGGCGCACCACCCCGTCGGGGTCGAGCAACAGGTCGTTGTAGGCGCGTCGCTGGGGCGGCGTTCCCGGCAGGGGACCCACGGCATCGATCACGCTGTACACCGTCACCAGCGGCAGGGGCTCGGCGGCCAGGGCCCGCAGCCGCGCCTGACCGGGATCCACCCCGATGTCGCGGTAGAGGTCGAGGCCGATGGCAGCCACCCCGGCCCTGCGCAGGCGCTGGATCGCCTCCACCAGGAGGTCATCCGCCAGGGGCCAGCCCAGGCGACGCAGATCGGCCTCGTCGATGGCGATGATCCGGACCGGGGTGCGGGCCCCATCCGGACAGGGCCGCGCCTGGGTGGCCAGGTCGTAGAGGAGCAGGTTGAGGGTTTCACCCAGCCGGGCCTGGTGCAGAACCACCAGCAGCACCACCGCGGCGCCGTAGGGCAGCCATGGACGCAGCAGGGGCCAGGGCTGAGCCCATCGGGGCCAGCGGGGCGATCCGGCCATGGGGGGGCGACGGGGGCCCACCTAGAAGCGATAGTCCAGTTTGGTGTACAAGCCACTGCTCAGCAGCCAGTCCTGCCAGGCCGGGCGGCCGTCACTGCCGAACTGGCGGACCCAGCCCAGCTCCAGCTGCCAGTGGCGCCCCTGCCACCAGCGCACCAACAGCCCCCCCGCCCCCACGGACGTCCGTTGCAGGGCCACGCCGGGCAGGTCCGTGCGCACGCCCCCGGCCCCCACAAACGGCACCAGCTGCAGGCGCTGGGCCCCCTGCTGCCAGGCGGTGTAGCCCAATTCCACGGATCCCAACAGGCCGCTGTCCCCACTCACCACCTGGCCGGGCAGGCCCCGCAGACCGTTGTCGCTGCCCAGGGAAAAGCCCATCGGATTGGGGAGCGGCGCCAGGGCCCACTGGGCGGCGAGCTGAACCTGCACCTGCCAGCGCGGCGCCAATCCATACAAGCCCGAGACCTGACCACCGAGGGCCCGGGCCCGTCCGGGGGCGATGCCAAAGGAGGCGAGCTCCTCACGCTGGGCCGCGTTGGTCAGCCCCGCCACCCCCTGCAGTCCATAGAGGCTGCCGCTCCAGGCCAGGCGACCCGTGACCCCCTCGCCGCCCAGGCCGGAGCGCAGGAAACCGGTCCGGAGCCAGCCGCTGTCGGCACCGCCCAGGATGGCGGGGAAGGATCTCCCCTCCAGAAAGGCATCGTTGCGATTAAGGCTCAGCCCAGCGAAGCCAAACCAACGCCAGTTCAGGGTCTCGGCCAGGGTGAACTCCAGCTGGCCCAGGCCCTGCAACTGACGGAACCGCAGGCTGTCGAAGGGGGCGGCCACCTCCACGTAACGGCGACTGCTGGCGGCAAAGGCTGTGCTCAACCGCAGGCTGTCGGACAGCGGCAGGGTGTAGCTCAGGGAGCCGTTCAACGCCCCGAGGGAGGGGTTCTCGTCGGCATTCAGTTCGGTGAACAGCAGCAGGCTGTCGCCAGGGAGCAGCAGATCCGGCTGAAGCAGGGTGGCCAGGCCGCGAAACTGGCCGCTGCCGGCGGTGCCGTCGTTGCGCAGGGTGAGTTCCCCATGCAGGGGCTGGCCGCCGGGCTCCGCCTGGATCACGAGCACCCCCTGGCTGGAGTCGCCCCCGAGCCGGTTGAGGGCCAGGCTGAGCCGCCCCACACCGGGCTGACGCTGGAGCAGGCTGAGGCTGGCCTGAAGGCTGGGCAAGTGCAGCACCTTGCCCTGCAACGGCTGCACAAGCCGCTGCAGCCGGCGCTGCAATCGAGGTTGCACGCATTCCACGCGCACCTCCGCGAGACGACCCTCCACCACCTCCAGGGTCCCGGCGGCGGGCCCAGGCAGGGCATAGACGCGACTGTTGATGTAGCCGTCGTTGAGCAGCTGGCCGGCGAGCCGCTGGGCACAGGCCTCGAGACGGTCCGGCGCCGCCACCGCCAGGCAGGGCTCCAGGATCTGCCGCAGGCGCCCGGGGCCGTAGGGCTGAACGCCCACCACGGTTGGCACCGGCAGGCTCGAGGTGGGGGGGCCGGTGGACGGCTCCGGCCCCCCCACCGGGGCAGGGTTGGGCTCCAGCGGCAGGGGCGACGCCGCCGGCCGCTCGATCCCCGCCCCGGGCAGGCGCACGGGACCGGGCTGGACCGGCGGGGCCACCAATTGGGCGAGGAGAAGCAGCATCGACAGGAAGGAGATGGCCGGAGATCGGCGGCGTGCTATTTGGCGCGCAGGTTGTAAAGCTTCGGCAAGGGCGGGGCCGATTTGGCGACGATCACGCGATTCACAAGCCGACCCTTTGAATCCCGTGGAAATTTCAGGGGCCTGAAGCCATCGGGGCCGTTGACAAGAAGCCGTGCCACGACCGTGAGCTGGTCGGGCCGTGGATTCAGACCAGGAAGACGCGCCAGAAGAATTCCCTGGCTGGGGAGATAGGCCAAGGTGTTTTTGGGGAGGACCTTCAGCTTGGAAATGAGACGTTCAGCCCCGATCGGAAGATCGAGCTTCAAGGAGTGCGGATTGACACGAAAGATTGTGTTGTCACTGACCTTGCCCTCGGGTTTTCCAGGCCCAGGGATCCCAGCACGACTCCCACCCTTAGGGAGCTCCACGATGGCAATGGAACCGTCCATGGAACCGAACTCCGTGGGGGCAAGCACCACCGGAAAGGTTTTGGGGGAGAGGGCGTTTAGCCTGGTGCTCAGGGGTTCAGCCGCGATCGGACGATCGAAACTCAGGGGGTGCGGATCACCACGAAAGGTGGTGGTGTCGCTGAGCTTATCCTCGGGTTTTCCAGGCCGAGGGATCAGGGCACGACTCACATCATTGGGGATCTCCACGATGGTCACGGGGCCTTCCTGAAGACCAAACTGCTCGGGGGAAAGTGCCACCTGATCCGGTGTGGCTGTCTCGAACTCCTGCCCGATTAGGGTGGGCATCCCTGGAGTGGGGGCAAGCTCCGGGAAAAATAGACTGCGGTCTGGGCATTGGGGCGAATACGCTGTGCCCTCCGAGTCTTGGTTTGGGCAGATGGCCTGGGCCATCAGGGGCGGCCCGGCAGGAACGGCCGGCACCATCCCGGCAAGGGAGCGGGAGGCAAGAAGATAGGGAGAGGCAAAGGGAAGCGCGCCAAAAATTTTTCCGCCAGGAGGGATAGGGCAAACAAAAGGAAAATTGTTCTGAAGGCTGCTCCCGATATACACCGTGTCAAGGCGCCCGTCATTGACGAGGACGACGCGATCGGATTCCGCTCCCACAGCAGCAGCGACCACCACATTGCCAGCGCCGACCACATTGGAACTACCCACGACAATGGTGTCAACACCCGCTCCATCAGTGATATAATCACTGCCAGGGCTACCGTAGATCACATTATTTTTAGCATCTCCCAAGGCAATGATTGGATAGGAGATCGACCCAGGCGAGGAAGCACTGGGGGGCGAGACCGGCAGGAACAACAGAACGGTCGAAGCGACGCCAGTTGTGTAGCTTCTCTGGCGTCCGATCACGAGCGAATTTGTAGTCGGATAGACCCCAGGCTGCGACGAATCGGGATAATAATAGACAGTATTATAACTATATGCTGGAGCGGCATTAGAATTACCATAACCCGCTGCAGCTTTTTGTATACAGGCGGTCTGTGCCGGGGCAGGGGAAGGGGAAGGAAGTCCCATGCCAAGCACAACAGAGCAGATGCCGATACATAGCGGACGCTGAGCATGCCGCCGCCCAAGAAAAAACGTCATAACGAGAGAAGGAGGTGGGAAGAAAACAAACGACAAAAAATCCGGCGAGGTTCGCTAAATGGCGGAGCCAGAGAGCACAATTCCTGACCAGTAGTAGGGATGACGAAAGTCGCTCCCGAAGCGCAGCTGATCGCTGCGGCTGAGGCCCGTGATCAGGGGCGTGCCCGCAACGCCGATCACCTCCCGGCCCTGAAGGTGCACCTCGCCATGCTGGAAGGCACGGCGGGTGAGGCGCAGGGCCTCATCCTTGCGATAACCAAGGTGGAGATAGCGATAGAACTGAACAAAAAAGGCCGCATTGGCGGTGTCATCCACATACCAGAGCGTGCCCAGGCCCGAGCGGCTACCGGCGGCAAGGGCCAAACCCACCAGGCCCAGCTCGCTGCGTTCATCGCCGAGGGTGGTGCGGCAGGCGCTCAGCACCACCAGATCCAAGGGGGTAGGGCCGCCGCCCTGAGCCAAGACCCGGCCCAGTTCCGCCAGCGCCATGGGCCGCTCCCAGGTGTGCAGCCAGCCTGCAGCGCTCTGGCCGGGGCGGAATTCGGCATGGGTGGCGAGGTGCACCTGGCGGTACTGGCCCCGGCGGGTCAGCCGCTGCAGGCCCGCCGGCGTGAAGTCCTCATCCAGCAGGAGATCCGCCGCCTGTTCCCTGGCCAACTGATGCAACTCCTGACGCACCATCGGCAGCGGCGCCAAGCCATTGCGGAAACGGCTGCTGCCCGCCAGCAGCAGCCGCCCCGAGCCAGGGGGCGACGCCGACGCGCCCGCAGAACCGGGCGGCAGCAGGCTGAGGCTGGGCGTCACACTCAAGGCCAGCTGTTCCCCCAAACTGCCCGTTCGATAGCGCAGCGCCGCAAACGGGATCGCCTGCAGGCCCCGATCGGCGGCCAGCCAGAGGGCCTCCACCCGGTCGCGTTCCAGCAGCGGGCCCAGGGGGGCCAGCAGCAGCTGGGATAACCGCTGCAACGCCGGGTCGTCCCCCAGGCCACTGGATTCCATCCGGCTCAGGTTGCGCTGCACCGCCTGCACCAGCTGCGCCAGCTGCCCCTCGGGGAGGCGGACCTGCCAGCCCTGGGGCGCGCCGTTGGCCGGAAGATAGACCAGCTCCAACCGGTCTTCCCCCGGGCTGGCCTGGCGCCAAAGACTGAAGCGCACGATCGCGGGTCGATAGGCCGAGCTCCCACCCGCGGCCGGCCGACCGACCTGGTCCATGGCCATCCGCAGTCGCTCCTGGAGGCTGGTCAGGCTGGTCCCGGCCCCCAGGGCGGTGGGGGGTAACCCCAGGGCCGCGAGGGTATCGGCCGCGCTGCGCTGGTCCGCGACCAGCAAGCGCTCACCGGCCTCCTCCCCTGACAGGGCCTGAACCACGATCCCTTCCGGCAGCAGGGCGGTGGGGGGCCGGGTCTCCGCTGTCCTGGCCAGGCCGTCGGAGCCGCCCAGGGCCGGCGACCGGGCGGTGGCGGGGCCCGCCAAGGCGGCCAGCTGCGCCTGGCTGGGATCGAGGATCACCTTGAGGGGTTGGCCCAGATTGCTCTGCAGCAGCAGGGGGGGCGCACCGAACGGAACGACCACGTTGGTTTCCGGTGCCACCCCGACCCGGCGCGTGGTGTCGACCTGCTGGTCCAACTTGGCCTGCAGGGCGGTGGGATCGGAGGAAAACACATGGGTCTGATCCTCGGGAACGGGGGCCAAAGGATCGACGACGGCGTAACCGGCGGGATCAATCGTTCCCACCTTGGTGTTGATCGTGAAGCTGGACGTATTGGCTGGCCTCCTGCCGGAGATCAGGCCGATCGCGGTGGACGGCAGGATGGGCAACATGTCGTCCCCAAGCCGCGGGATGTCGTCCCCAAGCTGAAGGGCGCTGTTCGCCACCCTGAGATCTGCGCGGCTCAATAGCGAAACAACCGACGTCACGAGGGGAACAGCGTCGGGATTGAACCTGTGGCCCAGATCCAGCTCCGCCCCGTTCAGACTCAAATTCCCCTGGGCAGCCACCAGCAGCTGGGCCGGGGGGGCCATGCCCAGGCGGTGGTCGGTGCGCAGGATCAGGGCACTGTGCTCCAGGTTGAGCCCCGCCGCCGACCAGAGCTGGATCAGGCCGCCCCCAAGCACCGGCTCATAGAGGGCCGGCATCGCCGCCAGGTCCGATCCGGCACTGGCCTCCAGCCGGCTGCCGCCCCTGATCGTCAGCGGTTGGCGGCCCTCATTGATCAGGCGGATCGCACCGGCCCCCGGCTCGGTCGCCGGTTGGTCCGCCGTTGCGTCCTTGGGGGGTCCCCCATTGGCCTGCAGCAGCGACCGCCCCTCCACCGTGATGCCACCGCGGGAGAAAAGATTGATCCGACCGCCGGGGTGGATCACTGAAAAGTCCTCGGAGTCGCTGTCGAGCGCCTCGGGCAGGGGATCCAGAGGGAGGAAACCGGCGCCGGAGTGATAAGGCGTTTGCAGCACACTGCCGCTGATCTGGATGGGCTGCAGCCGGGATTGGTTGATCAGATTGATTTCCCCCGGTGGCAGAAGGAACATGCCGCCATTGAGGGAGTCCGGCAGGGCCCGATCCGTTTCGGCGGTGAGGCTGGAGTCCTGGAGGCGGATGCCGGAGCGGCTGCCCAGCCAGAGATCGCCGCCGCCGGCCCCGCCGCTGGCGGACAGCACCGCCCGTTCCAGGGTCAGCCCACCGCGCCCCTCCGGCCCCTGGGACTGCAGCGCCACCGTGCCGGCCAGGTTGTCGGTGGCATCGGCCCGAAGCGAGCTGTCCCGCACCACCAGCCGTCCCCCCGCCACCACCACCACCTCCCCACTGACCGGGGTCAGCTGGACGTCCGTAAGGGGGCCGGGATCCCGGGCCCGAATCCCGGGCACGTCCTGGCTGGCCTGGAGGCGCGAGCCACCGCTGATCAGCACATCCCCCTCGGCGAACAGAGCGATCGCCGGGATGGGCTGGTTCGATTCGATCGACGCTCCGTCCACCACGACGGTGCCCTTAACCACCTTGGCCAGGTCGGCACGGCTGCGGGCCCCCACATCCAGATGACTGCCCTCCACCGTGATGGCGTGGGCGGCCCCCCCCGGGCCCGAGGCCACCAGGCGGATCTGTCCCTTGGGGGCCAGGAGCGTGCTGTGGCCGAGGTGCAGATCGCCCCCCTGCAGAACGAGGGCACGGGCCTGCAGGCCGGTCCGGTCCAGGGAGAGCCGACCTGGGCTGGTGAGCTGCACCATGCCGTCCTGGCTGGGGGTTCCGGCCTCCAGATCCAGGGCCTCCAGGCGGATGCTGGCGCCGTTGAGCCGCAGGGTGTCGCCCGCCGCCAGCAGGGCCCGGCGGGGCCCGGCGGTGGACAGCCCACCGCTACCGCTATCGATGATGAGATTGCGATCGATGCGCAGCTGGGGACCCGCCAACACGATGGGCCCCGCGCCCTGGAGCCCCAGGCCGTCCAGGGTGGTGGCGTTGTCGTTGAAGGAGTTGAGATCAAAGGCGGGAGGCGCCGCCTGCTGACGCAGCTGGGCAGCGCTGCTGCCCAGTACATCCACCAGGCTGGAACCAAGCCGCAGGTGGCTGGAGGTGCTGAACACCAGGTTGGTGGCCTGGACCACCCGGGCCCCCGGGCCCAACCACAAGCCTCCGGGTGAGAGCAAAACAAGGTTCGTGGGTTGATCCAGCCGCAAGGGCCGATCCAGGAACGTGCCGGTGGGAGCGCTGACGCCCATCACCACATGGCGCTGCCCACGGGTGTCGAGGTTCACCCCCTGAATCGCACCGCGGGCATCGAACTGGGCGAAACGGAAAAAGAGGGTGTCTCCTGCCGTGGTGCCGCCCTGCACCCGACAGAGGCCCGCGCCGCAGGAGCCGAGGGCGGTGCCATTCACACGGGTGCGCAGCCCTCCTGCCCGCACCTCCGCCCAGCAGGGCTGGAGCCAGGGCACCAGGGCTGCACCCAAACCAGCCACAACCAATGTCTTGAGCATGACGGCTGCGGTGGAGTCCACACGCCCTGGAAATGACCTCAACAATTCCAGCGCGGGCACCGGGGTTTTGCTGTGATTTGCATCACAACATTGCAGGGGGCTGTGGCGTGGGGAAAGCGGGGAGAGGCTTGCCCAGCAGAACCGATCCATCGCGTCTCCCCGCTTAGGCAACATCCAAAGAGAAACAAAACATGAAAGGAAAAATAAAGAGGATTCTGAGCAGCCCTAGCCATCCCATCCCTTGGCCAAAGCACAACAGACAGCGCTCAACGATTTCCGCGAAAAATCCTGGGCAACAGGGCACAGAATGAGATCTTAGGGGCCCAAAGTTTCAGAACAAAAGTTTCGATACAGCTCATGGGTCGAATGGATCCAATTCCGTTTCATCCAGCAACTGATCATGGTGACGTGACCCCCTTTACTGGTCCAGTTCCCATGAGAGCTGGTGGGTGTGCTCAGGCCGCCTTCCATTGCTGGAGGATTTCCAGGGGCGTTCGCCCCTGGAGAGCGGAGTGCGGTCTGTAAGGGTTGTACCCCATCTTGTGCTGCTCTGCCAATATCTTCGCTTCCGGTAATGATAAGAAGAGCTCGATATGTGGCCTCCGGCCGACTTCGTCTACAAGAATTCATCCCTAAGCCGGCTGTTGTAGACGAAGTCGAGCGGAGCTCATATGACTCCACGAATGGACTCTCCCAAGGTGAGCCTGGTGGGATGTATTCCGCACCTGATCCACTGCCTGTGCACCACTCCTGTAGAGCATGGGCAATGAACTCGGGGCCATTGTCCATTCGCAGATGGGTAGGTGCTGGATACTGCTCGAGGAGTTCCTCAATCAAGTCGACCACATCGACAGCCTTACATCGTCTCCCGACACGAATAGCCAGGCACATGCGACTGTATTCATCCACAATATTGAGTAATTTCAGTCTGCGTCCATCCATCGTTTGGTCGAATTGGAAGTCGAGTGCCCACACGTGGTGCGGGTACTCGGCTCTGAGTAGCTCTCTGGAGCCGTCTGCGGGTCGTGAGCGCTTCTGCTTGCGTGGCAGGGGCCTCTGCAGCCCCTCCTCGCGCCAGATCCGTTGCAC